>JACKQG010007355.1_pt1 | contig 11122 bp, 9 predicted proteins | sample 8237621 | NCBI WGS metagenome assembly JACKQG01 (sample SAMN15677084, study PRJNA649215) | marine metagenome | biome: marine; feature: Black Sea; material: saline water; isolation source: suspended particulate matter (SPM) from the Black Sea western gyre | collected 2013-06-09/2013-06-10 | depth... | reverse complement strand
CAATTTTCATATACCTCAGAGTACGTTACTTTTGCTTGTCTCAGCTTTTATCGGCGATGGCTGGAAAGATGTGTATCAATATGCCTTGGATCATGACTTCAGGTTTTTAAGTTATGGGGATTCGTGCCTGTTTTATAAAAATCAATAAAATAGGTTAAATAAGTTATACAAAAATATTTTGTATATTTGTAGTATTATAATTGTCACCCATGTTAAAAATAAAACATATACCTCAATATACCTATAGCGATTACAAGTTATGGAAAGGTGATTGGGAACTTATAGAAGGTTACCCTTATGCAATGGGCCCATCAGCTACCGGGAAACATCAATTTGTTTCCGCTAAAATATTAAACCAAATAATGAATCAATGAGAGGGAAGTCCATGCAACAACAATTGCTTTGTATATTCCGAATTAGACTGGATTATTGATAACAGAAATGTTGTCCGACCTGATTTGGCAGTAGTTTGTGGCGAAAGAGTAGAAAAATTTATTGAAAATCCTCCGGTTCTTATTGTTGAAGTATTATCTGAATCTACCACATATAGAGACAGAATTGTAAAAAAAGAACTTTATGAAATTAATAAAGTTAAATACTATCTTATTGCAGATACTGAAAATAAAGCTATTGAAGTATTTGAACTTGTGGGTAATAAATACAAATTGGTTGTTAAGAACGAGTTTGCCATGGAAGGCAGTTGTTTTATATCTTTTAATTTTAATATAATTTGGTAACCATTTATTCCTTATTAATATTTTTTTTATCACCGGCTTACAGGGAAGTGGGAAGACTACTTTTTTAATTGAATTAATTGAGATTCTAAAGCAGAAAGGAATCACTGCAGGTGGTTTTAGTGCACATGGATACTGGAAAAATAATTTGCGGGATAAATTTGAATTGGAAGACCTTAAGACAGGTAACAAGATGATCCTTTGCAAACGGCAACCTGTTGAAGGCTGGCAAAAATTCCGGCATTTTTATTTCAATCCCGAAGGATTTACTTTCGGGCAAAAAGCTCTAAGCTCTTCTAATTTATCAAAGGTCGATATTATAGCAATTGACGAAATAGGTCCTTTTGAATTGGAAGGGAAAGGTTGGTCTAAAGATATTGATTCGCTTATTCACAAAACAGATATTCCAATGATTTGGGTTGTCAGGGAAAGTATTTTACAGGAAATTATTGATCATTGGAACATAGAATCTTATTTAGTATTTGATATAAAAACAGAATCACCTGAAAAAGTTGCAGATAAAATATTAAACCCGTAGAAAAAAGGTGATATGATAAAACAAGCAAAGCAAAAAACCTCGATAGAATCTGTTTGGCTGAAAGCTGCTGTTGCGGGTGGATTATGGGCATCGGTTGAAATTATCATCGGCAGCTTTTTTCATAATCTCCGAATTCCGTTTGCAGGATCAATACTGGCTGCAAACGGAACCATTTTAATGATTGCTTTTTACCAGGTGTGGCAGGAAAAAGGACTAATATGGCGCGCTGGATTGATTTGTGCATTGATGAAGTCTGTTTCGCCAAGCGCCATTATCCTCGGTCCTATGATTGGTATCCTCTCCGAAGCATTAATAATTGAAACAGTAATCAGGTTAATGGGTAATAACCTCGTTGCTTTGTCAATTGGCGGGGCATTAAGCGTTTCAACCGCTTTTATACATAAAGTAGTCAGCCTGTTGATTCTTTATGGATTAAATATCGTAAAGATTTATGTAAATATTTTTCATTTCGCCGCAAAACAAATTAAGATTGAAAATGCAAATCCCTGGCTTTTAATTTTTATAGTTATAGCTGTTTATATTGTTTTGGGCTTTGCAGCAGCGTTAACAGGTTTCTATATTGGTAAAAGATCAAAAAAATTAAAGTACGAACTACAAGGTTATAAAATTGAGAAATTAAAAACGGATAGTATTTTTATTCTGAACAAAGAGCAAAAATTTTCTATTTCTTTATTCTTTCTTCATTTAATATTATTGCCAGCCGGATTGATCTTTATAAATTATTTCTCACTGGAATATGCAATTATATTCATCGCCGTTTATTCGGTATTAAACATTTCCATATATAGAAAATCTCTCAGGAGGCTCAAAAAGCCTGTTTTCTGGCTGCATTTGTTTATACTTACTTTTTTAGCAGCAATTTTCTGGAATGGCTTTAATTCTTCCGGGTCTTTTTTTGATATTCAGGGTTTATTAATTGGAATTGAAATGAATGCAAGAGCAATTTTTGTTGTTATTGCTTTTTCTTCGCTTAGTGTGGAGCTGCGGAATCCTGTTATAAAAGATTTTTTATTCAGGAGAGGGTTTAACAAAATATACATTGCTTTGGGTTTGTCGTTCAATGCCTTGCCTGTGATGATAGATGCCATGCCGCGCCCTAAGTATTTTTTGCGGCATCCTGTTGATAGCTTTTCAAAAATGATAGCACATGCTGATGAATGGCTGGGGATTTTTAAAAGGATTTCTTTGCAAACTGATAAACCCGGTGATCATTCCTAACCCGGAAATTCCAAAAACCATCCCGTAATTTCGGGATTGCTGATTCTGCATTTAAAATTTTTAGCCATTCTTCGTCAGACGAGGGCTTGGCGTAGTCTGATTTAATCATTTTATTACCTGTACACCACCTTTTCCGTAAACACCTTTTCTCCTGCCTGCACTTTAACAAAGTAAATGCCTTTTGGCTGTGAAGTTATGTCTATCTGTGTTTTGCCTGCCGGGATATTTTGTTTTTGGTAAACCGTTTTGCCAAGCATATTTACTACTTCCATTTCATATTCAGCAACTACCTCCTCATATATTTCTATATTAAAAATGCCGGGGTGGGGGTTTGGGTAGATGGAAAAAAATTCTTCTAAAAAATTTCCTGTAATTAAATTAGAATCATAAGCTGTATTTTCGTTATATTGATTGTTATTTTTCATAATTAAATTTGAAGAACTTTCACTTGATTTTTCAGAAGTACTAATGAAATATTTGTTATTACTATTATCTGAAGTCATCTTATAAATAATATGTTCTACAGTTTTTGTATCACACATATTATAAAATGTTGTTTTAGCCCAGTACTTTCCGTCAGTAAGTTCCTCTCCAATATAACAACAGGCTTGATTATCAATCACCGAACCCTGACATTCATCCAATAATTCACTTATACTTGGCCAATCATATAATTCCATGTCAAAGGAATTTGCATTTAAAACAGTATAACAAACCGGATCAGTAATGTATGTAGGTATTACTTGAACATATATATAAGCAGGTGGTGTAACTTGCTGAATAATTGCATAAAAATGTGAACCTGGTTTTGCATGAAACCCTTTATCTAATACAATTGATTCGCTTGCATTAAACGAAACAACAATGTTTGGCTCAATAACTGTAAACGGCGCTTCATAAGGTAAATTTGTTTGGACTGTAGATGATGATTTCTTTGAGCAATATATCCTGCTTCCTGCATAATATGCATAGGGGCCTTGATCTGCATATTCAAAATTAGTATTCATAAAAATAATGCTATCGGCAGTATAATCACATAGAGTTTTTTCCCAATTAAAATTAGCATTATCAACATAAGCATTTCCGATATAAAAATCCATATCCTGTACTGCCCCTCTTTTTTTCCCATTGCTATTTAAGTATTCAAAATATGAACATGCCCTGACATATGTTTTTTCACCTTCTCCTGACCAGGAGTATATATCCCTTGATACAATTACTGCTTGTCCGTCAATACTCATAAACATCCCTTTCTTACCGATAGCCATTTTTACGTGCACCCATTCTCCAGTATTGATATTCTTGTCCAAAAGACAATGTTCTCTTCCATCTGCATTTCCCCAAATACCTTCTAAATGATTAATATGTGCATAAAAGGCCAATTGAATTTTGTTTAAATCAGGGTTCCAGCACCAACCAATTCTCAAACTGTTTTTCCCATCGTTATTCTGGCTAGTACAAAGTGTAACAACTTTTTGTTTTCGAGTTTGTTGTCCAGGATTATAAGGATCAGGTAATATATACTGGCAATTATCATCAAATTTTAAATCGAAACTTAAATTTCGGTATAGTGAATTATGATGCTTGGTTTCTTCTTTCCATGTATTATTATTTTCACTCCAATATTTATAATCGCCCTGATTATGGTGGATAGTATAGTTTCCCAAATATACTTGTGAAAATAATTTATTTGAAACAATTACCATTGAAAGTAATAATGATATGTAATATATTGTATTTCTCATAATTTTAAATATTTAAAATGTGTAATAAAATCCAAAATTAACATAATGACTTATGTAATCACTATTCCAAAACCAATCAGAATATTTAATAGAGTTTGTACCATCAAAATCATCTATATTTTCCCATATTATTTGATTATATGTAAATATAAAGGAAAATTTATCAGATATTAATAATCTGTAACCTAGTGGCACGACCAAGAATCCATCATCAAGATAAGTATAGCCAAGTCCTGTTACAAAAGAATTTTTATTTTTACCTATGAATAATTTTGTAAAAAGATTAATCGGAATAATAAAGTTTGAAGTTTCTCCAAGACGATTCTTAATACCAAAACCAATTTCACCAGACAATGTCAAATTATTTTTTCTAAGTATAATTCTGTTATAATTAATAAGAAGCCCTCTTCGATAGATTTCAAACCGATAATTTGATTTTAACGAACGATTAAATAACATCACTTCCAATAATATCAAATTATTTTTTTTACGATTAGTTACCTCCTGAGTTTTGGTGGGAATAGTTACACAAAAAGAAAATACGGCTAGAAGTATAACTCGATTTAGTATAATTAAAGCGTTCTTATTATCAGCTATAATTGATTTCTTTACCATAAATGATTATTTTTCTATTTCTTATTTTCAAGTTCCTTTATCCGATTCTCCAACTCAATCACATACAATGTCAACTCCTCTATCTTCTGTAAAAGCAAAGCGTTCATTTCTCCAACATTAATTCCATTCTCCAAAACTTCCGCTTCGGAGGGGATATCCGGCAGGTGTTTGTTCTCTTTGATATATTGTTCCACCTGGCTTAATGAGGGTAAAGGATAGTTTTCCTCAAAAACCTCGTCTTTCCATTTATCTATTTCTTTTACCTCAATCTCACCTGCTTCTATTTTATGTACTACTGTTAAATAATCAGTGGTAAATTCTTCAACATTCAAAGTACCAATTGTTAGTGAGGTTGCCTTTATCTCTCCGCTCACATCAAGTTCAGCATCCGGGCTGGAATTTCCAATACCAACTTTTCCCAAATTATCAACAAATACACCTTCATCAGCTCCATCACCTGATAACCAGTTTCCATTAAGTAAAATATTGTCATGTACTTTTAAGCTACCGCCTACATCCAGTTTTGCCTGCGGAGTTCCCGTCCCTATTTTTACATCTCCGTTATCATCTATATATAATGTTTGCAATGTATTATATATGATCTGAAAATCAGGGCTTACATCGTTTGTATGTTGCAGTGTCCAATGATTTCCATAAAAATTCTTAAATTTAATTAATGATACAGGTCCATAAGTAGAAGTACTAAGTGTTAATCCGTAAGATCCATATTCCATTTTACCAGCCCCGTCAACAATTGTCAACTTAGAATCAGGGCTTGTTATTCCTATCCCCACATTTCCGTTCAGCCTGTAAATATCGTTTCCGTTTATTGTCCAGTCCCCATCATCTACATTTGTCAACCCCGAACCATCCCCCGAAAAGGACCCTGCATTTACAGTTCCATTTACATCAAGGTTGCCTGTTATTAGCTGGTTACCGTTAACATGTAGTTTCTCCTGGGGGGAATCTGTTCCTATCCCCACATTCCCTGCAATATAAGCATTCGAATTCGTAAATATTGTTCCGTTTACCGTCAGTCTGTATGGGGTACTACTTATTCCAATTCCTACATTTCCGTCGGGGCTTACAAATATACCTGTACCGTTGTGGTTAAACAGGTTAAGTCCTTCCGTACCTGTTGCCTGCACTTTATCGGTGCTTACATAATACCCGGCAGATTGTTTTATGTTGCCGTTTACCTGGAGTTTTTCGGTAGGGAGTATCACACCGATACCCATATTGGCACCGGTTGAATTAAATATGTAATTGCCGCCGGTATTAAAATACATTTTGCCATAAGCCGCCGTAAGTCCGTAATCGGAGGTTCCCATCCAGAGTTCGGCGTCATGTTCGCTACCAAATACATTAGGCTCGATAAACAGGGCTGCCTGCTCTCCGTCATCGGCTTTTATGTGCAGCTTAGCCAGCGGGTTGGTTACATCGCCGATGCCTATGCTGCCGGTGTAACCGTTACCGGGTGCACCCTTTACAAAAAGTGTTGGTTTGTTTGAATTAAAACCAATCATAAGCGAATTTGAAATACCATTTGTAAGTTTGTCTGTGAGTGCACCTCCTGTCCCGAAAACCATAGCCGGCGAAACGGTTGTTTCAAGAAATCTTCCGATAACAACTGAATTAGTGCCGCCTGCTATTACCTGGTTACCGAAGGCAAAAGATAATGAACCATTTGCCTCTGAACCATAACCTCCGGCAAAAGTACCTTCAGCGGTAGCTAAGGTTGACATACCGATAACACTCGAATAATCTCCTGTTGCACTCGAATTTTCATCGCATTGTACACATTGGGCTGATACGTTTAAATTTATTGCTATTATTGCTATTGAAATAACTATTGTTTTTATTATTTGATTTTTCATTTCTTATAAATTTTAAGGTTTATTCTTTTATTAACTTACCGCTTTGAATAGTGCGGCTTTTATATTGAATTGTATAAAAATAGAATCCGGGATTAATTTTTCCGGTTGATAGATTATAGTTTGGTATTTGATCAATTTCTTTTGAAAGAACAAGTTTTCCCGCAACATCAAAAATATTAAATGTAAGGTTTTTTCTTACTGTTTGAATATTTATTTCCGTTGAAAACGGATTGGGAAACACCAATACATCCCTGTCGAAATCGAAAGGAGTTTCTTCGGCAAAAGTGAAGATATCCTCGGGCATAACTTTTATTATATAAGCATCATGGTTATATGAGCCTTCATAATCGGGTACCATACCTGTTAACAGGCAACCGCCATCATTAGTAACTGTTAAATCAAAAAACCAATACCTTTTATCTCCACCATATTGTTTTACCCCCTTTAAATTCAAATTGCTATCGAATATATGAAAATTGAATACCTCTGTACCGGGAAGAAACAAAAATGCCGCCTCAAAAGTAGCTATCCATATAGTATTTTCATCTATAAATCCAAGGCCTTTTTTTGTAGGGATATACACGTATTCATTACTATAATAAATAATAGTGTCTTTAATCATATTAAAATCCTGGTCCACAATTCTTACCTCTAAGTCTTGATTTGATGGTATGGTTATTCCGCTACTATTGTTGGCAATAATCATATTTCCGTTCGATAGCCATTTTGCTGAAACCGGACTATGTAAATAACTTAACCAGTTCTCAATATAACCGTAATCGACAATATTCAGGTTGTTGTCAAATTCCAACCAATCCTTAGGAGTATAATTAATACCTATATCGCCTATTAAATAAAAACCACTACTATCAGGTTTATAAATCAATTCATTATAAATACCGTAATCAGTCCAGTTTTCATACAGTACAAAATCAAGCTTTTCCCCGTTCATATCGAACAATGCTATGTATATCAGATCATTTGAACCGTACAGTGATGAATCAACTTTTCCCTGAATTAGGATATTACTATCAGGAGTTATTAAAAAATCAATTATTGAGTGATGAATATACTCCGCAGGTATAGGATGCAACTTTTCCCAGACCAGGTCAAGTTCAGGGGTCATCTCACAAACATAAGTAACATCATAATCATAAGGTGAAACAGAATCAGTTAAGGTTCCTATTAGAAAATAATTTCCGTTACTTTTTTCAAAACCATATCTATAACTATAACTAGTGTCTTCTTTTATAATGATATTTTCACTAATTATTTCACCGGTAGAACTTATATTTAGAATTAGCGGTGAAACCGGTTCGGGGCCAAATTCAATTTGTTTCCCACCCAAAGAAATATAATTACCTGTGCTATTTTGAAAGGTATAGTATAGAAATTCGTTCTCCTCGGAACTATACTTCAGTTCAAACGATTCCTGACCTGATAATAACTGATTTAGAACAAACAAACCAAGTATTAAAAAAACTTTAATATATAACATAACAATTAGTTTAGAAGCAGGGGAAATTTCCCCTGCATATTAATATTAAAGTTCATCAGGCCCTTCACCCTCATCATATCCAATCGGGTATCCATATTTAAAATTACCCTCATGGAGATAATGTGTATATGGCCCATCTGGCTCAAAGTAACCAGACATACCAACTATTATTTCAATTCTGTAGCCTGGTGGTAAGTCCTCATCCGGGATTTTAGTATAAAGCAGATATTTAAGGTAATCGTAATATACGTTCATTTCCATATAATCAAGGCACAGTATCTCATCCGTAACCGTACCATATTCAGTAGAGGAACTGTACAAATAGTAATCATAAACGTTGTTAGGCGGATCAGGATCACCTTCCCTTCTTATATTCGGATCGCCGCCTTTCCTGTATCGGTCTGTCTGATGAATAAAAAACAATCCGGCATTGTGTTCAGCAATATAATCGTTCATAGCCTGTTCTAGTTCTTGCGAAGCATCGGTATCCCATGTATGGGGAAAACAGTGCCCCCTAAATTCTCCGTACCACCAGTTATCCCCCTCCACAAACGGGCCGGGACCTGGGTCCGGTCCTTTATTGCCTGTAACCGTTTCTGCTGTAAATGTTATTTCATCTGCTGTCTGTGAGGTCTCGCTCAGATCAACTAATACAAGCCCTTTTTCTTCAAAACCGGAGTTGTAGTAAATATTTGTTATCTCTGCTTTCATCTCGTCGTACTTTTGCGTAAGCACAACCATATCCACTTCACCGCTTCCGTTTTTAGGTACCATTAGTGTAAGCTCGTCAGATTGCATTTCTATATAAAACTCATTCGGAAACGAATGACTATAATTAATAGTAGCTTCGAGATACCACAAAGCCGTGTCGGCGGGTACACTCTCCCCGCTTTTCAGGTGTGGGTTTTCGCGGTAATAAACCATCTTTTCCTTAAAGTCTTTAATGGTTTTGTTTACCTTCACTTCATAATCACTCAATTGAGGATTATTTACTTTTTCAGACTCTTTATTAAAGCCCGTTTCTTTGGAGCAGGAAAATACAATTATTATTGCTCCTGCTGCTAAAATACTTATAAATATAATTGCTTTTTTCATATTACATGTTACTTTAAATTTTAATACTTGTTGCTGGTTACTTGGTTCTGGTTGCAGGTTACTGGTTCTGGTTGCAAGTTGCTTGATTTAGCTTTTGGCTCAAAACAAACTAAACCTATAAAAATTAACCGTACTCTTTATATAAATTAAGGATTTGTAACTTGTTGTTGGGGGGGGGGGGGGTAAATGTACTGATATGCCTGAATAGTTTAATAATAAGGTTTGTCATGTTGTAAATTTCCTTAGATAATTACAGTAGTTAATTCTATTTTTTGCGAAAAGGTTACCCTCAAAATCCAACTTTTTTACATTTTTTTATTAACACAGGTCGTTAATGGGTTATAAAACAGATTACTAACGACCCAGAGCTTTTTCGGATTTGGGCAATGGAAATAGCGGTGGATAATCCGAAAAGAAATAGCATAAGATTTGTAATCCGGTTGAATATTACATGCTAGCCATATTCGTCTGACCACTGCTTGCAGCGCTGGCAATACGCGCAGTGGTCTGACGAATGCCCCAAATACAGTTGACAAGTGCAAATATGGCTGACATGATGTAATTAAAATAAAAGGTAAAGTTAGGAATAAAAAATAGAAATTAGAAAACTATCTTTGTGCCCTGGTTTTATACTAATTCTTAATAGGTTTGCAAAGCAAAAGCTATTTAGAATTAGTTATGCGTGCTGAACAGACCTTTAAATTTTTGTCCCGAAGTTTCGGGATTCAGCATTAGTACAAAATCAATAATTGAGTCTTGTCTAAAAAGGTTCAATTAAAAATTTTATAAAATATATATCGTTGAAAACCAGTATTGTTTTATAATAAAATCTGTGAATCAGTGGCTTTTTATACCGGACTCATAATTAATTTTAAAAAAATTCAGAACTAAAAATATGCAAACAATTATAGATATAACCGAAAAATATTCGAAGCAGGATAACCCGGTTTTCCTTATAACCGATATTAAAGATATTGATAAGAAATATTTCAGCGAAGACGAGTTTCAGTACATCAAATCATGTCATAAAGAACATAAAAAAGAATTATTTTCTTTTAATCACTTTGATCATTGGATTTTTGTTCAATTCATTAAAAAGGAAAAAATCAGGCATTTAAGGCTTGAAAGCTACCGGGCTGCCGGCGCTAAGCTGTTGAAAACAATAAATGAAAACAAATTACACAGTATAGTAATTGTCGGCTCGGAAGCAAAACCTGAGGAATCGCTGGCTTTTGCCGAAGGAATGGCGCTATGTAATTACCAGTTCTTGAAGTACAAAAAAAAACCTGCCGAAAAAATAAACTCACTTAATACAATTTATGTATATTCACATGGTATTGAACAAAAAGCTGTTGACGAGCTGAATATAATGATTGATGGCACTAATAAATGCCGTAACTTAGTGAATGAACCGGTTGTTTATCTCAATGCGGTTAACCTGGCAGAAGAAATAAAATCTCTCGGAAAAAAATCCGGAGCTAAGGTTGAGGTGTTAAATAAGAAAAAAATTGAGGCTCTGAAAATGGGAGGATTGTTAGCTGTTAATAAAGGCAGTGTTGACCCGCCGACATTTACGATAATGGAATGGAAGCCGGATAAGCCTGTAAATAAGAAACCTTATGTTTTTGTAGGCAAAGGTGTTGTTTACGACACCGGTGGTATGAACCTGAAACCCGGCGAATATATGAATAATATGAAAATGGATATGGCGGGAGGGGCAGCAGTGGGAAGGGCTGTTTTTGCGATAGCCACGGGCAGATTGCCGGGTCCTGGTATTGGTT
>JACKQG010007354.1_pt1 | contig 11123 bp, 9 predicted proteins | sample 8237621 | NCBI WGS metagenome assembly JACKQG01 (sample SAMN15677084, study PRJNA649215) | marine metagenome | biome: marine; feature: Black Sea; material: saline water; isolation source: suspended particulate matter (SPM) from the Black Sea western gyre | collected 2013-06-09/2013-06-10 | depth... | reverse complement strand
CCTGACGCGTGAGCCGCTGCACCCGCGGATCCTGCCAAGCGGCGAGATGAAGCTGAACATGGACTGCGTCAGCTCCGTAAAGCTGATCCCGTATTCCGGGCAGGCGTTCCCGTCCGAATAGTGCGGCTCGGCGCCATCGCCCGGGTCGATGATGATCAGCCCATCGCCCAGGCGCAGGGCGGTCTCGACCGAGTCGGTGAGACGGCTCGTGAACTCGCCGCGCGTTTCCGTGTTCTCGGCCGGCAGGATCAATCGATCCACCACCAACTCGATGTCGTGCTTGATCTTCTTGTCAAGCTCGATCTCCTGGCTCAGATCCCGGATCTCGCCATCCACTCGCACCCGCGAAAAACCGTCGGATCGGGCCCGAGCCAAGACGTCTTGAAAGGAACCCTTGCGATTCCGCGCCAGCGGCGCCAATATCTGGAAACGCTTGCCCACCGGAAGCAAGCCCACCTGCTCCACGATCTCTTGCGTCGATTGGGCGTGCACCTCGCGACCGCACTGCGGACAGTGCGGCACGCCCACGCGGGCAAAGAGCACCCGCAGATAGTCATAGATCTCGGTCACCGTCGCCACCGTCGAGCGGGGGTTCTTGCTCACCGCCTTTTGCTCGATGGCAATCGCGGGGCTGAGGCCGCCGATGAAATCCACCTTGGGTTTTTCCATCTGGCCGATGAACTGGCGGGCGTACGCCGAGAGCGACTCGACATAGCGCCGCTGCCCCTCGGCATAGAGCGTATCAAAGGCCAGCGATGAGTAGGGTAGGCATGTGGCGAGTTGCCTCATGGGTACTTTTCCACATGCCCCCCTCCGAACCGTGCGTGCACCTTTCAGCGCACACGGCTCTCCAGTCTCTATTCATGTTTGCTCGGTATAGGTTTTCCCGCGTGGATGGCAACATGGCATTGGTGACAAACTATGAGCGTTTTGCGCCGAATGGCTATCATGCGCTTGACCCACTCTGGTTTGTCTCGCTTTCCGGCCCATCGTCGCTTCAGGTCTGAGAGCTTGCGTATGTGATGCACGAAGCATTTCTCTTCTGCACCACATATCTCGCAAACACTGGCCTTTAGTCTGTCAATCAGGTCGGAGCGAACGTCCGTGTATTTCTCCATGTGCGGGATATCATTGATCGGTTTTGTGCCGGGTTGCACCGTCTTGAGCGGGATGGCTCCCCAGCAAATGACCTGCACTCCTTTTGGAGTGGGCACGTTCACTTGAAGGGTTCTGTATGTCCGCCCATCGACTTCCCGTCTTCCCCGATATTTGGAATAGACCTTCTTCACGCTGATTTTGAATTTGTGAGCCAGGGTCTTCACCAGGGCCACTTCCATCACATACTTTAGCTTTGCGAGGTGGCAGCGGTCTACTGCGTATTTGTAGTATTCCGCGATACCGCGAAAGCGCCATTGATAGGCGTCGATGATGTGGACATCCGAGAAAATGAGCATGGCATATTCGCTGATCACTTTGCCATTGCGCTGGTAACGCTTGGCGTACTCGTCCGTGAGACCGTACGGAACGCCAAGCCTCACTCCACCGTTGATGCTGCGTACCTTCGTCTTGCTCTGGGCACGCCGACTGAGCTTGTCATCGGCCTGGTAGATGCTGACAGCATAGCCCAGATACCTGGCATGTTCAGTGCGAGCATGTGTGATGAGTGTTTTCTGGTCACTTAGTTCGAGGTGAAGTTTTTCCCTCAGGAACGCTGCGATTTCTACCTTGATTGCCTCAGCTTCAGCTTTCGACCCGCTGAGTCCGAGCAGAAAGTCATCGGCATAACGCACATAGGATAGCCGCCGGTAGTTCGGATCGTGCGTATTTCGGGAGGGATATTGGCGGCGTTCCTTCTCCAGCCGACTGGCCGTCTCGCGGTCGCCAAGCTTACGAGCTTTAGCTATCCAGTATTCGTAGCGTTTGTAGTCGGGATTGACTGCACGTTGTGCGCCACGTGTGTATCTGGGGATGAGCACCTCTTCAACGTGGGTATCCAGTTCATGTAGGTAGATATTGGCAAGGATTGAGCTGACGATACCGCCTTGCGGAACTCCGCTGAAGGTTGGTGTGAGCTTCCAGTCCTCGACAATGCCTGCTTCCAGACCCTTGCGGATCAGGTTGAGCAACCGTCCATCCTGGATATCCCGAGCGAGGATATTCATCAATACATCGTGGTCGATGTGATCGTAGCAGCCTTTGATATCTCCCTCGACGAACCACGTGGTACCCTGAAACTTTCGGCACAGGTATGTCAAAGCTGTGTGACAGCCTCGACCTGGCCGAAAGCCATGTGAGCTGTTGTGGAAACGTGGTTCGTAGTAGGCTTCCAGTATCATCCGCAAGACTTCCTGCATCAACTTTTCGGTAAAGTTCGGTAGACCAAGTGGTCGCGTGCCTTTGCCGTTTTTCTTTGGAATCCGTATCCGACGCGATGGGCGGAATTTGAACCTTTCATACCGCAAGGCCTCAATGAGAGTCCGAATGCGGTCGATATTCATATCGTCCGCCGTGTCGTTTTCGGTTCCTGGTGTGAGGATGCCCTGATTTTTGGATATCTTTGCATAGGCAGCGAGAAACAGTTCCTCGCTGTACAAGCATCGATATACGCGCGTGAGTGGTAGTCGTTTTACACCGAGCTTACGTATAGCTTGTAGAATCTGATTGGCTTTCTGCATTCGCATACCTTTCCTTCTTCATCAAGCACAAGACCTGACCCCCTTCGCCCTGTAGCTGGTTTGTCGCCAGCCGCCCTGGATGGTCGTTACTCCATCGACTACTATGGGGTCTCCGTCACCGTAGGACTCGCGTCCCTTAGGCGATCCCGTAGTACAGTCATGAATGATGTGTAGGATGGTTAGGGTCTCCGTTCGCAGTTTGATAGGTCTCACTGACCATTGTTCCCGGTCGGAAGGTTTCGCACCTCGGAAAATCTAAGGTGTTGCAACCGGGTCTTGACCTCAGCCGTTGTGTCAAGGGAGGGCACGTCTCCAACTCACTGCTAGAGTTCAGGCAATCCAGCTTTACCCATACATCCAAGTCTTGGGACGCAACCTCTGATAAACGGCTTCTCAGGTCGCCCCTTTCCCGACATGCTATTTTCCCCTTCAGGTTTCCCATCCAGGTAGGTCGGGTGACTTCGCAGGCCATCCCTTCAGCCTGCGACGCGTCGCGCGCTATCACTCATGCCGTCGTACGGCGCACCTTGCCGGTGCCCGGCAGGCCGATCAACAGCACCCCCCGGGGCTGCGCCAGGTTGTACTGGCGAGCTCTCTCACCAAAGGCTATCCCCCAGAACTCGATCTGTTTCTTCAGCAGGTTGAGGCCGCCCACGTTGGCCAGTGATACATCAGGGTGGATGTACTCCACCGCTCCACCGCCGCTCTTACGAACGATCTGTTCCTTCTCACCCAGGACGTGGGGAATGACCTCGGCCGAGAGTTCCCCGCAGGTCACGGTCGCCTTGGCCAGCACGTTCTCCGCCTCAAACCGCGTCAGCCCCAGCAGTGAGCTGACGACTGCGTCCCGGTCGCCGTCGCCGTCCAACCGGACCGGGACCTGCATTCCCTCCTGGAAGCCAATCACCCGGTCGAGAATCTCGACCATCACCCCCTGATCCGGCAGCGGAAAGTCTACCACCGCCATCTCCTTTTCCAGAGCCGCAGGAATGGTCAACTGCGGAGACAGGATGACCAATGCCCGCCGCCATTGATCGCTGGTCTCCGGGTAGAGCGCGGCGATGTCGCGCAGCCCCCGGACGACCAGCGGATCGTCCAGGTAGGGGTCATAGTCCTTGAGCGCCAGGATGCACGGCCGGTCGAGGCCGCGGGCTATCTCCAGAATGCCTACATAATCAGGCCGATCATCCAGAGCCGGCGTCCCATCGGCCCAGTTCAACAGTCCTTCAGTCACCGACCATACCAGGAGCTCCATCTTGAGTTCCCGGCGCTGGCCGACCCGATGGAGGGCCTCCAACGCCCGCTGTTCCTCGTGCGTGTACACGTATACGAGCGGGTAGGAGGCCGCAAACAGGGTTGTCAGTTCGCGTGATACGTCCATCTCAACTCCTTCTCAGCTAGTCCGACAGCGCCTGCACGGCTGCCCATCGGCCGCGCCCGCGCTGCATCGTCTCCAGTTCCACGGCCGCCTCGTGGGTCAGGTCCACGACATCGTTCATGACGGCCTCGATCTCTTCCAGGTCCCGTTCTGGAGCGCGTTCTTCCAACTGCCCCTCGATCTGCGCGATGAGCCCGTTGAGCTCCTGGTCGTCGAGGGCGTCCAGCAGACGAAACGTCTGGCACATGTTCCTCGCCCGGCGGGATGATGCGCCGATGAGCGTCCCGTGCTTGCGCAGCGAGGCGGCCACCGCCTGGGCGTCGTCGTATACCTGGGCGCGAAGCTGGTTGAACACCGCCCGCATGGGAGAAGTCATCTCCTGGAGCTGCTCGCGGTAGTGTTCCATCTCCGCCTTTCGCATCTCTTCCAACTGGTCCCGGCGCTGCTGCTCTTCCATTTCGTGCATTCGGATCTGATAGGTAGCGGCCTCTTGCCGGGCCTGGAGCTCGACTCCTTCGGCGTCCGCCCGCTCCCAGACCAACTGTTGCTCCCGCCGGTGGACTTCCGACTCGGCTTCCCGCGCCCTCCGAACCTGGTCCCTGGCCGCCAACTCTGCCTCTACCATCGCCGGGTTGATGAGAGCGGCGGTCGAATAGTCAAGACGCAAGTTGGCCTCGATGGCCTGGCGGGTGGGGAACCGCACCATCAGCCGGTTCACAAACCGGCCGGTGAAGGTCCCCTGGTCCGGCAGACCGTCAATGGCACTTTCGTTGCACGGCGGCTCGTCCCCCGCTGTGCGCAGGGCTATGGTCGCGGCTAGCGGGGTCGAACCGATCCCCGCAGCCAGGGTGGCATAGGTTTCGGCCGCCACCTCTCTCAGGTCATGCTCCAGAGCTTCCAACAGGTCGCCGTACACGCCCTGAATGTGCGTCTGTCGCGCCGCATCCCATTCTCCGGTCAGTTTCTGATGGAGCTTGCGCCATTTCCGGTAGGCGGTGAAGGGTATCCAGCGCCACGGTCGGAACCCCGTCACGTCAAAAGAGTGGTTGGCCAGGTTGTTCCTGGCGCGAGCCCCTAAAGTATTGAATTTGCGGAGCACCTTCTTGGGGAGCAGGTAGATCATGGGCCGCGAAAAGCGCTCGCGCCGCACGTCCGACTCGGTGATCCCCAGGTCTTCCCAGGTGGACTGGGCGGTAAAGAGGCTCAGGCCCCGCACGTCCACGTCCACTAGCGTGCCGAGGGTCAGCAGCGCGTCCAGATCGAGGCGTACCGTCCGCACCCGATCCGCGTCCTCACCTAGCAGGGCCGCGTGCTGGCGGCGCGCTTCCTCGATGGGCGATCCGTTGCCGGCCTCGACCGCCGGGGCCGGCGGCGCTTCACGCCAGTCGCCGCCGCCCGGAACGATCAGCGCGGGCACGTCACCCTTCAACGCCAGTTCCGCCACTGCATCCTGGCTAGTCATCTGCATTTGCCTCCTCTGCATATGCGGGGACTGCGTCCCCTGCGTGCGCGGGCACTTTGCTCCCTGAATGCGCGGGGACTTGGGTCCCTGCCTGTGCGGGAACTCGGCCGCAGTTACGCGCCGGCCGGACCCTTCCACCCAGCGCTACACCAAACTGCCGGACGGCCGCGCTGAAGTGGATCGTCCCCTCTGGAGTGATGGAAACCAGGTGCTGGTCATCCCATTCCCCGTCGAGGGCCACGATAGGCGCCCTTTGCAGGGCTCGCCGGACATCGAAGGTTTGCCGGAGATCGATCACCCGCTGGTTGCGGCTGCCCCGGTATTGGCAGTCAGAATCAGCTCTGCCGGTGGCCTCCTGGATGAACGGCCCGTCCACCAGGATGTCGGCCGACGTCAGGATGGTCCAGTATGCGGGGATCACCCGGGCCATGTCGATGATGCCCTCCAGGTGATAGCCGGTATAGACGATGGTGTGGATCCGAAGCATGCGGAGCGCCAGACAGAGAGCCGCGGCCGCCCTCGGTTGGGCCAGCGGTTCACCGCCCACCAGGGTGACGCCCTGGTCCCCCACCTGGCGGCCGTGGCGTATGGCGCCCAACACGACCTTCAAGGGGGTCTCCCGGCCAGAATCGGCCGGCCAAAGGTGGGTATTGTAGCAACCTGGACACCGGATGGGGCACCCGGCGAACCAGACCGCCGTACGAACGCCCGGTCCGTCAACGACGGATCCGAACTTGATGTCTGCAATGCGAACGTTCATGTTTTTCTCCTTTTCGGTTCTTGCTCCAACGCAAAGACCCCCACGGGTCTTCCCATGGGGGTCTTTTGCTTGATTGAGATCGGTGGGGGTGGGTTAGATCAAGCCTTCTTCCAGATACATTTGCCACCGGGCCTCGAACTCTTGCCGGGTCAGCATGCCGTGCTGAAGCCGTCGCTGCAAGTATTCGCGCCGGTTCCGTTTGGCTTTCTCGGACCGCGAAGCACGCTGCCGCCGGTAGGCGTTATAGCACGCCGCGCTGCAGAACTTGCGTTGGCGGTTACCCTGGAGAGGTTCATCACAGTATTGACAGCTCTTCACTTCACCCGTCCCCTTGCTCAACATACCATGCGCTATCGTCGCGCCACCACACACACCCGAAAGCGGGATCCGGTGCTCCCGGTAGCGTGAATCATCCAAAGCGGGCAACGAACTCGGCGGCAGAGAGAACACGAACTCCTTCGTATTCTCCGAGGTCGAGTAGGTGATGATCACCCGTAACGATCAATGAAGCTCCGGCTGCCAGAGCGCACTCGATGAATTTGTCGTCATCCGGATCATCAGCGACCACGTGGAGGTTTCCCGTAATCTCCACCTGATCGGACATGCTCCGCAGCTCGTATAGGACGGATCGAATGTGGTTCTCGGAGAAGCCGAATGCATTACACAGCTTCTGGGAGAGCTCACCCACCATAGCCTGACAGTGTACCAATTGGATAACCCCTGCACGCGCGAGCAGCAGACATCGATACGGCTTGCCGCGCCACAGCAGACCGGATATCCAGATGTTGGTATCGTAGACAACTCTCTCGGGCATGACTACTCTTCGTGGAGAAGATCGTCGATCAACTGCTGGCGCTCGTCGTCGGTCAGGCCATTCCAGTCCACGCCGCGCTCGACGCAGAGAGAGCGCGCCCGCCGGCTCCCATAATCCACCAAGGCCTCAAGTTGGTCAAGGCGCGGGATGAGTGCCCTGAGCACAGACTGCTTGGCCTCGGGCGAAAGCTGCTGCACCCACTCGACCACCTGTGACTCGGGAACCTCAAGTGTAGCCACTCTCATTTCGACCTCCTGTCGGATTGTCTTGTTTTCCAATTGCTCACCACCGGGCGTCAAGACATCATGTACTGATTCTGCTTGTTTCTACCCGGTCGGCTTGTTGCAGACTGAACAGATCGACGACCAGGTCATGGCAGGCAGCCCCCCCGCCCTTCATTTGCTCCACGCGAAGCGTCCGAATGGTCGCAACGCCCTCCGGGAACGGGGCAATCCTTGCCTTTTCGCCAATGGCGACCGGCCAGTCGCGGGCAGCCTGCCGGCCGAAGTCCGATCATTGCGTCTCGGCATCCAACATCTGAAAAAAGCCGGCCGGTGGAAGAATGGGAATACCGGCAAAGGGATTCAACACCAACAGATCTTGATCTCCGCTGACGATGACATCGGCCTTGCCGGTCACGGCCACTTCCAGAAACTTGTCATCCCTCGGGTCGCGACAGGCGGTGATGCGTTCTTCCGGCGCCACCGCTTCCCCACGCAACAAGATGAGGCTGACAACAGTTTGTATATCATCCTCGGTCAAGCTGTACTTGTGACGAATGCGCGGCCGGTTGAGCACGTCAATCAGCTCTTCCAACAGTGGCTGCGCATAGAGCAAGGTGTACTCGTCGCGGCGAAGGCGCAGTAGCACCGGGCCAACGGTGCCTTGCGGCATGATGAGGGCTCGCACCAGGATATTGGTGTCAACGACTGCCCGCATCACGCGCCAGCGTCCAGTTCAGAGAGCGCGGCAGCTACGTCGGTCGCGACTTCTTCGTTAACAGCCGCACTCTGCTCTGCCATGCGAGCCACCAGCCGGTCAAAGCGGGCCAGCACGTCCTGTTCCCGCAGTGCCTGATATCGCAGGAATTCCTCATACGAGATAAGCGCAGCTTCCGGCCGGCTGCCTCGCGTCAGGACGTAAGGAGTGTTCTGCTTGACTACCTGGTCAAAGACAGAACGAAAGCGGCGCTGTAATTCGGTTACGCCAATGATTCGCTGCATTGAACCCACCTTCAGTGTCACTTATACGCTTCACTATGTATTTTACTATGGATGATCCCACTTGTCCATGTCCATCACAGGCGCAGTTCCTTTCCAACCTGCAACCAGGTTGTGGAAGGCTGCCCGGCCGCCATTTGCCATCTCTCGGATGGTCTTGACCCCATCCGGGAGGGAGACGACTCTCGCCCGGTCGCCAGCGGCGCCCGGCCAGTCGCGGCCGGCCTGCCGACCGACCTCCATACACCACGCGTCCGACACGATGAGCACTGCCGGGGCCGTTGCCAGGGCAGCTCCCATCTTCTGCATGATAGAGCGTCCCAGGACACAGACGGCCTGGTAGCCCCATTCCTGTAGGATCAGCCGGTCGAACCGGCTGCGAACGACGATGACCGGCCGTCCAGGATCGAAATCGGCCATCCCGGTGGCCTCATCCAGGGTCAAGAGCGGCAGGTTCGGGAATACCTCCCGGCCGCCTGGCTTTTGCGCCAGATCGTTGACGTCCTTGACCCCCTCCGGCAACACCCGGAACCGTACGCTTCGCTTGCACTGTCGCGCAAGCACAGCGTCAGGCCTGATGGCCAGCGCCCAATCCCGCGCGGCCGACCAGCCGGCGTCATCGGCATCGGGAGTGATGATGACCTCGGTTACCTGTGACAGGCGCCGGGCGTCCCGGTCGCTCAGATGCGTGCCCATCACGGCCAGTCCCTGGTATCCCCACTCCAGCAGGGTGAGATAGTCAAACGGCCCCTCGACCATTTCGACCGGCCGTTCGGGGTCCAGGCACGCCATCCCATACACCGGCTTGGGCATCCCCGGCGCGCTCAGGTATTTGGGTTTCACCGCGGGATCCAGCGCCCGGCCGATTAGGTGAATAGCGTTGCCCCGGCCGTCGATCTCCACTACGATGACGCGGCCGCGGAAGAATTCCTTGAGGCGATCGTGGCGCAGGTTGATCCGTGGAACACTGCGCAGTAACCCCAGGTCCAGCGCACGGCTGACGCTGAACCCCTTGTATTTCAGGTAGGGAACCAGCCGGTCGCCCCGGGCGTAGCCCACCATCTGGCGTTGGGCTGTGGGAATCGATATCCCCCGGCCGGTCACGTACCTCACCGCCTGCGGATTGAGAAAAAACGCCGTGTGGTACAGGACAGCGGCCGCTCTGATCAGACGCCCATCATCATGGGTCAACTCCTTGGACCCTCGAAGCCCGATTCCGAGCCGGCTCGTCGGCACGGGAACCGGCGGAGGGAGCCGATTTGCACCCAGGCGCTCTATCGCCTCGGTGAAGCTGTCCCCGGTTCGCCTCATGATAAAGTCAATCACGTCGCCCCCTTCCCCGCAGGCGCCAAAGCAGTGCCAGCGTCCCATGGCCGGGGTGACATGGAAACTCGGCTCCGTCTCCCGATGAAAGGGACAGAGCCCTACCAGCGAACGCCCGCGCCGGCGCAGCGGCACGTAGCGGGCGACGATGTCCTCGACGGGGTTCTCTCGCTTTACCCGGTCGATCTCATCACGTGTGAATGTCCGTCTGTCTTTTTCCATCATGCTATCCATATCTTTTTCTTTCCGTTAGCTCTCGCGGAAGCTCCCGCAGGAAGGGGCTGGGAGCGGACTTGATGCCACGTCCCAGGTAGTCCCTTCGGGTGCGAACGTGGGTCAGGAAGAGCCGTTCCCTGGCTCTCGTCATGGCGACGTAGAACACCCTCCGTTCCTCGGCGCTCCGGCCGCCCTTCTTGCCTAGAGGCAGGAGCCCGTCCTCCATCCCGATCACAAAGACCACCCGGAACTCTAACCCCTTGGCCGCGTGAATGGTCGAGAGGACGACGCCGTGCGCACTCTCCAACGTCTCGTCCTCCAGCTCATTCAGCTTGCCCAGGAGTTTCTCCAACGTTTCATGGCGGCCGGCCATGGTCTGGAGATCGCACACGTTGGCCCAACGCCGGTGGGCGTCGAGGGCATCATCCAGCATCCGGTCGTAGCGCGTCTCCCGAATGATGAACGCCAGCAGCTCCCGAGGGGTCAGTTCGGCCACCTTGCTGGGGAGCTGATTCTGCAAAAAGTCCGCCAGCCATTTCAGACCGGCACGAGCCTGGGGACGGAGATCTTGCCGCCCCTTATTGTTCGCCTCGCTGATCATCGACATCCGCAAGCACATCTCGTCGCCGAGGAGCTTCCTGCGGGTCACCGGCCCGATCCCCCGGGGAGGTACGTTCAAAATGATCCCGAGCGAGCGGCCGTCGAATGGGTCGTGCGCCAGACGCAGGTAGGCGATGAGTTGCCGGACATCTCGCCGTTGGAAAAAGGCGTTGCCGGCCGTCACCTGGTAGGGGATACTGTGCTGGATAAAGTGCTGCTCCAGCGGGGTGACCTGCCGCCGAACCCGGAACAGAATGGCAAAGTCGGACCAGGACACCCCCTCGGTCTCCCGCAGTTCGAGAATCATGTCGGCGACAAACTTCGCCTCCTCGACCTCGTCCGCCAGCCGGGCGACGGTGATCAGCGCTCCGGCCGGGTTGTCCGTCCACAATTGCGTGTCGGCATGCCCGTTGCCGATGGCCCGCGATGCGTCCAGGATGGTCTGCGTGGAGCGGTAGTGCTGCTCCAACGCCAGCACCCTGGCATCGGGGAAAGCCTCGGTGAACAGGCTTACCATCTTGGTGGGGTCCGCCCCGCGCCAACCGTATATGCCCTGGGTTGGAGACCCGACCGCAAACACGTTACGCTGGAGCCCACCTAGCAGCGACACCCGCCTATGCCGAGCGAAACTCGTGTCCCGGAATTCGTCAATCAGCAGGTGCCGGGCGAGTTCCT
>JACKQG010007353.1_pt1 | contig 11126 bp, 5 predicted proteins | sample 8237621 | NCBI WGS metagenome assembly JACKQG01 (sample SAMN15677084, study PRJNA649215) | marine metagenome | biome: marine; feature: Black Sea; material: saline water; isolation source: suspended particulate matter (SPM) from the Black Sea western gyre | collected 2013-06-09/2013-06-10 | depth... | reverse complement strand
ACGCATACGCTGGTGAACTTGATCTGGGGCACGGTATTCCTGTGAAAAGCCACCTGCATCAACTGCACAGGTGGCTTCTGTGCTATTGCCAAACGAGCCGAAACATGATATACTATCAACGCAGAAGCATAGTGCCTGCTGGAGCAAACTGATGATCGTCAACAACAACCTACTCTTTTCGCACACCTACCTCGCACGGCTGCAAGCCGATCCCTCGCACGACGAGGCAGCCGCGCCCATCGCCCAAGGGCTGCGCGATTGGATGCCCTTCCGCGATACTTCCTCACTCCAGTCGCTGATTGACTCCTGGGTTGGCCCGGTGTTCGACTTCTTGGAGTTTCACCACGCGCCGGCCGACAATGCCCCCCACATCCGCCTGCTCTATGCCCGCCGAGGCGACGAAACCCCCATCGGTCTTTGCTACGTTGTACCGCCCGGCCAGGATGGTTCGACAGGCTCACCACACGGTCTCGATGACACAACCAAAGGCCAACATCCGATGGCCCAAGCGGTCCTAGCTCTGCGCACTCGCGACCTGCGCTGGGGGATGTTGACCGATGGCGCTCGCTGGCGGCTGGTGGACGCCCAGGCTCTGCGCCGCTACGAGCACTACGTTGAGGTGGACCTGAATGAACTGGCCCGCAGCGACGACCCCACACCCTTGCGCCTGTTCTACGCTATCTTCCACTGCAGCGCCTTCACGTCCGCTCATCCCCCCGCCAGCGGGGGGACCGAGGGGGGTGGTGAGAGCGGGCTGGATCGGCTGGTGGCGGCCTCGATCCGAGCGACGAAGGCGGCTGAGGATCACCTCAAAGCGCTGGTCAGCCACAACGAGGGGATCATGGCCCAACTTTGTCTGGGCCTGGTGCGTGCCAATGGGCGAACCCACTACACCGAGGCGGAACGGGACGTTATCTATCGCGACGCCACCTATCTTCTCTACCGCATACTCTTCATCCTCTACGCCGAAGCGCGGGGCCTCTTGCCGCTGGACAACCCGGCCTACCGCGCCGTGAGTCTGGCTGAGTTGGTCAAGACCGCCCACACCTACAAGTTGCACGGGATGCCCGACCCTCAGGCGACGACGTTGTGGGAGCGGCTGAAGCGGCTATGCAATGCCATCTACGAGAGTGACCCGACGCTGGGCATCCCCGCCTACAACGGCGGCCTCTTCGACGATGCTGACAAGCCCTACCTGCGTGACGGCCACATCGCCGACGCCTATCTCACCGAAGCTCTCTTCGACCTGGCCTACATGCCTGGTAAGGTGACTGGCACTTCGGAAGTGCCAGTCACCTTCGGCCACCGTCCCATTGACTACCGCGACCTCTCCGTGCGCCACCTGGGCAGCCTCTACGAGGGGATGATCGAGTACAAGCTTCACATCGCCGAGGAGACGCTGTGGGCGCGGCGGGAGAAGAAGGGCAACGTCCGCTTCCTGCGCACCGGCCAGGACGGAGCGCCCCGCAAGACCGACGTGGAGATCGAGCCAGGTCAGGTCTACTTTTCCCAGAGCCCCGGCGAGCGACGCGCCACCGGCACCTACTACACCCCAGAGTACATCGTGGACTACATCGTGAGCCAGACGGCGGTGCGGGGGTTGGAGGAACGGCGGGCGTCGCTGGAGAAGAAATTGCACGGCTGGCTGGAGGAGATCCAGACTTCCGAAGTTTCGGAAACTTCGGAAGTCTTACCCATGCAGCGCACCGCCGACGAGGAACTGCTGCGCTTCGTCGAAGAGCAGGTGCTTACTTTTCGAGTGTGCGATCCGGCCATGGGCAGCGGCCACTTCCTGGTCAACGCCGCCCACCAGATCACCGATTTCATCGTGGAGACACTGCACCTGACCCCATGGGCAAACGAGGCGGTTGACGCCGACCCGGTGGCCTGGCGGCGGCGGGTAGTGGAGCGCTGCCTGTACGGGGTGGATCTGAGCCTGATGGCCGTTGAACTGGCCAAGCTGAGCCTGTGGCTGGCCAGCGTGGCCGAGGGCAAGCCCCTCTCTTTCTTGGATCACCACCTGCGCCAGGGCAACAGCCTGATCGGCGCCCGGCTGGAGGACCTGGCCGAGGTCCTGGCGGGCGTGGCTTCCACTCGTCCATCGCGCCAGGAGCGCAAAGCACGGGAAGCAGGGCAACTTTCGATGCTGGACGACCCGGCCTTCAGCCAACACGTAACGGCAGCAACTGATCTGTTGGCTCAGATCTCGGCCCGGGTGGTTGAGAGAGTGGAGGACGTCAAGGCCCAGGAGGCCGACTACGAACAGGTGCGCGCTGAGTTGGAGCCCTACCGGCGGCTGGCCGATCTTTGGACTGCGCGTCACTTCGGTCTGGATGTGGATGAGCAGCAGTTGAGAGCCATTTCCAGGTACCTGGTCAACGGCGCTGTCAGTCGAATGCCAGAATACGAGCGAATTCTAACACGGACTCAAGAACTAACCCACGAGCGAAGCTTCTTCCACTGGGAACTCGAATTTCCCGAGGTGTTTTTGGGCCAGCGTGGCCGCTTGTTGGAGAATCAGTCTGGCTTTGATGCGATTGTGGGCAATCCACCGTACGGCGCAGCACTTTCAAAGGAAGAGCGAAACTATGTTGAACTTGTCTTCCCTCAAAGCAAGCCCAATAAGAATACAGCTATGCTTTTTATGGAACTTGCCCATCAGATCAGCTTTTCCAGATGGAGCATGATTCTTCCAAAATCCCTAGCTTTTGCTCAGGTATGGCGCGATGGACGGAACATGATCAACCCAACCCTCGAGATAGCGGTAGATATGAGCCAAGCTTTTGAAGAAGTCCTGCTTGAGCAAATGATAGTCGTATGTAGCGATCAACAAGAAGTCAGTCACTATCAGAGCCCCAATGTCAGAGAGGATGGCATCGTGGAAAGAGGGCCAGCTCTATCCAAAGAGCTTGTCAACAGCACAGATGCGATTCTTCTAGGTCTCAACTCGTGTGAGTTATACATCTTGAACAAGATCTTACAGAGGTCTAGACCGCTCAACGAGATTAGCTCAACGTTTCGCGGTTTACCAGCGCAGCGATACCTACAGAACAGGGAGGGTCAAGCAATAATAGGAGGTGCACATATAGGGCGTTATGTCATTCGAGAGAGTCAATATTTCCTTGACGTTAGCCAATCAAGGTTGGAAACCAAAGCAAGAAAGCTATTACAGCCCAAAATCGTAAGCCAGAGAATTGTAGCCCATGTGACTAATCCGTTTGAGCGAATCATAATAATGAGTGCTGTTGAGCCAGGAAGTCTATTGACCGTTGATACAGTTGAAAACACTCTACTCAAAGACAGTCGATTCTCATTGGAGAGCATATGTGCAATGCTGAATGCTCGCCTCTTTTCCTGGTATGCGTATCTCTTTATCTTTGCTAAAGCAATTAGAACGATGGATTTGGACAGCTATTACATTGGCAAGCTTCCTCTTTATCGGTTCTCTTTTCTGACAGATGGGCCGAAACGGGAAAGACTCTTATCGCTCTTAGCAGCACTTTACGCGGAAGACCTGGATAATGGCGTCTTCACGCAATTACTCAGCGAGGTCGATAGACTGTTTGAACACTCGGATGTCATACACGACTTGCTAGGTTACTTGGCTGAGCAAATGACAGAGGCACACAAACACCGCCAGCGACTGGAACGTCAATCTGACTTATTCCGCTTCGTGAAACGGGACATCCCCTGCTTGCCACTCGACAAAGCTTTGAGCGGGCCACTGGACGCTGGCAAGATGGTCGGCGACTTATCCGCCATCCACCACGACATCGAGGGCTTGCGCCTCAGCCAAGAGGAGGATGGCCGCTGGCTGCTGGAGGTGCGAGCCAAACTGCGCGATCCGGAGAGCGGCTGGCGGGAGCACCAGAGGGATAAAGACGGCAAGTTCATCCGGCAGTGGCTGCCGGCCTACCGCCTGCCACTGGACAAGGCGACCGGCCGCTTCTACCATTATGCCTTCGCCCATCTGGGTGGCTTTGATAGTGCGGGCAAGTTCCCCGGCGGCTACACCCGCACCACGCTGGAGAAGCTCAAGGCGACTAAGGTGCCCAAGTTCGTGCCGGTGGATCTGGCTCCCCTGGCCGCGCTGGGGGTGGAACTGGCCGAGGTGCGGCGCAAGATACAGCTTACTGACGACCTTATAGACCAGATCGTGTACAAGCTCTATGGGCTGACTGAGGAAGAAATCGCGATTGTAGAGGGGCGGGCATGAAGAATACGTCTGGCAATGTTTGGCAATACCTTGTGGAATCAATATAAGCTTCAACTCCATTAACCGTAAAATAACCCAGCAAGTGCAGGAGGTCAGAAATGGAAAAGCAAGAGAGGTCAATACCCTTCGGCCTTTTGTTTGAGGAAGCCGCACCTCAGCCCCAAGTTCCGATTGTGCCTACCTATGACGAGGAGACAGATCTGTCGTATGTAGAAGACGTACAGAGGCGCCGGGTTCCCTATGTGCAGCTCAGCCAAGCCACCGGCACGCGAACTGCAACCAAGGTCTGGCGCGAGACAACTGACACTGATCCTGAAGACGACCGCCCCGGCTCTTACATTACCGGCACCAACACTTTGACTGCGGTCAGGGCGGAATCAACGGACACAGATCCAGAAGATGACAATCCGCGTTTCTTTGGAAGTCTCGGCACTGGCACCATGACGCTTGTTGAGGCAGAGTCCACAGATACAGACCCTGAGGATGATCGTGGATACCATTCTGGTTGGAGATCTTTGGTGGGTACGGACACAATTACCAAAGTGGAGCAGGAACCCACTGATCGGGACTAGTATGACCGGTTCTTAACTGGTGCAGCAATGATCATCATTGTGACCAACAGACAGGATCACACGGCCGATTTCCTCATTCTTGAGCTGCGAAAGAGGCAGGCCGACTACGTGCGTTTCAACACCGAGGACTTTCCCCAGCATGTACGAGTCGTCTGGAAGATAGATGACACGGGCTTTGGCGGCTGCTTTTCATTTCCAAAGGCTCGGGTGGATTTCAAGGACATTCGGAGTGTATGGTATAGGCGTCCAGTTCCGCCTATCCCTTCTGCTGAGATTGAAGATCCTGTCGCCTACGAATTCGCTGTGGCCGAGAGTCAAGCAGCAATGGATAGCATTTGGAGATGTCTGGATTGCTTCTGGGTAAGCCATCCTGACAACCTGAGAAAAGCCGAGTTCAAGCTCTATCAACTAAAGGTTGCCGTGCAGGTCGGATTTCAATTGTGGCCAACAATGCTGACCAACGACCCAGAGACGGCCCGGGCTTTCTATCATGCCCAGGACAGGAGGGTGGTCTACAAGCCCTTGCGTCGTGGACGACTCGTGCGTGGTGAGAATGTCAGCTTAATCTACACCAACCCGATTGACCCCTCCGAGGCAGAAACCCTAGACAGAGTAGTGTACGCGCCCTCTCTGTTCCAAAGGTATGTTCCCAAGCGTGTGGAGATAAGGGTCACGGTCATCGGTAGCAAGGTATTTGCTGTTGAGATACATTCTCAGGACTGTGCGGATTCACAGCACGACTGGCGACGAGGCGATACAGCACGCCTGCGTCATGAATTGCACTTGCTCCCGCCCGCGCTAGAACTCAAGTGTGTATCTCTGGTCAGAGCGCTTGGTCTGGCCTTCGGAGCGATAGATCTGGTGCTCACCCCGGAAGGCGAGTATGTCTTCCTGGAGATCAATCCTAATGGTCAATGGGCGTGGATACAGCAGCTATGTCCGGAAATCCCGCTTCGAGAAACCTTGGCTGATCTCCTGATCAGTGGTGAGCTCTCAGACGATGTCTGGAACCGTGGATGACTATGAGCAAGGTAATTGAACGCCTTGGCCTGGACTGGCTCGTCATTCTAATTGGAAAGCCGGCTTTCGAGGATGCGCCGCTTCCCCACCCTACTACTCTTTCGGAGGCCCGAGAGGGATTCCGAGATTTGGAGGGAGAGAAGCTGGATGATGCTTTAGAGTATTGTGACAAATTGCTGGGGCGTGAGGATGATCGGTCGGACAAGATCGAGTCGAAAGCATTTAAGCTTATTGGGATCCCTGGCATTGCAACAGGTTTTATAACAGGATTTGCAGGTCTGCTGCTCGAGCGTGAGAAGCTAGCTCTTGTTCCGGTGTTGATAGTAGCCGCAGCGTTGTATGTCCTAGTTGTACTTGCCCTGATGTTCACCATCTATTTGGCTGTCAAGGTGGTGACGGTCGGTGACTACGTATTCACCTATCCAAGTGCCAATGACATATTCGAACTCTCGAAAGCTTCCCTGGAGTATGTCAAGCGCGAGCGTGCGGCATCGCTCTTCTACTCCTTCACTCAAAACCAGCAAGTCGTGAATAGAAAAGCAACCTACCTGAGCGGTGCGCAGTTGTGGTTTAGGAACTCCGTTGTTTTGCTGCTTGTATTGACTCTACTGCTGGCATTATATGCACCTTTTAAGTCATCTGCTCCAGTACCTGGAGCTTCTATGCCGACAGTGAGGCCGACTGTTAGCGTTCAACCGAGAGCAATACCTACCGATACACTTCAGCCAACATCTACGCTGACCGTGGTTGCTTCGACAGATACACCAGCAGCGGCACCTACGGCAACCATTGGATCGAGTCCTACCATAACGATTACACCAACACAGTAGATGTGCTTCATTCTTCCGCATTGACCAGATCGTCTATAAGCTCTATGGGCTGACGGAGGAGGAAATCGCGATTGTGGAGGGGCGGGCTATGTAGCCTTCTGCACGCAATGGGTAACATATCTTGGAGTTAACATACGGTAGAGAACATATTTCACCAAGACGACACGATTGACTTTCCCGAGAAGATCATGGCCCTGTCGGTACTGACCTGAATAATCCAGTCAGGAGGGAGGCACAAATGGTGCAACTAGAAACTACTACTGCGGGCGTCACCGAGTCCATCATAAGTGATGACCCACTGAAGGCGCTCGACTCTGTCATTCAGGAGAGTCAAGGCAAAGATGTCACATCCGCTGAACAGAACAGACTTAAGGACCTTGCGCTACGTTGTATTCTCGCTGTAGGAGGATATGTCATCCAAGATAAAGAAGATATAGGCCAGAAGGCTCTAGATGCATTGGATGGCTATGAAGAACTCGATCAGAAGAAGATCGTCGCAGTCTGTTTTCTGCGGTTGCTGCCCCAGCCGGGCATGAAGTGGCTCTCAGACAAACCATGGCGGCCAAGGGTTGTGGCTTTGTTGGATTCGCAATTCGCCGAAGACCTCTATCGGGACCAAAAAGTAGATGCGAAATCGCTTGCGCACAAGAAGATGGACCAACTCGCTGAGATTGTAAGGAAACATGAACAGCGCTTCCGTGGAGCACTTCAAATGCTGACGAGCCTGGATCGTATGCGTGTCCATCGTCAAAAGCTGATGAGTGCAATCAATAGTAGGGTTGGGCGAATTCTAGTACACCCCTTTTTGCCTGGAGATATTGAGGGCCAACTGGGTGAACTGTATAAACGTGTTGAAATCTACCTTGAGCGACGGGATGATCTGGACGTAGTAGATGCGCATGCGGGTGCAATCGAAGAGATGGGGCGATTTGTTCAGGCACTTGAGGCCAAGGGAACTATGTACAGTCAATGCTTGGCGGAGCAAGTGGGGAGGAAGCTCATAACTCTCATTGAAGAAGACTTCGCCAGTAACAAAGCGGCTCAACCTACCACAGTTTCTGTCGAGGCGCGCGACAAGAAGTATCCACTCCACCTTGTTGGCCAATTGGTCAATCTCGGCTTCACTGTGAAGAACCAAGGCCCCGGGTATGCTCATGACACCAAGCTGGCGGTGGTTACAGGCGATGAGAACATCAACCTTTCCACAGACGAGGTGGGAATCGGCAGGCTTGCTCCTGCAACGATTCAGCTTATAGAGATTCCTTCGGAAGTGCTTCAAGCCCAAGAGGAGGTTCCCATACTCGTAGAAGTTAAGTGGTGCGACTTCGACGGTACGCAACATACTTCCGTTTTCTCTTTGGTCGCAAGAGCACAAAGAAGCGACATAGATTGGGAACGACTGGCACAAAGCGATCCCTACTCTCTCGAACCGGTGACGACTGAGCAAGAGCTTGTTGGGAGAAGAGATGTCCTGAATCGGCTTATTGGAACCGCGCAGGCATCCAACGTGGGCTCTTCAATCATACAAGGACAGAAACGTGTGGGAAAAACATCAATTGCGAAAGTGCTTCGGTCACATCTAGAGGGACAGGGCTACTTGGTGATCTATCTCGACAACTACGTTGAGCCGAGCGCAAGGGCTACCGTGGCACGTCTCGGCACCAAAGTATGTAAAGAAATAGCTCGTCTTGATCCGAGGCTTGTCCATATTGGTATCCCTGAGTTTGATGAATCTCTATCGCCCCTAGCTGACTTCCTAGAGGAGGTGACAAACTCTGCTCCGGATTGCCGGATCGTCATCATTCTGGATGAATTTGATAAACTGCCATTGGATCTTTATGCACTAGGGCCTTTGGGGGATGCGTTTTTCTTGACGTTGCGCAGCATCAGCTCCCGTCCGAGAATGGGTTTTGTTCTGGTAGGGGGTGAAAAGATGGCTCATGTCATGGACTATCAAGGCAGTCAATTGAACAAGTGGATTTCAGCTCCGGTTGACTATTTCACACGTGAGGCAGATTGGACTGATTACCGAGAACTAGTACAACGTCCGGTTGGCGACACTCTCGAGTATACGGAGGACGCTCTGAATGTGTTACATGATGTCACGGCTGGTAACCCGTTCTTTGCGAAACTCGTGTGCCAATTCGTTCTGCAGATAGCAGTGAAGAGGCGAGATTGTTACATTACTAGGACAGAGATTGATCAGGCTGTGGAAACGGCACTCAGGGAGACAGACCGAAATGCCTTCCAACACTTCTGGCAAGATGGCATATTTGCGACCGGTACACAGGCGATGGAGAAATCTATCCGACGGCGTAAGATCTTGATTGCTCTCTCCGATGTGCTTGCCAAACAATCGCCAGCCTCAAGAGGAATAATAGCGGAACATCCCCTGGCGCGTGACATAGCCACCCTGGACAGTGACCTTAGAGAATTCGTCACACGCAAAGTGCTGCTTGGCGGTACCATAGGTGACACCTATGATTTCAAAGTGCGGCTCTTTCACAAATGGCTCGAGGCCCGTGGCGTACACGATGTGATTGTGACGTTTTCCGACTTAGACGCTGCGCTAAGACAAAGGCAAAAGGAAGAGCAGATCAAAGTGCAACCCAGCGAGATAGTAGACTTGGTCGGACAATGGCCAACGTACAAGGGGCAAACCATCACAGGAGACAAGGTCCGAGCTTGGCTGGACCAATTTGGCGGAGTCCGAGAGCAACGTGCTATGTTTGCCATCCTTAAGGGACTCCATTTCTACTCTAATGACTTCGTCCGCCAGAAAATGGCCGAGGTCGATGGAATCGTGAGGCGTGGGCTTCTTCGGCATATGGAGCGTGGCAAGCTCAAGCGTTCAGACATCTTGGTAAGCTATCTGGATAGTCCAGGTAAAAGCGGGGCTCACTTTGCTCGACTGTATGCCGACGAGGCATCCATTTACGTTGACAACATCGTCGAAAAAGGTAAACTGGCGGGAACACTACGGGAGAGGACAGAGATTCAGGCCCTGGTATTTATTGATGACTTTGTGGCTACAGGACAATCAGCATCAGAGTATCTACAGGAACTCGATACGGCACTCGCAGATGTTGTCCGTGAGCGCAGCATAAAAGTGGTATTCGTAGCTGTTGTAGCTTTTGTTGGGGGCTGGAAGCGGGTTGAACAGATCGCTGAGAATCTAGGCATACGCGTTCAGCTTCATGCTTGCGAGATATTGGATGAATCGGCGAAGTGTTTTAGCGAGAACTCCAGTGTATTCGCTGATCCGAACCCAAGAGAATTCGCAAAAGAAATTGCACTGAGATATGGTAAGATGCTAGAAAAACGTTGCCCACTGGGGCGTGGTGACCTTGAAATGGCAGTGGTCTTCGAGCGTCGTTGCCCCAATAACTCTCTACCCATTCTGTGGTCGGAGTTAATCACTCCTAAGTGGATGCCCTTATTCAAGCGACACTGAGTCTGATCCTGATCTGCGTCCTCTGCATCACCAGTATGATCTAGAAAGCAACTGCTCGATCAATTGAATGGCGATCTCTCTTCGAGGATATCTCGTCTTTGCTTGGTCTAGCAGGAGCAGATGACAAGGACAAATCCAAGTAATCCCGATTCGTACCCAATGCTTGATCAACGTTCTCTAGCTGAGGCAAGGGGAGGCAAAGAGATTGGATTGTATTCACACTCAAATCCATAACAAACAACGTGCCAGCCTCGAATTCACGCGCGGCTTCTACGTCCACTTCGATCAGATCAGCCGCATCCTGAGCCTCGTGACCCAAAGCCCCGACCGGGGCCGATTCTACCGCGCAGAGCTGGCAGAAGCGACGGGCCTGTCCGAGATACAGGTTGGCGTCCAGGCCAAGATTGCCGCCGCCATGGGCTTGTTGGTGCCCATCAGCTACCGCCTGACCAACTTTGGCCGACTGGTGAGCGATTATGACCTCTTCTTCGAAGACCTGGGTACGCTATGGGTGTGTCACTACGCTCTCTCGTCAGAACCCAAGCGTCTGCTGTGGAACCACGTGATCAACTGTCTACTGCCAACGGGTTACTCGTACTCAGCGCCCGACGTCCGTGAAACGCTCAGCTTCCTGGCCGAAACCCACTCTGCACGCACACTGCAACGCAAGGTCCTCAAGGAGGTTGGCAGTGTTTTCAACGCATACATCGGACAAGCCTTCCGCCAGCTTCACTATCTCCGCGAAACGGACGAGGGCAATTATGCCTTGACCGACTCGCCAGCACCGGTGCCGCCGGGCGCGTTCCTGGCCGCCTTGCTGCTTTATCGGGATCTCTTCCAACCTGGCGCGTCTGGGCTGGAGGTGCCGACTATCTGCACAGCCGACCAAAGCCCCGGCCGTCTCTTGCACCTTAGCGAGGCGCGAGTGCGCGCGCTGCTGAATGAACTGCACGAGGCCAATCGGCTGACCATCGAGGCTAAGGCCAACCTGGACCAGGTGCGCTTCAGGCCCGGCCAGACCTGGGTGGATGCGA
>JACKQG010007352.1_pt1 | contig 11126 bp, 12 predicted proteins | sample 8237621 | NCBI WGS metagenome assembly JACKQG01 (sample SAMN15677084, study PRJNA649215) | marine metagenome | biome: marine; feature: Black Sea; material: saline water; isolation source: suspended particulate matter (SPM) from the Black Sea western gyre | collected 2013-06-09/2013-06-10 | depth... | reverse complement strand
TCCCGCGTAGTGGGCGGGTGTGGCAACCCTAGTGAAGACGCCGAGAGCGGTCCACGGGCCCCCTCACCGCCGGTCTAGCAGGACAAGCATCCTGCCTCCACGAACCGGGTTCGGGAGCGGCGGTGAAAATATCAACCGCCGTGACGCGACCAGCTGCGACGTAGTCCAAGAAACGTCCGTAGCTCATCCGAGCCACAGCAGCATTGCGTGGAGCAACCGTGGTGCTTCCGCTAGTAGAAGCACTATTACTACGAAGATTATTGAGAGCTCCGCTTCCAACCAGCTGCCAAACAAGCAGCAACGCGACGCCGATGGGAAGAATCCAGAGGGCTATCTGACGCCAGCGTTGATTCATGGATTCTTCGCAATTCCCACGACTGTAAGAGTTTCCTTACCTAAACCGCTGTTTCAAGGCAAGGCGATTTAGAGGCTTCTTAATGCAACGATCGGATCGAGCATCGCTGCACGCTTGGCAGGTACAACGCCAAAAAACAGACCGATGGATCCAGATAACCCCACCGTGACGAAAATTGTTGAGGCACCAATCGCTGCCGGTAAGGGCGAGAAGAAGGCAACCGCTGTCACGGTGCCAAGTCCTACGGCGGTTCCAATTACGCCCCCGAGGCTCGCCAAAACAAGACTTTCAACCAAAAACTGTCGGAGAACGTCGGAACTACGCGCACCCAATGCCTTGCGTAAGCCAATTTCTTCCGTGCGCTCGCTGACCGACACCAACATGATGTTCATGATTCCAATGCCACCAACGAGCAGCGAAACGCCTCCGATCGCACCAAGCATCAGCGTTAGGCCGCCTGTAATCGTGCCAACGATGGTGAGAGCATCCTTCTGAGATCTGACGGCAAAATCGTCCTTGCGCAAAATGCGATGCCGTTGACGCAGCAAATTGGTGATTTGAAACTTGGCTGGCCCAGTGCTTTGCTCATCCTTCGCTTCAACACTGATAAAGCTGAGACTGATTCCATAGGTTGGGTCCCGGCCAGTGAGACGACTCACCATGGTTGTTAGCGGGATGTAGGCGTTTTCATCCTGGTTTGAACCAAAGACCGCTCCTTTGGGCTCCATCACGCCAATGACAGAGAAGCTCTGGTCTCTAATCCGGATGCTTTGACCAACGGCTGCACCAGAAGGAAAGAGCTTGTCACGAAGATCTGGACCAATCACCACAACGGTCTTCGCGCTCTGTTCATCCTCGGAACTGATGAATCGACCACGGGCAACCTCAAAACTGCGCACCGGTAAAAAAGCTGGCGTTACCCCTGAAATCGAAGCGCTCGTGCTCCTCGCCCCAGCCTGAACGACTTCATTGGCTGAGATCTGTGGAGCAACGCGTTTCACACTTGGCACTTGCGTAGCAATGGCGCTGGCATCCTCCAGCACCAAGGTGCGCGGAAATGCCACCCCCTGCCTTCGCGTGTCATTGCTTCCAGGAACCACAAACAACACGTTGGCTCCAAGACTGCTGAGCTGGTCCTCCGCCAAATTTTGGGCACCCCGACCCACACCAACCAAGGTAATAACGGAGGCATTACCAATCACGATGCCAAGCATCGTGAGCAAACTGCGTAAGCGATTTGCCTTCAGTGTGGTGAGAGCCATGCCGACGGTGTCGGCAAGAGGCAGCTTGCTGGCCATGAACGGTTAGGGACCTAACTCAGAGCATGGTGTCTAATTTCATTGCCATGTTGCTGCCGGTACCCCGATGAACCAAACCATCTTTCACGTGCAAGGTGACAACTTCGCCTTCTCTGAGATCTTGCGTGGCATTGGTCACCCCGGTAATCACAGGAACGCCTAGGCGCTTGGCGATCACTGCAGCGTGAGAGTCCTCGCCAGGTTGTTCTGTGATGACAGCAGCAGCTTCACGAATGCCGTCGAGGTAGTCGGCTGAGGTATCCCGAGCCACAAGGATGTCTCCTGGTTCGAGCCGAGCGCAATCACTAGCAGACATCGCTATGCGCACTTTTCCGCTAACAGAGCCACTGCCAAAGCCCGTCCCACGACCGAGCACAGCACTCACGATGCCCACTTTGATCAGGTCTGTAGAGCCACTAATTCCAGCGAGCGTTCCTGCTGTTTGCACGCAAAGATCACCGTCTTTCACCACACCAAGCTCTTGGGCATAAGCCATCGCCAACGTGAAGGTGGCTGTGGTGCTCTTTTGGGTTTCAATCAACAGTGGTGACACACCCCAAACCAACTGAAGCTTGCGCGCCACGTTGACTTCGCTGGTGATCGCAAGGATGGGAGTGGAGGGCCTGAATTTGCTGACGTTATGAGCGGTGGCACCACTTTTGGTGAAGGGCAAAATCGCGGCCGCATTGAGCTGTCGGGCAATGCTGCTCACCGCCCCACTAATCGCATTCGGGATTGTGCTCGGCAGATGAGTATCAATGGGCCGTTGGGGGTAATCCCGTTCGATCCGCACGGCGATCGTCGCCATGGTTTCAACAGCCTCAACAGGAAAGTCACCAACAGCCGTCTCATTGGACAGCATCACCGCATCAGTGCCATCCAGGATGGCGTTGGCAACGTCACTTACCTCTGCACGCGTCGGTCTAGGGCTCGAAGCCATGGAATCGAGCATCTGGGTCGCCGTGATGATCGGAATCCCGAGGCTGTTCGCTTTGTGGATCAGATCTTTTTGAAGAAGCGGGACCTCTTCAGCAGGCATTTCAACCCCTAGATCACCACGCGCCACCATCACGCCATCACAAAGCGGCAAGATCGCGTCAATTTGATCAATCGCTTCGAACTTTTCAATTTTGGCGATCACAGGAGTGGTGTAACCGTGCTTACGAATCAGTTCTCTGATCTCTTGCATGTCAGAGGGATTGCGCACAAAGCTCAGCGCGACCCAGTCCACGCCCTGCTGAAGACCAAAGGCCAAGTCTTGTCGATCTTTTGGAGTCAGCGCCCTTACAGAGAGCTGCACATCTGGGAAATTCACCCCTTTGTTGTTGGACAGCACGCCAGGAACCGTGACTGAGCAGTGGAGGGTCTGGTCGACGGCATCGACACGCTCAACCTTCATCTCGACGCGGCCATCATCAAGAAGGATGCGACTTCCAGCAGACACTTCTTCGGCCAGCTTGTCGTAGGTGACTGTTGCCACCGTCTGATTACAACGCACCTGCTTAGCCGTGAGTGCGAATTGATCACCTTTTGCGAGCGTGATCGGACCTTCTTCGAAGCGACCTAAGCGAATCTTCGGACCCTGAAGATCCTGAAGGATGCCGATGTGGGCTCCCAATTCGTGGGCCACCTGTCGAATTGTGGCCATCCTTTCGGCGTGCTCGCTGTGATCTCCATGAGAAAAGTTCAGTCGAAACGTGGTCGCTCCGGCTTGGATGAGTTCACGGATCCTTTCGGGACTTTCCGTTGCGGGCCCAATGGTGGCCACGATCTTGGTTCTACGGGTTAGATCGATCTGGGCCATCCACAGGTCTTGAAGCTTGCGGAATCTACCGTCTTGCCCTTTTGGACTCAAAGACTTGTTGGATGATGACTCTCTTCAACATGAATCGTATGGACCTGAATGCTTATCAGACCGCTGCACGGCTAACGGCTCTTTACCCAGATGCTGGCAGCAATCCCATCTATCCAACCTTGGGCCTAACTGGTGAAGCAGGGGAAGTCGCAGACAAAGTGAAGAAGGTTCTGCGCGATCGAGCAGGACACTTTGACGATGAGGTCAGAGCTGAGATCGCGCTGGAGCTCGGTGATGTGCTCTGGTACGTCGCTCAGCTAGCCAGTGAACTGGGCTATGACCTGGATGATGTGGCCAACCAAAACCTTCAGAAATTGCGTGACCGTTCAGCGCGTGGGCAGCTGAAAGGGAGTGGCGATCACCGCTGAGGATGCTGACTCAAGTACCCCTTAGCCGTAGTTGCCAAATCCACCGGCAAATGCGTAGCTGGCTGACACCAAGAGCTGCTGCATCAAGCTCAGGGCAACGAACGCGAGAATGGCGGACAGATCTAGGCCTCCTAACGGGGGGATCAGGCCACGAAAGGCATTGAGGTAGGGGTCGGTGATCGAACTCACCGTGCTGAGCACTGGGTTCCCCATATCCACATTTGGGAACCAGGTGAGCAGCACTCGAACGATCAAGACAAACGAATAAATCTGCAGCGTCTGGGCAATGATCTGAAGAAAGGTGGAAACAAAACTCAAATCCATTGGTGCTTCTCAAGCGTGACTAATGAATGAACTTTATGCAGCCTGATCTGGTTCTGAGATCCCTCTATCAGGAAGCACAGAAAAAGTACGGTGAAACTTTTCAGAAAGACTGAGCCAATACGAGCGTCCTTCGCTTTGGCGTTTGCGTTCAATAAAGTTCTGATTGAGCAGCTCTTTGATGTGGTCGTAGGCGCCTGACCCCCTTAATTCAACAAGCTCCGACTGAAGAATCCGTCGCTTCAATGCAATCGTTGCCAGCGTTCTCAGCGTTGCCGTGGACAGATTGACCGGCAAGAGATTACGAACCAGTTCCCCAAGACCAGCCCGGAGCTGAAGGCTGTACCGACCGCTGTTTTCGTGAATTTCCAAGGCCGTATCCCGTTGGGCATAACCAGCGACCAAGGCGAGTAAACCCTGTTCTGCTTCTTTGTTACTGGCGTCAGCCAACTCGGCCAATTCCGAAAGGGACAGGGCTTTTCCCTTTAGGTAAAGGATGGCCTCTAAGCGAGCTGGAAGGGAGAGAGAGAACTCCTGCATGTTGCTTCGCTCCAATCCTTGTGCCATTACCTCCCCTTACGAACAGGTTTCAAAGTAACGCTGGTGCAGCTTTTGGCCATTCACTCCTCTTCATCCACCAAGAAAAAGTTGGTAAGCCGGATTACTCGTTTCTTCCCAACTGCTGTAACCAAGGTCGCGCAGGAAGGACTGCCAAGCCTTGAGATCGTCGGTGCTGACAAGAACGCCAACCACAATTCGACCCACATCGGCTCCATGATTTCTGTAATGGAAAATGCTGATGCTCCAATCCCGATGCAAGGCCGTCACGAAGCGCATTAAGGCCCCTGGGCGCTCTGGAAACTCGAAGCGATAAAGCAGCTCCTTCACATTGCTGGCCGTTGAACTCGCAGGGAGACGGCCTCCAACCATGTGCCGGAGATGCACCTTCGACAGTTCATCGTCACTGAGATCTAGGCAGGCATACCCTTGCGTCTTGAGATGGTTGATTAAGGACGCTCTGTCATCGGGCCCGCTCACCTGAACGCCCATAAAAATGTGGGCCTGATCACCAGCCCTCATCCGATAGGAAAATTCTGTGAGGCTGCGATCTGCAAGTAATTCACACAGGCAGCGAAGACTCCCTGGACGCTCCGGAATTTCTACGGCGAGCATCGCTTCGCGCTCTTCACCTAATTCCGCACGCTCAGCAACGAAGCGCAGGCGCGCAAAATTGATGTTCGCCCCACAGGCCACAGCAACGAGGTTTTGATTCTGCAGCGACCGTCGGTTTACATCAGCCTTGAGACCTGCAATAGCAAGGGCGCCGGCCGGTTCGAGAATCGAGCGGGTGTCTTCAAAAACATCCTTAATCGCGGCACAGATTTCATCGGTGCTCACGGTGACGATGTCATCGACATACTTTTGGGCCAAAGCAAAGGTGTGCTCCCCCACCTCACGTACAGCCACTCCATCTGCAAAGAGCCCCACTTGTGGCAATCGGATGCGTTCACCTGCCTCTAAGGACAGGGTCATGGCGGCAGCATCGTGGGGTTCAACGCCAATGATTTGAACGTCAGGCCAGAGACTTTTCACATACACGGCGATTCCGCCGATCAAACCACCACCACCCACAGCCACATAGATCGCATCGGGTGGCTGATGGCACTGGCGCAGGATTTCCATGCCCACCGTTCCCTGTCCTGCAATCACCTCCGGATCGTCAAACGGATGGATAAAGCAAAGTTGTTCCGCTTCACTGCGTGACCTGGCCTCGGCATAGGCCTCGTCATAGGTCTCACCATGAAGCACCACCTCTGCTCCCAACTGGCGCACAGCATCAACTTTCACGCCAGGGGTTGTGACTGGCATCACGATCACTGCTCTACAGCCGAGATGGGATGCGCTGAGGGCCACACCCTGTGCATGATTACCAGCACTTGAAGCGATCACCCCGAGTTGCAGCTCAGCTTTCGAAAGTTGAGCCATGCGGTTGTAGGCACCACGCAGCTTGAAAGAAAAAACGGGTTGAAGGTCTTCCCGTTTCAACCAAACGCTGTTGCTCAACCTTCGGCTCAGGTTGTTAGCGAGTTCTAAAGGGGTTTCCCGGGCCACGTCATAGACACGGGCGCGCAGGATCCGCGGCAAATAATGATCCATCACTGCAGTCTGACAACCACTCACCATCGCGAAGGGTCGGTAAGGCCCGTAGATTGACTGAATCGGTCTGGGGATGGGTATGCATCTGAGCGAATTAACCCATCCCAATCAGCTGCACGGACTGTCCGCGGTGCAGCTTGAGGATGTGGCCAAGCAAATTCGTGAACGCCATTTGGAAGTGGTGTCCAACAGCGGCGGACATCTTGGACCTGGACTAGGCGTCGTTGAATTAACCCTGGCCCTCTACCAAACACTTGATCTGGATCAAGACAAGGTCGTTTGGGATGTGGGGCATCAGGCCTATCCGCACAAATTAATCACTGGACGCTATGGAAGCTTCGACTCCCTACGTCAGCAGGGAGGAGTTGCCGGATATCTCAAGAGAGCGGAAAGTCGTTTTGATCATTTCGGTGCAGGCCACGCCAGCACATCCATCTCTGCAGCCCTCGGAATGGCAATTGCCCGTGATCGGCAAGGTCTTAACTACAAATGCGTTGCCGTGATTGGTGATGGGGCCCTTACCGGTGGCATGGCCTTAGAGGCGATCAACCATGCCGGCCATCTTCCATCCACTCCACTACTCGTTGTTTTAAATGACAACGACATGTCGATTTCTCCACCTGTTGGCGCTCTCTCGACCTATCTCAACCGGATGCGATTGAGCCCGCCTCTTCAATTTATATCTGGAAGCGTTGAGGAAAGCGTGCGTCATCTTCCCTTTATGGGGGGAGAGATACCACCGGAGCTGAATCGTCTCAAAGAGAGCATGCGCCGACTGGCTGTTCCAAAAGTTGGTGCCGTTTTTGAGGAGCTTGGATTCACCTACATGGGTCCGATCGATGGCCATGACATGGCTGAAATGACTCGAACGTTCCAATCCGCTCATCGCGTGGGTGGTCCGGTCATGGTTCATGTTGTTACAAAAAAAGGGAAGGGGTATCCCTACGCAGAAGCCGATCAAGTCGGCTACCACGCGCAGTCAGCTTTCAACCTCAATACAGGTAAAGCAAGGCCCAGCAAAACTCCAAAACCACCGAGCTACAGCAAAGTGTTTGGACAAACCCTTGTCAAACTTTGCGAACAGAATCCCAAGGTTGTTGGGATCACAGCCGCCATGGCGACTGGAACTGGCCTGGATATCCTGCAAAAAGCACTCCCCGACCAATACATCGACGTTGGCATTGCTGAGCAGCATGCCGTCACCCTGTCCGCTGGCATGGCTTGCGATGGACTGAGGCCAGTTGTGGCGATCTACAGCACGTTTTTACAGAGGGCCTTCGATCAGCTCATCCACGATGTAGGGATTCAAAAACTTCCGGTGACGTTTGTTCTAGATAGGGCGGGCATTGTCGGAGCCGATGGTCCAACGCACCAAGGCCAATACGACATCAGCTACATGCGTGCGATTCCTAATTTCACCGTGATGGCACCTAAAGATGAGGCGGAGCTGCAGAGGATGTTGGTGACTTGCCTCAACCACGATGGACCAACCGCTCTGAGAATTCCTCGCGGTCCAGGTGAAGGTGTGCCATTGATGGAGGAAGGCTGGGAGGCCCTCCCGATTGGCTGTGGTGAAGTCGTACGTGAAGGCAATGATGTCTTGATCGTTGCCTATGGAGCCATGGTGCCAAAGGCAGTGGCTACGGCGAAATGTTTGGCAGCAGTTGGCGTTGAGGTTGCTGTGATTAATGCCAGATATTTACGTCCCCTGGATGAAGCACTCATTCATCCCATGGCCAAGCAGATCGGAAAGATTGTCACGATGGAGGAGGGCGCATTAGCTGGCGGCTTCGGCTCAGCTGTTCTTGAATCGCTCCAGGAGAAAGGGCTAGCGATTCCCATGCTTCGCATTGGCATTCCTGACCGGCTGGTGGATCACGCAACTCCCCAGCAAAGTTTTGAAGCCTTGGGTTTGACACCGGATCAAATGGCAGTCCGGATCAAGCAGCATTTCCTGCTTGCAACAACAGGTTCTCTCACCCTCGAGCAGAAAGCACCAGCTGAGGTGTCCTCAGCTGGCTGAAGTTGAGTTGATTCAGCTGGTGCAGCACTGCTGCATCAGCTGAACTCATGCATCGAGGGAAATTTAAAGAACGCCTCGGGCTGCGAGTCCCTGGATCGCGCCAAAGCCAATGATGTGACCCAGGCTTGTGGTGGCGAGCATGCTGCCGTGACTCATACCCCCAAAGAAATTGGAGCCGGGCAGCTTGAGACCGACGTCTTGATGCTTAATCGTGGCTTTGCCAATCCCGATGGCAATGACATTGCAGATCACCATCACAAGGGCAACCTTGGGTGACCAGGAAAGAGTGGCTGGAGCTATAGCCAGAAGAGGAGTAAACATGCAACGCAACAAGCGACACCTCATCTTCCGATTTCAACGCCCCAAGATCTCCTCCTCGTAAGAGTTATTCACTGGCTCTTGCGGCTTCGATCGAAGCAGCCCGGCAACAATGCAGGCATTGCTCAAGGTGAGAAAGGCTTCAGCGCCACCATGAAGCCAATCCACAGCCACCAATTCAGAGTCGTATCGAACGAGGGCAAACACCGCAGCAGCAATGGTGACAGCAACAAACAAGAGGGTGAGCTGAAACCCGAGAACGGTCAATTTTGGAAGCTGCTTGCTTCGCCCTAGGTGATACAAAAACACCAAATAAGGGAGTAAGGAGAGGGCAAAGAGGGGGGCAGGGTCAAAATTCGATGTCATCCCTTCACCATGGCGTCGCGTTGCAGATTCCAGGCAGCAAAGGCCAACGTGACATTCCCAAGCAGGGTTGTGCTGGCTTGCAGAGTCACGAGCCAACGAAGGCTCTCGGAATTGTCATAGAGGTGCCAAGTGCATGCAGCCATGGCACTGATCAAGGCAGGAATCATTGCTGCGGAGAGCCAGATCATGCTCGTTTGAGAGCGCAGTGAACCGCGCTTAGCGATCAACACCATCGCTAACAGCCACTCAAAAACAGAAGCCACATGAATCCACCATGTACCGAGCGAAAGGGCATGCATGCATCACAACCAAGCGATTCACCAACGTAGGCGCCCTAAGCGCGGATAATGAATGCACCCCTGGTGTTCTGAATGTCTGGCCCGGCTCCGTCTTCATCGCCGAGGGGCATTCTCCTCTGTGGCTATTACGGAGAGCACAACCTGGGAGACGACGCCCTTCTTGAAGTCTTGAACAAACAGTTGCCCCGAGGATGGCAGCCGTGGATTACTGCCCATGACCCGTCAGCTGTTCAAACGATCGTTCCCAATGGAAAGGTGGTGAACAGGAGGTCGTTGAAAAGCGTCCTGTACAGCCTCAAACATGTGCAAGTGGTGGTGCTAGGCGGCGGCAGCCTGCTCCAAGACAGCACAAGTTTTCGAAGTCTTGTTTATTACATGATTTTGATTGTTGTGGCACGAATCAAACGCAAACCAGTGCTGCTGTGGGGACAAGGTCTTGGTCCTCTGAAGCATCCATGGAGCCGCTATCTGGTGGGTCGAGTTCTCAACGGAACGAGATCGATTACCTGGAGAGATAGTGCATCGATGCAACTAGCCAAACGCATCGGAATCAAAACGTCGATGTCAGAGGCTCCTGATCCAGTGTGGACCCATCAGACGAATGATTATCAGGGAGGAGGAAATATTGTGCTGTGTTGGCGACCAACGCGTTTGTTAAAAGCAAGTGGATGGTCACTCTTGCTAGAAGCCGTGGATCAGCTGAGAGAAAGCACAGGACTCTCGGTGACTTGGTTCGCTTTTCATGCCAATCAAGATGCCAATTTGCTAAAAACACTGAACGAGCAAGGATTAGTGCCTCATGGACTCGAAGCAAATTCAAGCACAATCATCGCAAAGAATATTGAACATGCGCAAAACATATTTAGTGATGCAAGCCTGGTCATTGCGATGCGATTGCACGCTCTTATCCTATCAATTGTCAGTCAATGCCCAACCGTAGGACTTAGTTATGATCCAAAAGTAGAGGCTGCTGCACGAACAGCAGGCGTGCCATGGCTTGATTTAACCCACCTGCCAAATCTTGAAAGGGTGGTATTGCAATGGAAAGAATGTATGTCACATTCGCCTGCAACGTCACGGCTTCAAAGAATCCGTCAACAAGCCTACGAACATGAAAGAGCACTAAGATCTTCACTAAAAGAGCTATAAACAAGAAATCAAATATGATGTGAATAAATTATATTCACATCAAACATGTAAAACGAACACAATCGGGAATATGAATCGGTCCATGCTTATGGAAGATGATGGCCACTTTCTAGAGCAAAATGATGCTCATCGGAAACATCCCATGAAACGTGAGGTGCTTCAGGAATATCAACAGCTGTCGAGCAAGACATTCTCAAGAAACCTTCAGGCGAATCGAGATAAAGAAGCTGAGAACTTCCTAGCCACTCACGAGCGGTTATTTTGCAAGGGAGACCCTCCTTAGCAAAGAAAAGAGACTCTGGCCTTACGGCACAAATAACACCATTCTTAGGCCGTAAACAATTAATTTGAGGGCGTCCAATAAATTTGGCAATAAATAAAGTTTCGGGATGATGATAGAGATCTTCAGGGGTCGCAACCTGTTGAATTTTCCCGGAATGCAACACGGCAATACGGTCAGCAATCGCCATCGCTTCATGCTGGTCGTGGGCGACATGTATTACAGGTTTTTGCCTGTCGAGCACAAGTCGACGAAGCTCTGGCCTCAATTCCTCGCGCAGCTGGGCATCTAAATTACTCATGGGCTCATCGAGCAAATACACATCTGGTGCGCGCAC
>JACKQG010007351.1_pt1 | contig 11126 bp, 7 predicted proteins | sample 8237621 | NCBI WGS metagenome assembly JACKQG01 (sample SAMN15677084, study PRJNA649215) | marine metagenome | biome: marine; feature: Black Sea; material: saline water; isolation source: suspended particulate matter (SPM) from the Black Sea western gyre | collected 2013-06-09/2013-06-10 | depth... | reverse complement strand
GAGAAAAACAATTAATTTATGTACTTTGAGCCAAAGGCTCATCAGCCTCTGGCTGTTACTACTTTTCTTTTTTATAGCAAATATTACTTATGCTACTATTATTAATGTCCCAGATGATTATCCAACAATACAGGAAGGTATAGATGCTTCTGTAAATGGTGATACAGTTATTGTAGATACAGGAAGATATTACGAGAATATAAATTACAATGGGAAAAACATTGTCGTTGCTTCATTATTCTTAACAACACAGGATACAAGTTATATTTCTCAAACAATTATTGATGGGGATAGTAGTGGAAGTGTTGTAATATTTGAGAATGATGAGGATTCCACAGCAGTTTTATGCGGATTTACCATTGAAAATGGTTTTGGAGAAGGATATCCTTATTATTTTGGGGGTGGGATAACCTGTAAAAACTCATCCTGTTCGACTCTAGAGAATTTATTAATTACCAATAATTATGCCGGTTTTGGAGGAGGTATTTACTGCAAGGAATCCAGTCCGATTATAGAGAATGTAACCATTACGGATAATTATGCTGGACTTGGTGGTGGAATTTACTGTAGTCATTCCAGTATGACTTTAGAGAATGTAAACATTACTAATAATTCTGCTCATTATGGTGGTGGAATTCGTTGTACTTTTTATTCCAGTCCATTTTTAAAGTATGTAACTATCAAGGGTAACTTTGCTGATTCGAAGGGTGGTGGTATCTGTTGCGAAACCTATTCCAGTCCAAATTTAGAATATGTAAGTATCACTGATAATTCTGCTAATGATGGTGGCGGGATTTATTGCAATGATTCCAGTCCGAATTTAGTGTACATAGACATCATGGGTAATTCAGCTGACGATGAGGGTGGAGGAATTTTCTGCATTCATTCCAATCCAACTCTACAGAATATAAACATTATAAATAATTATGCTAATTCTCAAGGTGGGGGGATTTATTGTTATGATACCAGTTCGGATTTAGAGTATGTAACCCTCATGGGTAATTCTGCTGATGATGAGGGTGGTGGTATTTACTGCGATGAATCCAGTCTGATTTTTGAGAATGTAACAATAACTTATAATTATGCTGGTTCTCTTGGTGGTGGTATTTACTGCATTGATTCCAACACCAGTTTCAGTGCTAATAATCTTTGTAATATCTATTTGAACAATATAAATAATCGAGGAAGTGGTAGTGATATTTATTCTGATACATCTATTTCAGTAGTAGTTGATACATTTACTGTATTAAATCCTACAGATTTTCATGCTTCACCTATAGAGAATTTTACTTTTGATATACAACATGGAATTCAAAATCAGGTAGATTCAGATTTATATGTATCACCGGATGGGGACAACACTAATAGTGGACTCTTACCCGACGACCCTTTAAAGACGATTCAATATGCTATGTCTATAATCTTAGCTGATAGTTTGCATCAACATACGATTTATCTATCAGAAGGAACATATAGTTCTTCCACTAATGGTGAGCTTTTTCCAATTAGTATGCCGGATTATATCTCATTAGTAGGGGAGACAGAAGAATCTGTTATTATAAATGCCAATAGTGTTTCCAGTGTAATGAAATTTTTTTATGTTAATAATGCATTTGTATCTACTATGACTATAATGGGAGGTTCTTCTGATTTTGGTGGTGGTATTTACTTCCATTATTCCAGTCCAACCATAGAAAATGTAACCATTAATGATAATTATGCTTCAGTTTATGGTGGTGGGATTTACTGCTATGAAAATTCTAGTCTCACTTTAGAGAATGTAAGAATTACGGATAACTATGCTGATATGTGTGGTGGTGGTATTTGCTGCTATGGTTCCAATCCTACTATACAGAATGTAACCATTATAAATAATTCTGCTACTTACCATGGTGGGGGGAGTTACTTCTATGATTCTCATCCGACTTTAAAGGATGTAACCATTACTGATAATTATTCAGTTTATAAGGGTGGTGGGATTTACTTCTGTTATGATTCTAATCCGATTTTAGAGAATGTAACCATAACTTATAATTCTACTGGTTCTCTTGGTGGTGGTATTTACTGCTCTGATTCCAACCTGAGTTTCAGTGATAATAATCGTTGTAATATCTATTTAAACAATATAAATAATCGAGGAAGTGGTAGTGATATTTATTCTGATACATCTATTTCAGTAGTAGTTGATACATTTACTGTATTAAATCCTACAGATTTTCATGCTTCACCTATAGAGAATTTTACTTTTGATATACAACATGGAATTCAGAATCAGGTAGATTCAGATTTATATGTATCTCCGGATGGGGACAACACTAATAGTGGACTCTCACCCGATGACCCTTTAAAGACGATTCAATATGCTATGTCTATAATCTTAGCTGATAATCTGCATCAACATACGATTCATCTATCAGAAGGAACATATAGTCCTTCCACTAATGGTGAATTTTTTCCAATTAGTATATCAGATTATATCTCGTTAGTAGGAGATACAGAAGAAAATGTTATTATAGATGCTGATAGTGCTGCGAGTGTAATGCAATTTTTCCATGTTGATAATGCACATTTATCTAATATGACTATAATGGGGGGTTATTCTTGGGGTGGAGGTGGGATTTACTGCAATGAATCCAATCCGTATTTAGAGGATGTAACGATTACGAATAATTCTGCTGATTCTTATGGTGGTGGTATTTGCTGCTCTAATTATTCCAGTCCGACTTTAGAGAATGTAACCATTACGGATAATTCTGCTGGTGATTGTGGCGGTGGAATTTACAGTATTTTGGATTCAAGTCCAATCATTAAAAATTCAATAGTTTCGAATAATAACGGTGATTATGGTATTTATATAAGTGAATTCAATCCAGGTGAGCCCACAATAACCTACTCTGATTTCTACAATAATGAAAACGGTAATTTTTGGAATTGTAATCCAGAAATAGGGATAAATGTAACCACCAATGCTAATGGTGATTCTTGCGATGTATTTTATAATATTCAGTTGGATCCATTATTTATTGATCCCGATAATGGTGACTATCACTTATCCTGGGCTAACTTTCCAATACCAGATTCTACTAAATCTCCATGTATAGATGCTGGAGACCCTGAACCACAATATAATGACCCAGATGGAACTAGAAACGATATGGGTGCTTATTATTTTGACCAAACCGTTGGTGTTGATGATGAAAATAATACTTTAATTGAGGCAGGGTTATTTCGGAATTTTCCCAATCCATTCAACAAAACAACATTAATAAGTTATTCATTACCAAAATCTGGCACTGTAAAAATACAAATTTACAATATTAAAGGTCAATTGGTTGAAACTTTAATTAATGAAAATAAACCAGCTGGTTTTCATACTGTTGAATGGAATGCTAAAGATATGAGTTCAGGAATATATTTCTATAAATTATCCACCAAAGATAAGACATTCGTAAAGAAGATGATTATACTACACTAATCCCGATGTATCGGGACAGGTAACAAGCATAAATAACTGTTACTAAACAATATCAAGGTTAAGAATGTATAGGTTTACCCCGTTAGATAAGCTTCTCTATCTAACGGGGTAAATTTTATTCCACACACTAAAGAGATTTCTTTCTTAATCCTTTGGCTTTGAACTGTCAAGATACTTAAATAGCTCCGAATCAGAGCCGAGCACCAGGGTTGTTTTTCCTACAAGGAACTTCTCATAAGCTTCCAGGGACCTCATGAAATTATAGAATTCAGGGTCTTTATTAAAGGCTGCGGCGTAAATCCGTGTAGCCTCAGCATCACCTTCTCCTTTAAGCTTCTGACTTTCTTCATAAGCTTCAGCCAAGATAACGGTCTTTTCCTTATCTGCATATGCTCTGATCTTAAGTGCTTCTTCCTCTCCTTCAGCGCGATACTTTTTGGCTTTCCTCTCTCTTTCTGATCTCATACGAGCGAAGACGCTCTGTTGAACCTCTTTTGGCAGGTCAGCCCGCTTTATTCTAACATCTATTAGCTCAATTCCAAACTCTAATACTTTTTCTCTGGCTCTGATTGCTACTACTTCCATTATTTCTTCTCGCTTCACAGAAATTATATCCACGAAATTATGCTTAGCCAATTCATCCCTCATTTCTGAAAAGACAATCGGCTGGAATCTGGCCAAGCCTCCTTCTTCATTACGCACGCTCTTATAGAATTGTAGAGGGTCTGTGATGTACCAGCGTGAGACATGATCCACCTTTAGTCTCTTCTTATCCAGGGTAAGATACTCTCCTGGAGGGCTATCACTGGTCAGCACCCTCTTTTCAAAGCGAACTACCGATTGAATGAACGGAATCTTACAATGTAACCCTGGCTTCTTGATTGTCCTTTTATACTTTCCCATCTGCAGAATGATCGCTTGTTGGGTCATATCCACAGTGAATATGGCTTGAGGGATTACGATCAGTGCTACTACCACCAATATTATGATTATTACTGTTTTTTTCATTTTTCAGCCTCCTTAATTAAGTTTCTCCAACTGGATATGTCTTTCAGGGGCAGAAACTGTAGCAGATTACCGCCACTCTCGGAATCAATAACTATCTTTTCTAAATCGGGCAGGATGCGCTCTATTGTCTCAAGATACAGCCTTTGCCTGGTGACCTGAGGTGCTTTTCTGTATTCTTTCAAAACCTTAAGAAATTTCTCAGCATCTCCTTCAGACCTCAGTATCCTTTGCTGTTTATAAGCTTCAGCCTCCAGTATCATCTGTTCCTTTTCACCTCTGGCTTTGGGGACAATGTCTGCAGCATAGCCCTCAGATTGACGAATCACTTTATCCTTATCCTCCCTGGCCCGAACCACATCATGGAAGGCGTCCCTGACTTCTTTTGGCGCATCTACCTCTTGCAGTTTCACCGCTGTTATCATTAGCCCAGACTCATAATTGTCCATCAATTGCTGCAGCATCTCTCTGGTCTGCTCTTGAACTTCTGGTCTTCCCTCTATCATGACATAATCAATAGTATTTCTGCCCACAGCACCCCTTAAGGCAACCTCAGTGGCTGTTTTCAGGGTTTGCCTGACATCTTTGACTTTAAACAGGAACTGTGAGGCGTCTTTCACCTTATAATGCACGAAGACATGGATATCAACCATATTTTCATCACCTGTGAGCATTAGTGACTCATAGGGTATATCCCGATACCGACCCGGTGATAACTCCTTAAAGCCAACCATGTGCTTCCTTATCTTGGCCATATTGACTTTATCAACTCGTTGGATAGGCCCAGGCAAGTGATAATGCAGACCAGGGCTTGTCTGCCCCACTTCCTTCCCAAATTGTCTCACCACACCCACTTCACCAGGTCCCAGTGTATATATCCCACTCAGGAGCCAGATTAGCACTATGATTCCCACCACAATCCAGGCTATTATTCCAGTCCTTCTTGGACCTTGCTGTCCGCCTTCTTTTTTTCTGAATATCTTCTGCAAGAATTCCTCCCAGGGCATCTTTTCCCCAGGATCACCAATTTGCATAACCATTTTTAGTCTCCTTTTTTAGTTATTTGAGTAATATCTGCAAAATTGCTTATTATTGTACACATTGACTTCATCTATTTCCCTGATTTGGCGTTATTGAGGAAGTTCATTTACCCCGTTAGATAGTACACCCTCACACCAATACCCCCACACCAATCCATTGATGGTGCGGGTAAACCCTGTTAGATAATCCGCCAGCTGGCGGATCCAACAGGGTAAACATCGAACAGGGTTTATTTTCCATATAACTAAAATAATATTCACCATTAAATATTGTCAACAAAATCAGTTTACTTCTTTTCAAATCATTCTATAAGGCAACTTATTATTTAAATGACTCAAGTTTCGCAGTAGATATTATAAAAGGTAAAATATGATTTTTTTAAGTAATTTCCATCCTGTGGAATTTGAATAACTAATTAAAAATATCTAATTTCTAATGAAATTTCAAATGACAAATGGCAAATAAAAAGAAATTTCGAACATAAAATAGGTATTTGCAAAAAGGAGTCTAAAGAATCAAAACATTGGTCTCGTCTTGGCGAAGGAAGCCGTAGCCAGATGAGGATGATTTCAAAAGCAGTTCCACAATTAAAAGATGAAGCAAAAATTTATTGGAAAGAAGCTAATGAACTTAACCCCGTTAGATATTAATGCTATTAGATATTCTTTCTGATATGTATGAAATTATCTAACGGGGTAAATTTAATTTTCTCATCAATTGTAATTAAATCAAGGAAGAAAAAATTACTTTGACATTTAAGTTTTGACATTTTATTTGTTCACCCCGTTAGATAATTTTACTGTTTGATATAGTAAAAAAATCTAAAGTGATGAATATCTAACGGGGTAAATTAGAAATTATGATTTAGAAATTAATTTAAATCTTACTCATCTTTCGAAGAATATATTATAAAAGGTAAAATATGATTTTTTTAAGTAATTTCCATCCTGCGAAACTTGAATTAAATGATATTCTTCTCTTACGGTTAGCTACTTTTGTTTATTTACTTGCTTTCTTTTAAAATTTTTATAGCTTTATCCCTGTAAGATTCCGGAACCAGAACCTTAACTTCTCCCAAACCATCTAAAGTCAGTCCATAAATTTTTCCAATAGCTTCCTGTTTTAATACTACTGGAATTCCATTACTCTCAAGTTTTCCCTTAATAATGAATGCTTCTATTTGTCCTTGAGCATAAAAAATTATTACCCATTTTTCTTCCATCTTTATTTTTTCGACTTCTGGTACATTTTAATAATTATTATTGAAGATTTTATTGTAACCCTTTTGGAGTTGTTCCATCAGGCAGCATATTATCAGGATGGTATTTACCTTTTTCTTAAAATTAAAAATGAACAGGGACATCTGAAAGATAAGTAATGTCTTCTGTGTTTAAACCTTTGGCTAAATATTTTAATTTAATTCTAAACAATTTCTCTTTGTATCTTTCTGATAAAATTTTATAATAAGGTTCAGCAGAGTAATTATAACGAAAATCTTTCCCTTTAGCATAACCTCCTTTACCACTTTTAAAAATACTTTTCCCATAATATGAATAAAGCTGACCATTAGGAATACATACTAATTTCAGAGCCTTGATATTTGGTTTAGCATGTTCATGAACTATTTGAATAATGTAGGTTAAACAAGGTTTCTCAGTTTTTGAGGATGTATGATAATATTGCTCTCCATATTGTCAAAAATGTATTAATTGTATTTTGCATTTTCAACCTCTAAAATATTTTACTTAAATTTTCATATGTGTTCTCGCACAACATTATTTTACTTCAATTTATCATTCACCAACAAACTCATTAAATATTTGTTGAATTTCTTTTATCTTTTTCATATTTTTAAGTTGGTTTCCTAGAAGATTTATTATAATATTTAAATTTATCTTAAATACTTTCATAGCATAAATATAACTTTGTTCAAATGATTTGAATATATCTTTTCCTTGATTTGCTGTTAGATGAAATTCTCTTAATGATGGATTTGGATGTGTGAACATACATAAATAGCGATATTGAGGATAATATTTTTCTCTCAAGTCACCAGCCATTGTCTCATTTTTTTCAAGTCTCATAAAATTCCCATTATCTGCTAATAATTGTGGATTTTCGCTTTTAATATCATCAATGATTTTTTGTGCTTTTTTTATGAAATCTTCATTAAAAAAACGTCTACTTCTATTACTTCTGAGATTTGTAATTTCTGCTTGAAAAGCTCTATATGCATCAGCTTCAATTTTATTTGTCCGAACAATTCTTTCTTTACTATCTGTTTCTGAGTTTATCCAATTTAAGCGAAACATTAATTCAATTTGATGTCTAATAATCATCATCAATTCGCAGTAAAAACCATTTTGCAGTAATATTTTTATAGCCCCTGCATTTTCTCTACACATCCTTAAAGCTGTTAAAGCAAAAACTTCAACAACTTGGGATTTCTTAAAGGATTCATTTTTCAATAAAACACCTATTTCATTAAACAACTTTTCAGTTTCAGAAAACTTATTAACCCAATCCATAATACTCCTTAAGCTTTTTTCATATAACGATTGTGTATACCACGCTTTGCGTGGATACGGTCTTAGTGGCTTTTTTCAATCAGTGATTCCTAACATAAATCTAAAAATTTCATCTACTTCTTTTTCAGGCGCTTGAGGAATGCTTTTTATAGGTTTGTTCAAGTTAATTTCAGATTCTTATATATATTTCTTTATAGTTTGGTAACCTTTAACATTGTGTAATCTCCTTATCCAGTAAAATGAATTTTAGCTTATCTGATTTCGAAATCAAACCAATTAATAAAATAATTGGTAATAAATTAACAAACTCATTAGACATTTCCAATCTATTTTGTCTTAATAGTAACTGCATAATTTTTTAATATTTTAATCTGATCTACTAATTTTTTATTAGTTAAGTTATTTTTTCTATTATTAATTTCATCGTACTCAGGAAGCATTGAAATCAGATTTAAAAGGTAATCTGATTTTATGGCAAAGTTAACATTTTGTGGAATTATCGAAGCATTTTCATAGAAATATTTTGCATTCAACGAAGAAACAATAACTCCAATTAAGTTACCATTTTTATTAAATAAAGGACCACCACTATTACCTGGCTGTATTGGATTATCTATTTGAAATAATATTGGATCATCTTGAAGACCATACTTTGATGTAATGACGCCTTTTGATAATTTAGCTTCTTTACCCAACAGCTCTCCTAATGGGAAACCTAAAGTGAATGTTTCTTCACCAATATCTATCTTTTCTGATTTTATAATTTTGAAAGGAATTTCGTTGTTAAATAATTCTGAATAATTAAAATTATTTATTTTTAATAAAGCTAAATCGTTATTTCTATCTTTAAGGATGATCGTAGCACTAAAAGATTTATCAATTGTGGGGAAATATACTTCATATTCTTCCTTTCCATAAATTATGTGATAGTTTGTAATAACTAGTCCCGTCTCAGAAAGCAAACAACCACTACCTGTTGTCATAATCTCTAATTCATTTTCACCAAATATTGGATTGTTGTCTATATCAATATTTTTGGGATAATTTTTAATAAATACAACTCTCAATTGATTTTGATAAATATCTTTTAAATCCATCTCAAGTAAGCCATATTCATTTATTAATGTGGTTGTTCTTTGTTGTGAATGATCACCCATATAATAAAATGCTGTAAAAACTTTTTTATAAACTGTATTAAAGAATTCAATTTTTACTTGTTTGGACTTCCATAAAGGGTTACTCGTTTCTAAAATAAAAGCAACAAAATCTCTATTGTTCGTTTCATTATCTTTTATTATTCCAATTTTGTAACTATTATCTTCAGTTAATGTCCAAATACCTTCAATCTGATTTAATATATCATAATTTTTATCAAGATATTGCCTAAATTTACCCTCAGTAAAATCAATTTTATCCCAGTTTTTGAAATCGAAAATAATTAAATTAGCTTCAAATCTATAAATCGAGCTAATAAAATAATCTGGTTTAATAATTCTAGTTAACTTAATTGCATCTGCTCCTTTATCTAAGGCGATTTTTTTGAGTTCATACATAGCATCATCAGGTGTTACAGAGGAGGAAGTAAAACCATAGTTCATTCCAATATAAACTTTACCTAAAATTTTTGCATTTGCAGGAACTTTATAATCTAATGGGTAAATAGGAATGTTATAAGTTGTTGGTTTTGGTTTTCTTGGGGCTAGATATGGTTTATAATTTACAGAATAAGAAGAATAAGAACACGACATAATAGATAATACAGATATACAAAAAAATCCAAAAAATATTCTTTTAACCATCATAACTCCTTTTCTATATTAATTTTGCCATTAACGTATGTACCCCCGACATTAATGTCGTGAACCCACCCAAATTTGGTATGATATACGACATATGTCGTGGATTTCACTTTTATATTTTACACCCATAGCTAAACCTTTAGTCTATATAAACCATTATTCAGATTAAATCTTCCCGAATCGTCCCATCTGGCAGCATATTATCTGGATGGTATTTTCCGTTTTCTTCCAAGTGATACCGGACACAATTTTTATTACTTTTTAAGCAGTAATTTTCGACCCAATAGGATTCTAACTTACCTTTGTCAGTAAAATATTTTATTGGACAGGTTACATACCATTTACAAATATTATTTGAATTACCCTTTCTCATTCTTAAAAGGCAAATAAGCCATAAAATCAGCGTGGTGAACAATCAATCCTTCTGTAGTTCGTTTAAAAGCATCACCTTCTTTGGAATGCACTGCAATTATATGACAGACTTCATCAGGAACTCCACACACTTGTGCAAGAGAAACACCAGTGAAAGCATGTCTTAGCAATGTACCAGATTTACTAAATTTTATAGTGTCTCCATCCTTTTCATATTCTACAAGTTTGCCAACATCAGCTAATATTGCACCTGCAAGCACAACATCAAGATTTATAGGCAGATTATCACCAAAGAATTTTTGCATAACTTTAGCAGATTCGTAAGCAATATGAACAACAGCTCGTTTGTGAGCCATAAAACTAACTTTGCAATCTTCTACAAGAAGGGTAAAAGGAATCCTTTCCAAATCTTCAGGTGTAAGCACACTTTTCTCAAATGCTAATTCCCAAGTGGCAGCAACTCTTTCCCGCAAATCCTCATTCTTTATCCAATTTAATTCAGGCCATAATTTTTTAATCTCTTTTTTCATTTTCTCGCACTTTCAATTTTGTTTTAATAAGTTGCTTATGATTTAATCTTAATAGATTTGCAATCTTATGAATAAGATAATCTTCATATTGGTCTAATCTTTTGTCAGCATAGATAATTTTCCAGGCATTTTCTAATATTTTCTCTTTTTCATCAACAGAGAAATTCTGGTTGATGAGATTTGTAAATTGCCACAAGTCAATACTTTCCTTAAGTTCGTTTTCAGTTTCTTTTATAAGTGCATCTGTTTCTTCATCTGAAAATTGGAAATTATTTTTTAAAATTGAGATTATACTTTCTCGTTCAACATCTGCGAAATCACTATCTGCATTGGCGAGTTCCAGAAGTAATGCACAGGTTGCTATTTGGATTTTTCT
>JACKQG010007350.1_pt1 | contig 11129 bp, 11 predicted proteins | sample 8237621 | NCBI WGS metagenome assembly JACKQG01 (sample SAMN15677084, study PRJNA649215) | marine metagenome | biome: marine; feature: Black Sea; material: saline water; isolation source: suspended particulate matter (SPM) from the Black Sea western gyre | collected 2013-06-09/2013-06-10 | depth... | reverse complement strand
CCTCGCCTCAGTGCCGCGATAGCAGGCAATCGCGTGTGTGGAGCCCTCCATAAGGGCAGTTGGGACGACGTAGGCACGCCCGAGCGACTGGAAGCCATTCGTGCGAGCGTTGCCTAGTGAGTGGCGTTGGCATCCTTGCCTTCGGAGACCCGTTGCAGCATTTTTTCCCTGAGCGAGAGAGCCTCGGGCGGGCCGAAGGTTTCGACGACGTAGGCGACCACGTCCTTGAATTGTCGGTTGCTCATGCCGTTGACGGCGGCGGACATCGCTTTTCCGCCCAAGTCGGCGAGGTTGCTGCCACGATCGCCGGAACGAAACTTCTTCATTTGATCGAAAAAGTACCATCCCTCCAAGCGGGTGAGCGAAGGTGAGAGGGTTTCCCGCTTCCCTTCGGCCTTTTCGCCGTGACAGGATGCGCACCGGGAAGCGTATAGCACCGCTCCCGCTTCCAAGTCTCCGGAAACGGTGCGAATGGCCGGAAGAGGAGCCTGTTGAGAAAACCAATTCGCGGCCAAGGCCATTTCATAGTCGCTGCGAATTTTCTTCACTGCCGAGCCCATCAGGTATTCCGAACGGTTGTCCGAATCTCGTCCGCGCACACCCGAATGAAATTTCTGTATTTGGTCCAGCAAGTACCAGTTGTCCATGCCGTGCAGAATGGGACCCCGCTGCGCCTCCTGCGTGCTGTGGCACAGGGTGCACTCGGCCACGATTGCCTCCGGTCGCCGCGAGCTATCCGATGGAGGGCTTTCCCAAGAGTCGGTTTGGCATCCAGTGAGTGCCGCCCAAAAGACGATGGGCCAAAGCCCAAGTTTGCAGTCGAAGATTTTCTTCACGCCCCACAATCTAGTCCACTGTACGTTTCCGACAAGCGTGAATGATCCCCTTTCTTCTTCACTCTCCTGGCTCAACGTGTAAAAGATTACCGAGAAATGGCTGAAGTCGAATTAGATTCCGTTAGTAAAATCTACCCCAAGAACGTAAAGGCCGTGGACAACGTAAGCCTGACCGCATCGGATGGCGAGTTTTTGGTTTTGGTTGGACCCTCGGGTTGCGGAAAGACGACGACTCTTCGAATGATCGCCGGATTGGAGGAAATCACCTCAGGTTCCCTTCGAATCGGCGGAAAGTTGGCAAACGACATGGAACCGAAAGACCGAGACGTCGCCATGGTATTCCAAAACTACGCCCTGTATCCTCACATGAAGGCCTTCGACAACATGGCGTTCGGTCTGCGAGCTAGAAAGACTCCCGAATCGGAAGTGAAGACACGGGTATTGGAAGTCGCCGAGAAACTGGGATTGGACGAATTACTCGATCGAAAGCCGGGAGCTCTCTCGGGTGGACAACGCCAAAGAGTCGCCTTTGGACGAGCCATTGCCCGAAGGCCCGCCGTCTTTCTCATGGACGAGCCATTAAGCAACCTCGATGCGCGTCTCCGGGTTACCATGCGACGAGAACTGGCGCTCCTGCACCGTGAACTGGGCACCACCACGATCTACGTCACCCACGATCAAGTGGAAGCCATGACCCTCGGCGACCGCGTCTGCGTCATGAATGAGGGCTTGATCCGCCAAGTCGGTACTCCAAAGGAAGTCTACGATCATCCGGTCGATCGGTTTGTCGGCGAATTTATAGGTTCCCCATCAATGAATTTTCTGGAAGGCGAAAAAACAGAAGAGGCCGGCGATGCGTGCTTCGCCATGGGCGATTGCACTCTCCCCCTAAGTGAGGAGCTTAAGAACATTCCCGCAGGTAAAACCATACTCGGAGCAAGGCCCGAAGATTTCAGCCTAGCAACTGGGAATGTCAAAGATTCCCAATATGGTTTGTTGGAAGGAATGCTCGAAATGCTGGAGGATGTCGGCGAGGCTCGCTTGCTGCATGTTCGCGTAGCCAACAGCCTGTTGGTGGCAAAGGTGACGGAACGACCGGAAGTGGAAATCGGTTCCAAGGTTAGCTTGACCGTAGATTCCGAACGGTGTCACCTGTTCGACCCGGAGACAGGGAAAAACCTCTCAGTGTAGGGTCAGTTCGGCCAGAGCCGTTCGCATCTTCCCATAAAAGACGGCGAACAAGGCGACCACAGGAACGAGCGTAAAGGTGGCGGCCGCCATGGCTACGGCTTCGGGAATTCGGTGACTGGAGTCGCGCAGCTTGGCGAGCCCCAAGGGCAAGGTTTGGTTGGCATCGGAAAGCAGGAGCAAGGGAAACAAGTGTTCCTGCCACGCCAGGATGAAGTGGATCAAGCCATAGGTAACGAGGGCCGGAGCCACCAGCGGGAGGATTGCGAGAAAGGTTCGGGGCAGCGATGCCCCCTCCACCCTTGCGAGATCGATCAATTCGTTCGGAATCCGGCTAAAGATTTGGGTGAAGAACACGATGCCGAGCCCGCTGGCTATCCCGGGCAGGATCACCGCCCATCGGCTTCCGTTCAGTTCCAGCCAAGTCAACCATTCGAAAAGCGGAATGGCCAAGGCTTGCTTCGGTACCAGAATGACCAATACCGCCAACAGGAAGAATGCTCCCTTGAACCGGAAATTCAGTTTGGCAAACGCGAATCCGGCGCAGGCTGTAACGGCAGTGGCAAACAGGGCCTGCATACAGGAAATGAAAACGGAATTGAGAAAGAAGCTGGTGAAATCGAGGTACTTCCCCGAAAACAGGGCAGCAAAGGCATCCCATTCGTAGTCGGCGGGAAACAGGAGCAAGGGTTGATAGATTTCCTTGTTGGTCTTGAACGCGGAAAGAAACATCCACAGAAAGGGATAGGAAAAGACCAGTCCCGCAAGCAAGGAGACGAGCACGGCGGGAGAAAAGTATCTTGCAGAACTAGAATTCATGTACGTGAGAATCGATTTCTACCGAACAAGACGAGAAACAGAACCAGTGCGGTAAGAGGCACCACCAGCAAGCTCATGGCGGCAGCAGCAGGAAAGTCGAACTGTCCGGAACCTCCCGGAAAGGCAACCTGATACAAGTAGGTGACCAGCAGGAGGCCGGAGTCCAGAATCCCGCCCGAACCACCGAGCAGGTTGTAGGCTCCCGAAAAGGAGGCGAAACCGTCGATGACAAGGAACACGGCGGCGAATACCGTCACATGTCGGACGGCGGGAAAGGTTATGGTTCTTAGCACCCGCCATGCACCGGCTCCCTCCACCCTAGCCGCCTCGTAATAGGCCTTGGGTATGGCCTCCATGCCGCAAAGGAAGAAAAGAACAATAAACCCCGCCCACCTCCATACCGCCTGAAGGACGAGGGCAGGCAACACGAAGGACGGGTCAAGCAACCAGTTTATCGGCTCGAACCCCATAGGCACGACGAACCACTGGTTGAGGGCCCCCTCTCGCCCGTGAAAAAACAGTTGAAAGAGCGTAGCCAGCACTCCCGACAGGCAAAGCCCGGGAAGAAGAAGCAGAAAACTAAGGACAGGCCGCATCCGCCCCGGAACCTGCCGCAGGAAATGGGCAAGAAAGAAGGCAAGGGGAAGCGCGATGCCAATCGTGCCCAAGACGTAGAGGGCAGTGTTTCCCAGAGCCTTGTGAAACTTGGGGTCGCCGAGAACATAGGAGAAGTTGCCGAAGCCGACGTACTTCTCGACCGGTTCATTCGCTGCTTCTTCTTCAGGTTCCCAGGAAACATTCAACCAATCCGCGGAACCCGAGGTTGCCGAGCCCCCGCCCTCCCCTCCTTGCGGTGCGGCATCCTCGCGGTAACCAGGAACGTAATCGGGGTGTTGCAGAGCCAGATCGACGCTCAGTCCGAGCGGCACTGCCCAAAATAAGAGCAATAGGCCGAAGAACGGGCCGATAAAGAGTATGAGAGAAAACAGCCCTGTACGATGCGTTTGCAAAAGACTAGGCAAAACAAACTATTTACCTGCGGTTGCCGTCCTTCGCCTCGATGGCGTCCCTGTACTCTTCCAGTGCCTTGCGGGCCTCGAGGGCTTGGAACATGATGGCACCGAAGTAGTTTTCCTGCATGAGGAAGATCGCCTGCGGTCGCTTGGGGTTTACGTTCACGGGAGGAATTTCCTTTTCCAGTTCGATAAGAAGTTTGCCCATGGACTGGTCGAAGTACTCGTGCTTCTTCAGGAGGCGTTTGTCCTTCCAGGCGGGCTTGTAGGCGGGAAAGCTGTTTCCCTGCAGGAAACGTTCGGCGTTGGCATCGGGATCTTTCATCACGAAATCAATGAACTCCCACGCCGCGTCCTGTTTCTTGCTGCCCTTGCAAATCATGAGACCTTGGCCAGCAAAAGTGGCTGTTCTGGGGCCCAGTTCACCCTTCTCGTCCTTCCACGCGGGAAGGGGTAGCATGCCCCACATTCCCTTCATATCGGGGGCGAACTGCTGGAAGAGGTCGAGCCCGTACCAATCGGCCCCAGGTACGCAGAGCACCTCGCCGGTCTCCAAGTCGCCACTGAAAAAGACGGGGTCGAAAATCGTGCCACGGTCGGGCAATACGGTGATCTGCCTCTCAGAGAGGTCCGATAATTTCTCAAGCAATTCCACCGCCAACTCGAAGTCCGGAAGCAGTTTGCCCTTGGCGTCGAAAAGGTCGCTCCCGCGTTGCCGAAGCAACACGTCGAAAAGAGTACCGTCGATTGCCATGAGCCGCTGACCGTGCTTCTTTTGAAGATGCTCCCCCACTGTCTCCACTCCCTCCCAGGTCGCCAAGTCGTCCGGGTTCACCCCGAGCTCCTTGAACAAATCTTTCCGGTAGTAGAGCACCATGGCACTCAATGATTGGGGAACGCCCAATACCTGACCCTTGTAGGTGAACACTTCCAGTCGCCTCGAATGGAGATCTTTGTCCAAGCCCGACTCCTTTACCCGTTTGGTCAGGTCGACGAAGGGAGACTTGGGACCGAGAAACACCCCGAAGAAGGTTTCGTCCAGTTGCACGAGGTCGGGCATGCCCTTTCCCGTCCGAAAGGCCACGCCCAGCTTGTCCGGCATTTCCCGGAAACCGTAGGCACTCACCGACACGGTCAGATCCTTCTTGGTCTTCTTGCGGAAAAGTTCCGCCATCTTTTCGTAATAGACCTGGTCCTGATGGGAACTGATCCACATCTCAAGCGACTCGGCCCGAAGCCCGACTTGCATGAACGACAAGGCCACGGCAGTGACTAAAATTCTTTTGGCGAAGGTCAAATACATCATATAATGGTTTTAATGGGCTGGAACATTTTTCTTATAGCGCAAGAAGTAATCTTCAATCAAGTTTCGAGATAAGGATAACCCAAGAAAGATTGTGGTGCATTAAAGGGTATTTGCTCTCGCTCTTTAATCCAGTGCCTTGCAAATTTGGATGCATGAAAATAAAGTTAATGCTCCTAACTCTTTTAGCGAGCTTCCTCTGGATTACGTCAGCATTGGCCAAGGAGGGCAAGGTCGCCTCCCCGATCGAGGGAGCGGTGCACCTCGTCTACAAGGAGGCGAGCGGGGCTAAGTTGATCCTGAACGTCTTTTATCCCGAAGGGCATGACCCGAAGAAGGACAAGCGGCCTGCGATCGTGTTTTTCTTCGGTGGCGGCTGGAGTGGCGGCACCCCCGCTCAGTTCGGCCCGCATTGCGAATATCTCGCATCTCGCGGGATGGTCGCGATGAGCGCCGACTATCGGGTGAGATCTCGGCAAGGCACCCCACCCTTCGAGTGCGTGAAGGACGGGAAGTCGGCCGTTCGCTGGATTCGCCAAAACGCAAAGAAACTGGGGATCGACCCGGAACGCTTGGCTGCGGGCGGAGGATCAGCCGGAGGGCACGTAGCCGCGGCCACCGGCACGGTGCCGGGACTGGAGGAGGAAGGCGAAGACCTGTCGGTATCGTCCAAGCCGAATGCCTTGGCTCTTTTCAATCCCGTATACGACAACGGGCCCAAGGGCTATGGCCATGATCGAGTAAAGGATCGCTACAAGGAGATTTCGCCCATCGACAACATCCGCAAGGGTACGCCACCGGCCATCGTCTTCCTAGGTGACCAAGACAAGCTGATTCCAGTCTCCACGGCCGAGAAATACAAGGCCCTGATGGAAAAAGCGGGGAGTCGGTCGGACCTTCACGTCTACGCCGGACAACCGCACGGCTTCTTCAACAAGGGGAAACAGGGAAATTATTACGAAAAAACGGTTCTGGAAATGGATAAGTTTCTGATCTCCCTTGGCTGGTTGGAGGGTAAACCCACGATAAAGGTTCCATGAATCTAAGAAATCTCTTCCTTCCCATAGCATTCTGCCTTGTCGGTGCGAATCATTGGGCGAAGGAACCCGCAAAAGGTCCACTACCCGAGATACGAGTTTCCAACGCCGATTGGGGCGGAGCCTCCATTCGCGATATCGAAAAAGTGCTGAACTCCTCGGCAAGGCAACTTTGGCCGCATGCTTCGCAGGAACAACTAAAGCCCATCATAGTGGATCGCTCCCGCACGGGGCCGATCGTCTTGTTTCGGAGGGGAAACGAGGGGCAATATATCGTAAGGCTGGATACACATAAGACGTTTTGGTGCCAGTACGCCTTTCAGTTTTCCCATGAGTTCTGTCACATCCTTTGCGGATACAAAGCGGGAGCCAGAGACAACCTATGGTTCGAGGAAAGCTTGTGCGAGACCGCGTCACTGTTTGCCATGAGAAGTATGCGGAAGGAATGGGATAACGAACCACCCTACCCTAACTGGAGGGGTTATTCCCCGAGTTTGGAGAGTTATGCGCAGGAACGTCTGGACACGCACGCCTGGCCCGATTCCCTGACTGTTGCCGAGTGGTATGAGCGGAACAAAGTGAAGCTTAAGGAGAATCCCACCGATCGAGCAAAAAACACGACGATTGCCACAAAACTACTACCTTTTTTCGAGAAACGGCCAGAAAACTGGGGTGCCCTCGCTTATCTGAATACTCACAAGACAAAGACCCCTAGAAGTTTTTCGACCTGTCTGGCGGACTGGAAAAAGGCCTGCAAGCTCACAGACCACAAAGAGTTCGTAGGGAAGCTCGTTAAGATGTTCGGGGTTGAGAAATTCTAAGCATTTCTCCATTCACGCCGAAATAAGAAATCCGCCTTAGCGGAATTCGCCGTTGTCGAAACGGCTCCAGAACTGATCGGGCGGCATAAGGTCGCGACTTTGGTCGTCGAAACGGGTGCCGATCTCGCGCAGTCCAAAAAGTTGACGTGCAACTTCAAGACCTTTTTCGATTTTGGCGGGAGTAAAGACCAGTCTCGTCAAGGGCACCCCCTTGAGTGGCGTGAGGTCGGTTACGGGGGTCTCGGCAATGTGCAGACGCTGAATGACGGGCAAGTTTCGAATAAAGGAGAGATCGGAAACCTGCGTGCGATGAAGCGTTAGACTGACGATCGGAGCGCCTGCCAGAGGCTCCAAGTCGGAGATGGGTGTCTCGTTCAGCCAAAGTTGCCTTAACTTGGAGCCGGCCAAAGCTGAGATGTCGGTCACTTTCGTTCCAAGCATATACAAATTTTCCACGGGCATGCCTTCCAGGCCTTTTAGCGACTGAAGAGGCGTTCCGTTCAAGCGAAGTTCTACGATGGGAGCCCCTTTCAGTGGTGAAAGGTCGGTCACAAGTGTGTTTTCCATGAACAAGTTTCGGAGGGGCATTCCCTTGAGGTGACGTATTTCTCGAACGGGGTTTCCACTGATATCCATGCCGAACAGGCTCAAGCCTTTCAAGGGCGAGAGGTCGCTCAAGTTGCAGTTCGCAAGCTCGGCAGCGACAATTTCTCCGTTTTCCTCGCGAAACTTGCCTTGTCCTTGGTACGCAGGATTGGCTTTTCGGAGAATAGCTTGCAACTCCGCCACTTTCGGACTGGAAGGCCCATCCAAGCCGAGCGGGACGCCTGTCGGAGGCGGAGGTGGCGTAAAATCAGGAGGGGCGGGCGGGACCGGAAGCTTACCGGTTGCGGCAGGAGGTGTCTCGTCAATGGGAGCTTTGGCAGCCGAACTCTCGTCGGGGGTGGGTGGAGTTTCTTCCGGCTCCTTCTTTCCGCAGCCCGCGGCCAAAAGAAGAGCCAGTGCGCAAAGGCAGGGATTTGTCCGTTTAAGAAAAGTCACTTCTTCTCCACCCATACGTTACGATAACGGACGGGGTTACCATGGTCCTGAAAGTATACCGGGCCGGGTTCAGGGCCTTCTCTCATCGGGGAAGCGGTAGTGGCGTGGTCACAGACGGTCTTGTCATGGATCAGGACACCGTTGTGTTGCACGGTCATGAATGCGTTTGCCGTCTTCTTGCCGTCCTTGAACTTGGCGGCCGTAAAATCGACGTCGTAGGTCTGCCATGTGAGTGGCGGGTAGCACATATTGAGGAGGGGAGGTTTGGTGGAGTAGATGCCGCCGCACTCGTTGTGATTGCCGTCGAGGGCAAAGGAATCAAGCACTTGCACCTCGTAGCGTCCGTGGGCATAGAAACCGCTGTTCCCGCGACCTTGTCCGCGAGCCTTGGGCTTGTAGGGTGTGCGAAACTCGATGTGAATTTTGAAGTCGCCAAAGGTTTGCTTACTGGTGCAGCCCTGCATGAGAAGACCATCCTCGGTTTGCCGTCCACCCTTCCACAGGTCGGCCCCATGCGTCTTTCCGTCGAAGAGGACGACCGCGCCCTTGGGTGGCTTGGCTCCCAGCGTGGGACTCTTGCGGACGACGCGTTTCAGCTCGCCGATGCCCTTGCCGTCTAGGGTTTCCACAAGCATGACCCCGTCCCGTATGATGCCTCGGTGCTTGTCGTTGGCAAAGACAATAGCTCCGTCCGGTTTTGTTGAGCCCTTCACCATTTCCTCCTTGTTGAGGTTCCATCCTTCTCCCGGCAAACCGCCGACGAAGCCCCTGGACGTAAACTGGCCATCACCTAGAGCCACGACTTGGCACCCGAGCTTCTTGTCACCGTCCTCCCCCTTCACGGTTCCCGTGTATTCTCCCTGTATGGCGTAGTCTGCATCGACTTTCGAGGGATCGGCTGCATCCTCCTGGGAAGGGGCTGCATGCAAATTGATGAAAAAGGCTAATGCCGGAATCAAGGAATAGCTTATGAATTTCATGGTGGTCTTGATTAAGAGGGAGTGAATGAAACATTTTGGACAAACTCTGATTGGCGGTAAAACACCGTAACAACAAGAGCTAAATGTAACTTGGCTTTCTTTGTTTTGGGAGGATTTTTTAAAAAAAATCACGTATTGTTTGACGAATGGCTCAAAGTGTTCTTAGTTTATTTACATGAACTTGCTCTTTGCATTCGCGCTGTACGCCATCTCTTGTGCGGTCTTGGTCGCCGCCAACCGTTCGAGTAAGCAGACGCCCCGCCTGCCTCCCGCAATCGGAGGAGGACAAACAGGCTACATGGACGTAGGTCGCTTACCCACTGCCATTCAAATAAATGGCCGAGCCGTGCTTCCTAGAGGAGGCACTGTCGAGAAATTGCTAGCCCAAGGTTACGTTCCCTCTCCTACGAACCCGAACGTTTTCGTCCCAAACCTCCACGACAAGAGATACAAACCACATCGGAAATTTGTCTACACGGTTCCCTTGGTCACAGGTGCGGCGGGAGACCTTTTGCCAATTGGCATGACGCGGAGACAACCCTCTTTTCGAGATCCTTTCGCAGGTATTGCGAATCCCTTGATACCTAAGTACACGCCTATTCCAGGAGCCGGGGTCAACCCAGGTGCGGTCAACCCCAATGCCGTGCCAGGTGGTCCGTTTCTACTCCCTCCCGGAGCGCCCGGACTTGAAAATTCACCATTTGCTCCCGGCATAGGAGCCCCGGGCCAAGTTGCTCCGGGATTAGCGCCTCAGGTGGCTCCTCAAGTCCCGGGCCAACAACCCGCACCCGGAGCGAACCCCTTGGCTCCTCAAGCACTACCTGCACCCGCAGTTGACCCGAATGATCCCTTCGCTAACGAACCCGCCGACCCGACCGGCAAAAAGATCAATCCTTTGTCACCGAATCTTGTTCCTGCAGATCAAGATCGTCTTCGAAGGCAGTTTCTCGACCGACAGCAGCAACGCCTTGAGAAAGATCGGCAAATTCGGGAATTGCAACGGCCTGTCCCCGCTCCCGCGCCGGCGCCCGGAGCAGCCCAACCCGCCCGAGGAATCCGAGCAGGACTTGGATTGGCTTTGATCCCCCAACATCTTCCGGTTTCAGTTACCTGATTCCTAGCCTTCCTTACATATTTTCCTCGTAGGCAGGTACTGCTTCTGCCTAAAGTAGCTGATTTCTTTTATGAAATCGTGCGTAACTATATCTTTGGTCTCGGCATTGCGGGGTGGCCCGTGGATTCTTTGGAACGATTTGGGTAAAAGCATCCGGAGCGCTGCGGCGCTTGGATACGATTCCGTGGAGCTCTTCACTGAGGGACCCGAGGCGGGAAATCCGGGAGAAATCGAGTCGCTTTTAGAGGAAACCGACTTGACCATTGGCGCAGTAGGCACCGGGGCCGGCAAGGTGTTGCGCGGGCTGTCCTTGACCGACCCAAGCAAAGACATCCGGGATCAAGCTAGAGCTTTCATCAGAGAGATGATCGCTTTCGGGGCACGATTCGGAGCTCCTGCAATCATCGGTTCGATGCAGGGCTCTCATAGTGGCGACGTTTCTCGCGAAGAGGCTCTAGGTTGGCTTGCTGAGGCTCTGGAGGACTTGGGAGACACCTCGGCGGCAGCCGGCGTTAAGTTAATATACGAACCCCTCAACCGATATGAAACGAACCTCTTCAATCGTTTCAACGAGGCGGCGGACTTTCTGGATGGTCTTTCCACCAAGGGCGTCACACTCTTGGCCGACCTTTTTCACATGAACATTGAAGAAGCCGACATTTCCGCTACTCTTCGAGAAGGGGCTCGGCATATCGGACATGTTCATTTCGCCGACAGCAACCGTCGTCCCGTTGGGTGTGGTCACACCGAGATGGGCCCTATTGCGGAAACCCTGAAAAGCCTTGGTTACGAGGGTTGTGTTTCCGCCGAGGCCTTCGCTTGGCCCGATCCTGAAGCTGCTGCGCGTCAGACAATCGAGTACTACAGGAAGTATTTCGGCTAGGTCCACAACGACGTTTTTCCAAAAATCGACCTTCCATGTCCCAACGCCCCAATATCGATTTCTTATTCACCGACCAGCAACCGCACGACACGAC
>JACKQG010007349.1_pt1 | contig 11131 bp, 8 predicted proteins | sample 8237621 | NCBI WGS metagenome assembly JACKQG01 (sample SAMN15677084, study PRJNA649215) | marine metagenome | biome: marine; feature: Black Sea; material: saline water; isolation source: suspended particulate matter (SPM) from the Black Sea western gyre | collected 2013-06-09/2013-06-10 | depth... | reverse complement strand
TTGCTAAAAACTAATTTAGTAAAGGAACCCTACTTCTTGCGCTTTAAACATACGGTCTGATTCTGGCTTGTCGGGAGAAGTTTACCTGCCGAAGTGAAACGTAGGCTGGAATCTCGGGGAACAGTTTGTCAAATCGGCCAAGATCAGAGATTCTCACGCTTCTCACCATTTTTAACTCTGGGCGTTCATCGACCAAGATTGATAAACCAATGACCGTAGTCATTTAGTTTACCTGCCAGATAATAGGGCAGATTCAGCAACCGGTATGACTTGCCTTTGACTGTTCGCAAGTCATCAATCTTCAAAGGACCGGCATACAGACGTATGGCAAACCGATGATTTGTACCATCAATGAACTGTTGCAGTGAACGCAGTCGCCCTGTGGCACCTGATTTGACTTCTACAGGAATCAGAAAGCTATCGATATTCAACAGATAATCCACCTCCGCGCTAGAGCGGCGCTCTTCCCGGACCCAGAATAGTGGTTTGCGGTTGGTATGTAAATCCGAAGCAATTATCTCCTGATAAACAATATGCTCGGCCACCAGTCCCCGGTGGAAATTATGCAGGTCGTCAAATTTGTAGAAATATGATTGCAACCCGGCCCGGAAATTCATCAGGCCGGTGTCGAAAAACTGTAATTTGGGAGATTTTTTAATATCCGGTCTGAGGGGTGGCTCAAAAGTCGTTGTGGGATACAGTAAAGTGACCAGCATAGCCTGTTCCAGGGTGCGTAATGCTTCAGCCATTTCCCGGTAACGGTAAGTAGAATTACCGAAACCGGCGAATTTTATCCGCTGACCGGCAAACAAAGGTGCCGTATCAATGACGTGCATCAGATAACCAATTGCGGCAGAACTTTTAGCATATTTACGAAAATCGTCGGTAAAAGCGGTCATTAAATTGTCCATGATTCCCTGAGCTTCAACCATATTGCCGGATTCCAGAAATTTAACCAGCACTTCCGGCATCCCCCCGATCAGGCTGTAATCATGAAATAATTTTATTAGTTGCGGGTGTGCTAATGGTGATACTGGTAAGGTATTATACTGCTCCAGCACTAGCTTTTTATCCCGGGCTAATAAATATTCTTCGAATGACAGGGGATAGAGATAACAGAATTCGACACGTCCAACCGGAAAATTGATAGTGTTGCTGGCAAGCATAATCTCCAGCAGTGAGCCGGCGGCAATAAAATAGTAATCAGGGAATTCTTCATAAAAATAACGCAGGTAGCTCACCGCCCGGGGAGAATTCTGAATTTCATCGATGAAGATCAGCGTCGATCCATGAGCGGGATTGATGTTTTTTTCGATAAACAGTGCCTGCAGCAAATCGCTGGTCGACAACTCCCGCTCAAAGATTTTTCTTTCCGCTGGCAAATCGAGATTCAAGTACAAGTAATTATTGAAATTTTCAGCAAACTGGTGGACGGTAGTTGTTTTACCAACCTGCCGGGCTCCTCGAATTACCAACGGTTTGCGCTGTTTTTGTTTGGACCACCGAATCAGGTGATCGTTTATCTTTCGTTTAAACATTTTAATCTCTAGTTGTTGCATTGTCGTGGTTAATATACGCCAATAATGTATTATTGTCACGGTAATTATGGACAATAGGTGTATTATTGTCGTGCATAGTAATCGAAGGTTAGGGGTTAGATGTTAGAGGTTAGAGGGACCGAGCTTCGGACATAATTCATTGAAAGGATAATGTCATTTTGATTCCGGCTGGCCGGGATTAATTGTCAGCAGCCTCAGATCATTAGTTTTGAATGCTAAGTTTTGGATGTTGAATTAACACATAACTCCAACCTACGTCCTGTTGCTGCGCTCAGGATCTTCCAGTCTTCGTCACGAATCGCGACTACCAGTCTTCGTCCTTCGGACTACGACTTGGCAAGCGACCTGGCAAGCGGTTGGCAGGCAAAATTCAACACTCAACATTTTTTACCTGCCGAAGCGTCTGCGCAGGCGGGCTCACCACCGCATGTCATCTCACGTATCTCACCAGCCGCAGGCATTCTCACGTTTATCACTGCTTACTCGTAACTAATTACTTTTCTCTCATTTCCCAGCTTCTCCCGATACATTACATTATCGGGATCCCCGCTACGCTTCGACCTCATCAATTTTTGATTTTCCGTCTTTCAACATCTGGCTGCCATTCAGTATTTTTATCCGTGAATTATCCTGTATTAAGACCAAATTTGACAACCGATGCCCGCTGAATTTGTACATCTGCACAACCATTCCGATTACAGTCTGTTAGACGGCGCCCAGACCGTTCACACCTTAGTGCGCACCGCCCAGGAGCTGGACATGGACGCCGTGGCGCTCACGGATCATGGCAATATGTTCTCCGCTATTTCCTTCTATAAAGAGGCCAAAATTGCCGGTATCAAGCCGATTATTGGTTGCGAAGTTTATATGGCTCTCGGCAGCCGCCACTCGAAATCGGCCCGTGCCGGTCAGCGTAACAACCACCTGATCCTTCTGGCTCAGAATTATACCGGTTATTTGAACCTGATCAAGCTGGTCACCGCCGGCTACCTGGAAGGGTTTTATTATCGTCCCCGGATCGACAAAGAGCTACTGGCCCAGCACACCGAAGGGTTGATCTGTACCACCGCCTGTTTACAGGGCGAGATTCAGAAAGCAGCCCTCACCTCCGGCTGGCAATCCGCCATTCCCATCGCAGAAGAATTTGCCGCAATGTTCCCGGACCGCTTTTACTTAGAGATCCAGGATCACGGCATCCCCGAGGAAAAACTCAACCAGGAGAACATGGCCAAACTGGCAAAGGAAATGGAACTGCCGCTAGTTGCCACCAATGACGCCCACTATACCAGGAGCGATCATAACGAAGCCCACGACATTATGCTCTGCCTGGGTACCGGCAAGGAACTGAGCGATCCCAACCGTCTGCGCTACGCCACCCCTGAGTTTTATCTGAAATCCCCGGACCAGATGTATGAGCTGTTCAAGACCTATCCGGAAGTGATCGAGAATTCCCGCCGGATTGCCGACAGCGTGGACCTGGACTTCGACATGAAAACCTACCACCTGCCGCGCTTCCCGATCCCGGAGGGGGCCGGCACCGACGATCCTGACAAATACCTGAAACGCCAGGCCAGCACCGGGGTGGAAAACCTCTACGGCGAGGTTACTCCTGAGCTGCAGAAACGGCTGGATTTCGAGCTCAACACGATCAAGCAAATGGGTTTCGCCGGCTATTTCCTGATCACTGCCGATTTTGTCAAATATTCCAAGGATAACAAAATTCCTGTGGGACCCGGTCGCGGTTCCGCTGCCGGCAGCCTGGTATCCTACGGCCTGGGGATTACCACGATCGACCCGATCCGCCACAACCTGCTCTTCGAGCGTTTCCTGAATCCGGAACGAATCTCCTTGCCCGATATCGATATCGATTTCTGTATCGAGCGCCGGGGGGAAGTGATTGATTACATCAAGCAGGTCTACGGCGAAAATTCCGTTACCCAGATTATTACATTTGGGAAAATGAAAGCCCGCCAGGTGGTGCGGGATGTGGGCCGGGTGCTCGGTTTTACTTTCGGTGAGACCGATCGGGTGGCCAAGCTGATCCCTACCGGACCGAAAGTCACCCTGGGCGATGCCCTCATGGCCAGCCCGGAGTTGAAAGCCCTGGAAGAAGACGAGCGTTACGCCGAACTCCTGCGCCATTCCCGCGTCCTGGAAGGGATGAACCGCCATGCTTCGATCCATGCCGCCGGTGTGGTGATCGCCCCTGGCGAACTGACCGATTATATTCCGCTCTATAAATCATCCACCGGCGATATCACCAGCCAGTACGACATGAAATGCCTGGAGGATCTGGGCCTCCTGAAAATGGACTTCCTGGGATTGCGGAACCTGACGGTGATCGACAAGGCGGTGAAACTTTTGAAGGACCAGGATATTGAGGTCGATATCGAAAAGATACCGCTGGATGATCCCAAGGTATATAAATTATTTGCCAGAGGGTTAACCACCGGTATTTTCCAGTTTGAATCCTCCGGGATGCGGGAATTCCTAAAGAAACTGAAGCCCACCGTGATCGAGGACCTGATCGCCATGAATGCCCTTTACCGGCCGGGGCCGATGGAAAATATCGACAATTTCATTAAGCGCAAGCACGGTCGTAAAAAAATCGCCTATATTCATCCATCCCTGGAGCCGATCCTGAAGGAGACTTACGGGATCATCGTCTACCAGGAACAGGTGATGCAGATCGCCCACGAGGTGGCGGGAATGAGTCTGGCGGAAGCGGATAACCTGCGTCGGGCGATGGGTAAGAAGATCGCTGAACTGATGTCCGAGCTGGGTACCAAATTTGTCGAGGGTGCAGTTGAAAAAGGAATCAATAAGAACACGGCCCAGCAAATATATGACCTGATTGAAAAATTTGCCCAATACGGTTTTAACAAGAGTCATTCCACGGCCTATGCCTATATCGCTTACCAGACCGCCTGGCTCAAGACCCACTACTCGGCAGCCTTCATGAGCGCCAACCTCACCAGTGAAATGTCCAATATCGACCGGGTCGTGATCCTGATCAACGAATGCCGCAAGCTGGGGATCGAAGTGACCAATCCCGACATTAATATATCAAACGTCAATTTCCGTCCCGTGGATAAAAAGACCATTTCCTTCGGGTTAAATGCCATTAAAAATGTGGGTACAAAAGCCCTGGAAAAGATCGTGGAAGACCGGGAATCGGACGGTCCCTTCAAGAATTTATTCGATCTCTGCCTGCGGGTCGATTCCCGGGCGCTAAATAAAAGAGTTTTAGAAAGCCTGATCATGGCCGGCGCCCTGGATGGGTTGGAAGGCACCCGGGCTCAGCAGGCCGCCCAGGTCGACACGGCCTTGAAATATTCCCAGCAGACTAATTCCACCCGCAACCAGAACCAGGTGGATATGTTCGGCAATGTGATTGGTGAGGAAAGTGTGGTGCATATTCCCGACCTGCCCCAGGTCGAGGACTGGAGCCAGTCTCAGTCCCTGAATAATGAGAAGGAAGTCCTGGGTATGTATCTCTCGGGCCACCCGCTCCTGAAATATGCCGATGACCTGGAACAGTTTTCCACTTTCGATTTTTCCGAGGAAGTTGAGCAGCTCAAACTGGACAAGGTCCGGGTGGGTGGCACGATCCAGGGACTGCGTCAGCACCAGGATCGTAAAGGCAAGACGATGGCCTTTTTTAAGCTGGAATGTCTGGGGGGCGCGGCGGACATTACCATTTTTTCCGATACCTACGAAAAATACCGGGCCGCTATTTTTAATGATAACCTGGTGTTTGTCCAGGGCAAGCCCTCCGCCGATGCCGATTTCAGCGATCTGAAAATGCTGGCGGACGAGGTCGTGCCGATCGGCAAGGTGCGGGACTATTACTCCAAGCGGATCAACCTGCGGATCGACCCCGCTGAAATGACGGTGGAGCAGGTGGAGCGCATCTCGGAGTTGGCACAGCAGCACCAGGGTAATTGCGGCTTGATGTTCCATATCAAGAACGGTCCGGGCAAGGACAAGCGGATCATCAGCCATAAGTTGAAAGTCTGCACCAGCCGGGAATTTCTGAAACAGTTGCAGGAGCAATTAGGCAGCAAGAACGTCTGGGTGGAGTGATTATTTTCAACACAAAGACACAAAGGACACTAAGATCAGGAAGATTATTAATAGTATTTGAAATATATTTCAATTGGGTCAGCTGTGGTCATTCATTGTCGCGGCTCTTTGATACTAATCATTAATCCAGTCAGTTCGATGTAAGTGGTGTTCTTTAAATTCTCGTAATTCGTGGTTAAAGGGAAAAGAAAATGATCGCCGTAATCCAGCGTGTTTCCGAAAGTAAAGTGCAAATCGATGGTAAAACCATTGGTGAAATCGGCCAGGGCCTGCTGATCCTGCTGGGAGTATTCGATGGCGACACGGAAACCGACGGACAATTCCTGGCGGACAAAATCGCTGGTTTGCGAATCTTCAATGATGAAAACGGTAAGATGAATCTGTCCCTAAAAGATGTCGGCGGTTCCGCCCTGGTGGTGAGCCAGTTCACCCTTTGCGGCGACTGGCGCAAGGGTCGCCGGCCATCATATATCCATGCTGCGGCAGCGGGTGATGGGAAGCGACTGTACGAGGATTTCATGGCCCGGCTGCGCAACCTAGGCTTGCCTGTGAAATCAGGGAAATTCGGTGCCATGATGGATGTTCACCTCGTTAACGATGGTCCCGTGACATTCGTGCTGGACAGTCGGGCAAAGAAACCAGCCTAAATGCTGGAATTCCTTCCCAAGATCATTAAATTCAGCGGTGTCAATTTTTAGCCTTTCATCAACAATAATCAGAATTTGTTCATAAGCGGGAATAAACCGGGTAATAACAAGGGAAAATTTGATGGAACGTAAGATTCGAATTTTAATGGCTAAACCGGGTCTGGATGGCCATGACCGGGGCATCAAAGTCCTGGCAGCCGCTTATCGTGATGCCGGGATGGAGGTGCTCTACCTGGGACTGAGGCAGACGCCGGAAATGATCGTATCTGCCGCATTACAGGAAGATGTGGACGTGATTGCCCTGTCAATTTTATCTGGCGCTCATATGACCATCTTCCCGCGGGTAATGGAAATGATGCTGGAAAAGGAGCTGGACGATGTGCTTCTGACCGGCGGCGGCATCATCCCGGAAAAGGATATGGATGAATTAGCCAAATTGGGTGTGGGAAAATTGTTTGGTCCCGGTACACGTGTGCAGGATACAATTGATTATATAAAGCGCTGGGTGGAGGAAAACCGTCGATGACTGACCGGCTCAGTGAACTAGAACAGCGCCGGGCACAAGCCCGTTTGGGTGGTGGACAGTCACGGATTGACAAGCAACATGAAAAGGGCAAACTGACTGCCCGTGAGCGAATCGACCTGTTCCTCGATAAGGGTTCGTTTGTGGAAATGGATATGTTTGTTCAGCATCAGATCACTGAATTCGGGCTGGCCGAAAAGAAATTTTTGGGTGATGGAGTAGTCACCGGCTACGGCACCGTCAACGGCCGCCGGGTATTTATTTTCAGCCAGGATTTCACCGTTTTTGGTGGTGCCCTGGGAAAGTCACATGCCGAAAAGATATGTAAAATCATGGATCACGCCGGGAAGGTCGGGGCACCGGTGATTGGTCTGAATGATTCCGGTGGCGCCCGCATCCAGGAAGGTGTAGTTAGTCTGGGTGCCTATGCCGACATCTTTTTACGTAACACCCTTTATTCCGGAGTGATACCCCAGATATCGGTTATTCTGGGACCCTGTGCCGGTGGGGCGGTCTATTCTCCGGCCATTACTGATTTTACGATCATGACCCAGGGCACCAGCCATATGTTTGTTACCGGTCCCAACGTAGTTAAAACGGTAACGCATGAGGAGGTGACATTTGAAGAACTGGGTGGCGCCATGACCCATGCCGCCAAATCAGGTGTGGCTCACTTTGCCGGTGAAAATGAAGTTGATTCTTTAGAGATCACCAAAAAGTTGCTCAGTTATTTCCCGGCTAATAACCAGGAAGATCCACCTTTCGTAGAGCCTGCCGATCCCACCGACCGGGAATCCCCGGAACTGGATAATATCGTTCCTGAAAATCCCAATAAGGCTTACGATATGCACGCCGTTATCAAAGCAGTGGTTGATGAAGGCGAATTTCTGGAAGTACACGAGCATTATGCTCGTAATATTGTGGTGGGTTTTGCACGAATAGGTGGTTATTCCGCTGGAATAGTTGCTAATCACCCGGCCAATCTGGCGGGAGCGCTGGACAACGATTCATCGATGAAGGCCGCCCGTTTCGTGCGCTTCTGTGATGCTTTCAATATTCCTATTGTAACTTTCGAGGACGTGCCCGGTTTTCTGCCCGGAACCGACCAGGAATGGGGTGGAATAATCAAAAATGGTGCTAAACTGCTCTATGCCTATTGTGAGGCCACCGTCCCCAAGATCACCATAATTACCCGTAAAGCATATGGCGGTGCTTATGACGTGATGAGTTCCAAGCATATCCGCGGCGATGTCAGTCTGGCCTGGCCTTCGGCAGAAATCGCCGTGATGGGTTCAAGTGGCGCAGTGGAAATCATTTACCGCAAGGAAATTGCCGCGGCGGAGGATAAGGCGGCCGAAGAACAGAAACTGGTCGAAGAATACCGGAATAAATTCGCCAATCCCTATGTGGCAGCGGAATGGGGCTACGTGGATGATATTATCGAACCGCGCCTAACGCGCCAGAAGATCATCCAATCCCTCCGGATGCTGGAAAACAAAGTTGATCGCAATCCGCGTAAGAAACATGGTAATATACCGCTTTAAAATCAAATAAATTATATTCAAAGAATTGAGGTTGAATGATAATGATTAATCAGGATGACAAAACGCGACTGGAACAACAGTTTGCCGATAATTTTTCCAGTGATGTATTTATTCAACTGGTAGATGCATATATCGAAGACAGTGATTTTACACAGGCACGAGCAGTGTGTGAAATCGGTTTAAGCTATCATCCAAATCATACGGAAGGATTATTCCTGCTGGCTCAGATTTCCGTGGGCGAGAATGATCTGGAAGTGGCGGAAAAACTCTTGCAGGTTCTACTGGTTCTGGATCAGAAACATATTCAGGCTGCTCATTTATTAGTATCAGTCCAGGAACGTCTCAGCCGTCCACCGCATATCCTGCGCCGGGGCTGGGAGCATCTGCTGACGCTTGATCCAGATAATGACCAAGCCAAAGTATTTTTAAAACGTCTGGGTGGCAAAATACCTGAGCCGGAAAGACCGTCGGAGAAACCAGAATCTACTCCCCCGGTTGGCTCCGGCGGTATGAAATCGCGTATGGCTACATTTACGTTGGTGGCAGTTCTGAAAGACCAGGGATTGTATCACCAGGCTCTGGAGGTGCTTGAGGTACTGGAAAAAAAAGGCAGTGATCTTGAGCGAATTAAATCCGAACGCGATGCTGTTAATCACTTGATTCAAACTTTATCAGAATAAATACACCCGGAATTTTCAGGAGCAGTAAATGACTGATACGAATTTTATCAAACGCCAGGTCAAGCTGAAAACGATCCTGGCCGAGCAGGATCTGGATGGTATACTGGTGACTAATCTTACCAACGTAAGGTATTTATCCGGTTTTAGCGGTTCGGCTGGTTCGTTGTTAGTTCTGTTAGACAAGCAATATTTTATTTCCGATGGCCGTTATCTGGAGCAATCCAATCACCAGGTTAAAGGTTTTGAACGGATTATTGATAACGATCCCCATCTAAAAACCTTGCAGAAAATGAATCTGATTCCTCAGGGTTTGACTCTGGCTTTTGAAGGTGACTTTGTCAGTATCAATCAATTCGGCGATATGGATGAATTCTTTCCTGCCGTGGATTGGGAACCTACTACTCGAATTGTGGAAGAAATCGCGGCCGTCAAGGATGAGTCAGAACTGGAGCTGATCCGAAAAGCGGTGGCAATCACTGACCGGGTTTTCGAGGAGATTTTACCATTGTTTAAAATTGGCACGACTGAGCGGGAAGTGGCCAATGCCATTCGAATTAAATATTATGAATACGGCGACGGTGAAGGCTTCGATACAATCATTGCCGGGGGACCCAACAGCGCTCTGCCCCACGCTCGCCCCACTGATCGGCCTTTCCAAAGCGGCGATTTTGTTGTCGTAGATACCGGCGCTCTGTTCGCCGGCTACTGCGCCGACATGACCCGTACGGTTCTGATCGGCGAGGCGACCGACAAGCATTGCGAGATTTACGCAATCGTCAAAGAAGCCCAACAGGCCGGTTGCACTGCCATTAAAGCAGGCGTACACTGCAAGATTCCGGACGACGCCACTCGAAATGTCATTTCCGACCATGGTTATGGTGAGTATTTTGTCCATGGCACTGGTCATGGCTTGGGCTTGGAAGTGCACACCATGCCGCGCATGAACCAGATCAGCAAGGATACTCTGCTGGAAAATTATGTTGTGACCGTAGAACCTGGAATTTATCTACCCGGCTGGAACGGTGTGCGGATAGAAGATGATGTAGTGGTTAAAAAAGATGATTGTGAAATTCTAAATAAAACCACCAAGGATTTATTGATTCTGAAATAATCAATTTCTGTTCTCTCAACTGCTAATTTTATGCTTGAAATACGTGATATCTACGCTGCCCCTGAATTATATGATGCCCTGCATTGGTGGAAAAATAACGACCAAGATTTTATTGGCAATTGGGCGGCTGAAAACGGTGGTCCGGTGCTGGAACTGGCTGCTGGAACCGGTCGGCTGGCGCTACCGGTTTTAAGCCGCGGACTGGATTATACCGGCCTGGAATTGAGTCCTGAATTTGCCCTATTTGCATCACAAAAACTGGAGCGCTTTGGTGACCGCGCCCGAATTGTTCAGGCTGACATGCGCTCCTTCCAACTAGGCAGGAAGTTCCAATCCATCTTTATCGCATTTAATTCTTTCTTACATTTATATACCGATGAGGATGCTTTGGCCTGTTTACAATCTGTCAGAAATCATCTGACAGATGATGGTCTTTTTTTAGTGGAGCTGTTTGTACCTGATCCCTGGTTTTTGAACAGGCCGAAAGATCGATTATACGAGGTTTCCAGTTTTCATCATCCGGACGGGGGCTATTGCACGATAAAGGAAAGTAATGATTATGATCCTGCCACTGAGATTAATCATGTGGAATGGTATTTTTTCAGACCCTTGCGGATAAGTCCGGATCGCTATCGTTTTGATATGCGCATTTACTATCCCGATACGATGGATCGTCTGCTGAACGAGGCCGGTTTAAAAATCCTGGAAAAATTTGGGGATCGGAAAGGAAACCCACTGACCCCGGAAAGTGAATTACAGATTTATATTTGCGGAAAATGAAGATGAAAAAGATTACGACAGTATTTTTTGATCTCGGCGGCGTTCTGCTTGAATTGCGACCTGATAAAACAGTGAATTATCTGGCAGAGTGTAGCGGCTTAAGCCGGAAGGTAGTTGAAAAGTCATTTCCCTTGGAAGATTATTTTCAGTTTGAACGAGGCAATATGGATGAATTGCACTTTTTTGATATCTGGCGCAAGG
>JACKQG010007348.1_pt1 | contig 11131 bp, 8 predicted proteins | sample 8237621 | NCBI WGS metagenome assembly JACKQG01 (sample SAMN15677084, study PRJNA649215) | marine metagenome | biome: marine; feature: Black Sea; material: saline water; isolation source: suspended particulate matter (SPM) from the Black Sea western gyre | collected 2013-06-09/2013-06-10 | depth... | reverse complement strand
ATGCCCGGTTTAAATCGTGTGCAACTGATTGGTTATTTGGGGAAGGACCCTGAAACCCGCATGACGCCATCTGGCAAAAAAGTGTGTACGTTCAGCGTGGCCGTCAGCCGCCGCTGGAAGAACGCCGCCGGAGCGCAGGAAGCCACTGACTGGTTCAATGTCGAATCCTGGGGGCGTTTGGGCGAAATTTGCCAGCAGTATTTGGGCAAGGGACGCCTGGTATTTGTGGAAGGCCGCCTGCAAACCGATCGTGTGGGCGACGAAGGCGAGGCGCGCTTTTTTACCAAAGTGGTCGCCTCGCAGATGCAAATGCTTGATCGCAAAGCTGAAGAGCCAGAACTCGAAGAAGACACCGACGAATAAGAGCAACTAAATTTCGGCTTGCTCCAGTTTTAGCAGCCAGGCTTTGGTCTCCAACCCGCCGCGCCCGCTGTAGCCATGCAGCTTGCCATCGGCGTTGAGCACGCGGTGGCAGGGAATCACTAGTGGGATGGGATTCGTGGCCTCGGCGCGCCCCACGGCGCGGGCTGCGCCCGGTGAACCTGCCAGTGTTGCAATCTCGCCATAGGTACGCGTCTCGCCGCGCGGAATTTCGAGAGTGGCTTGTAGCGCTTTTTGCTGGAAGGGAGTCATCATCGACCAATCAATAGGCAGATCAAACTCGGTGCGTTCCCCAGTGAGATAGGCGGCAATCTGACTTGTAAACAAGTAGGTGCGGCCTTCGTCGGGGGTGATCTGCGCCCGAGGGCGCTGCGCGGCCAATTCGGCGTTGAAGATTTCTAGCTCATCGCCCAACGAGACAGCAACCAACCCTGTCTCGTTGGCCGCCACCCAAATAATGCCCAGAGGCGTCGGGGGTGTCCAGCCAATATAGAGAACGTCATTCATCTTTCATCACTCACCATTTAGTAATTTGTCACCATATCGAGCATGCCGCGTTCGCGCGCCCGGAATTCGCACCAGTGGAAGACCACTGCCGAGAGTACGCCGAACGCCACCGTCAGGCCGATGAGAATGTAGAGCAATTGGGCGTTGCTGAAACCTGCCAGCGTAGGAAATGCCTGGGCAACCGAACCCACCAACGAGCGGCGCAGCAGTTCCAGCCAGTAGGTGATCGGCATGATGAACCCGATTGGGCGCAAAAAGGCGGGCAGCACATCGAGAGGAAAAATTGCCCCACTGAAGAGATACAGCGCCCCGGCGGTGGCATCGCCGATGAACCAGACATGATTGGCGAGCATCAGCGTGACCCCGGCCAGAATCAGCCCCATCATGGCAAGCATCACCACGCCGATAGCCAGCGAGAGAAAGAACAAGCCCCAATTGACGGCTGCCAGATCAATTTGAATATGCAGGAAAGCCACCCCAAAAAGAATCGTAATCAGCACCGAGATCGAAGCCACAATAAAGCGCGCCACGCCGCGTCCCATCAAATAAGTGGGCATATGAATGGGGGCCATATACATATATTTGAGCGTTTTGTAGTGTTCGCGGTCGTCGATGATGGCCCATGAAATTCCGGTCATCACCTGCCCGACATACATGTAGAACGCATTGCCCAAATAAATATAGGGGAAGATGGGCGACTCGAAATTGCCCCCGGAGACGATGCTATACATCACGACTAAAATGGCGGCCCCGGAGAGCGGTTTAATGATGGAATAGATGGCGAACAAGAAGGGGTCTGTCCAGTTCGATTCGATTTGCCAGCCCAGCCAGGCCGCCATGCGGAACGAACGTGCAAAGGTGGCGCGGTCGGGGAATAAGGATTTTAGATTTGCCATTGCTATTTGCTCATTTGTCGATTCGCCAATTCGGTGATTTGTTGTTTCATCTTCTGCTCTCCGTGATGCGTCCTTCACGGATGGACAACCGTTCCATATAGGCCAGCAAGTATTTTGCCGCCGCCACGAAGACGACGCTCAAAATTGCCAGAATTCCGATTTCGAGGGGCACGCTGAGGAAGCCCAGCGCCGCGCCAGACTCGAAGACAAGTTGGCGCATCGCATCTAGCCCGAGGGTGAGCGGAATAATCGAAGCGGAGGCTGCCACCCAAAAATTGAGACTCTTGATCGGGAAGTAGAATCCCGAGAACAAATACACTGGCTCTTGCGCCAGATTGGAGAGATGCCAGGCCTCGCGGCTGAGCAGCAGGAATAGTGAAGCGAAAAGCATCCCCATGCCGTAGAGCGCGATCATTGCCAGCGTGAAGACCAAAAAGAGCTGCCAAAAACTGGTCACCTGATAGGGGATTTGGAATAGCCAACTGCCCAGAATAGTGATCGCCAACGCCCGCAGCGTGGTTGCTACCAGCCCGCCCAGCGCCATGCCCAGCAGAATCGCCATCATCGAGTTAGGGGCCATCACATACAGGGCCAGATTGCCCATCTCTTTTTCCCAATACAACTGGCTCGACATACTCCAGAGTACATTCATCCAGAAGGCCGTCATAGCACCGCCCATGACAACGAAGCCCACATATTCCTCCGGCGCGCCAATCGCCTGGTAGACAAAGACATACGCCGAGACAGCCAGCAAGGGCATGACAATATCGAAGAACATCCACGATTTTTCGCGTTGCTGTCCAATGATGCGCGGATAAGCGCGCGCCAGCACAGTCTGGATGAAGAGCCGCGCGCCGCTATTCTTGGGGATGGGTTTGTGGACGGTGAGGCTTTGGCTACTCACGGACTTCTACCTCTTGCATACTGTGCCCTACCAGATCGACGAAAACATCTTCCAGGGTAGGTTCGCGTTTTTCTAAATTGCGAATGTGAATATCGTTGGAGGTCAGCAGCGTGACCAGCCCGCCGAGGGCCTCATCGCTTTCGAGAATCAGGTCTAACTCGGCAGCGCCATCCTGGGGGATATGTGTCACTTTTTTGACTCCGGCCAATGCTTCGAGCTGAGTCACGTTCAGCCCGTTGAGGGGGCTGAGCATCATCTTGAAGATGGCATCCTGCTGCAAACCGCGTTTTAAATTTGCCGGAGTATCGCAGGCCAGCACGCGCCCTTTGTTGATGATCGCCACCCGGTCGCAGAGTTCATCGGCCTCGACCATATAGTGTGTGGTGAGCAACAGGGTGCGGGTGGGGTTGGCATCTACCCATTGGCGGATGAAACTGCGCACATCGCGTGAGGCGCCTACGTCGAGGCCCAGGGTGGGTTCGTCGAGGAAGAGCACATCGGGGTCGGTCATGAAGCCGCGCACGATATTCATCTTCTGGCGCAGGCCGGTGGAGAGATCAGATGATTTTGTATTTTTACGATCCTCCAGCCCGACGATTTTGAGCAGTTCGGCGATACGCTGATTAGCGGCTTTGGAGGGCAGGCCGTAGAACTGGCTGAACATCCAAAGATTTTCGCGCACAGTTAGCAGGCCATAGCCGGATGATTCACCGCCCGAAACCATGTTGATGCGGGCGCGCACGTTTTGGGCCTCTTGGGTGACATCCAGCCCGGTGACGCGGGCCACGCCCGAGGTGGGGCCGAGCAACGTGGTGAGAATCTTGATCAGAGTGGTTTTCCCGGCTCCGTTAGGGCCGAGCAGCCCGAATAACTCGCCCGGCTTGACTTGCAAGTTAACATCTTGCAGGGCGGTCAGTTCCTGGGGGTCTTCTTTTTTTGCGTGGCGCAGCTTGTAAACGCGCCCTAGTTTTTCGGTGTGAATGGCATATTCCATAGTGCGGTTTCCAATTTTTTGATTCAACACAAATAGCTATATATTTTGTGACTACTTTGACAATGTCACATTCGCGGAAAGTTCAGAAAATTTGGGGTGCGCCTGAGCAGTTACGACCAATGCAGAATTATCAAAAATATGTAAAAAAGCGCCCAACTATCAAACTTGATGGGATTCCGTAGGGCAGTCGTAGGTTAAGCGTCAAGCAAGATAACCGGCTTGTTGATATATTAACTCTCGAAGGGCGATTTCTCTTCTTCTCCTCCTTAGAGAGAGCCGGGTATGGCGAACCCGGCTCTCGGCGATTCTGGGAGAAATGAGTGCTTTCAGGCGGGTGATTGTTCCTCCAGTAATTCCTGAAGCTGAACACGGTGCAGAATGGGGTGCATCACGGCGTGTTCGAGCATGGCATCGATGCAGTAGCGCACGCCCCAATTCGAGGGATATTCTTCCCGGTAAAAACGCTTTTCATCGACCTCGGCCAGCGGCAGCCGCCAGCGCTCGATCAGATGGGCAATATAGCCCTCGGCCTGAGCGGCGATAACCTCAATTTTTGGGCGTGGCTGGATTTCGGGGTCGGGTAGCTCCAACTGCTTGCAGATCCAGACCAAATAGCTTCGATCAGCGCCCAGTGCATGCGCCAACAAAGTTTCCAGCGAAATATAACTCGGATCATCCGTTTCGGGCAATTGCAGGTTGATGGCCTTCGCTTGTTGCCAGGCCGCCCAAAATTCCAGCAAATACTGACCGCGCAGAAAAGCCATCGTGCGCGCCGCACCGTAGCGATATTCGGGCAAGGTGTTTTTTTGGATTGCCATTTTGATTCCTTAGCGAGCGGATTCTGTTTTCATCATTTGCAGCCACTCGACGATAGGGGTAAGGTTACGGAAATGTTCGAAACTGAAATCGATCAGCGCGGACGAGTGGAGTTGTTCCGGTAGCCCGAGGTTGATGCCTGCTGTCAGGCCACCGTGTAATAATAAGGCCGCGTTGGGGTGCTCAGGGTCGTAGCCGCGCGGCGTGCGCTTATAGGTTTTTTCGCCCACATTGTAACCTGCCTGGGCTACGTTTTTGACAGCCTGAGCCAGAATTTCGCCCAATTGCTCATCCACCACCGCGTCGCGATAGGCTTTGAGTAACGGTTTCACGAAGGTGTGGATACCTACAGCCAGCATCAGGTTTTCTGCATCCATGTGGAAATAGTAGCCGGGGTTTTCAAACTTGTGTCCAGCCCCCGTCCAGAACCAGAGACCCAAATTTGTTTTATACGGCGTTTTATCTTTGCTGAAGCGTACATCGCGGTATATGCGGAAGATGGATTTATTAACGCGCGGATCGGCAACGATACCGGGAGAAAGCTCGCGCAGGCGTTCGCCCATTGCTACAACAAACGCGCGTGCTGGCGACATCACACAGTCTTCAAAATCGGGTTTGTGCGTGTTGAACCAGGTCTTGTTGTTATTGGCTTCCAGCGTGTTGAAAAATCGAATTGTTTCTTTGGGGAAACCCTTGAATGCAGATGTCATACCCTGTTCCTTTTGGACAAATAGACTCCAGATTATAACTGAACTTATGTTCTTATACAAGAATACTGCATTTTTTTACCGGGGAGAAATGCGATAGAATTGGAGTCATTCACTATGGCGCAATCTAAATTATGTTTTTTTGAAGGCTACGCGTATGTTTTTTGCCAATATCAGGAATCTTCTTTATCTGTCGCTAATTGAAGGTGGGGTAAGTTTTATAGCGTTGTTGTTGATTCCTAGAGATGTTTCGAATGTTGGTATTTTGGGGTTTTCATCCACGCGTTTTGCGCTTTTGGTTGGAGTTTTGGTGTATATATTGTTCTTCGCTGGTATTGCCATATACGCTTATCACACACGGCGTTTTTATCAGCGGGTGAAGAATATTCTGGAAATTCTTTTTCAAAATGAAAATCGTACGCATACCCTGTTTTTTATTCTATTGTCAGGGATATTGCTTTGCACTGGAGTGCTGGTAAGCTGGCTGTTCGTACACCGGGGGTACTACCCTATGTTGTTGCGAATTAGTCCCATTGTTGCTATGTTCGTTTTTCAAGGTGTGCAAACGCTGATATTTTTAGTATTGAGCATGACCACGCAGCAACGCCAAATTCTACGCGAAAAGCTCCTTTCAACCAGCCTGGTCTTGTTCATTTCTCTTATTCTAGGAGCGGTGACAGTTTATATTCAAATTCGCTGGAAAGGATTGGACTGGCTGATCGAGGGCACACAGTATCAGCGACACCAAGCTGTATTGACAGGCGTTGCGGGAAATCCGTGGCAATATCGTGTATTTTCAGATTATCTGGTAGAGCTAATGATTAGCGTATTAAGAAAGCTTGATGTCACCCAACCGGAAGTGATCGGATTCATCAGCCTCCGTTTCGCCCAAGGGGTGCTGATTTTCTGGGTTGCGGCAGCGTATTATCGAGCGTTGGGTCTAAACCGCTATACTGTTATTTTGGGTGTAGCTTTGCTGGCTTCAGCTTTTCCGCCAGCGTATTATGATAGTGATTTACAATTCAATACCTATTTCGATATTTTATTCTATCTGCTCGCCGGGTTATCTCTCCTAAAAAAGAAGCCTGGCTGGATAATTCCGATCATCATTTTAGCGGCATTTAATCGGGAAACAAGTGGACTGATTCCTATCATGCTGGTAGGCGATCTTGTGTATCAGCGTCAGTTGAAGGAGATTTCAAAAAAAGATGTCAGTATTGCTGTTATAGCTGGTTTGTTGTACGGACTGATTTTCTTTGGTTTGCGAAAAATTTTCGGGCCGCAAGAATTATTGATTCCGTACGAACAGCATCCTGGGCCGGAGCTATTTAATTTTAACGTCCAACGGTCGGTTACCTGGGTACAGTTATTTAATACGCTCGGTATACTTCCGTTCCTTGCACTTTTCTCCTTCAAGAAGTGGCCCAGGGCATTGCAATCTTTTTCCCTGGTTATCATCCCGGTATGGATCCCCATCCACTTTTTCTACAGTGTGCTCGCTGAAACCAGATTATTGCTTGTCCCGTTTGCCTTAATTTTTGTCCCAGGAGCGTTATTAGGTATTGCAAATTTTCGGGGAAATGACGATACAGTTGCGTCCGCGTAGGGCATTATTCCAACATTAAAAAATCGTATTCTTTAAGCCCTGCGTCGGAAAATAAATCGAACCTCCGTGCTATAATCAAACCTGCCTATGTCCGACTTCGTTCACCTTCACGTCCATACTGAATACTCGCTCCTGGATGGCTTTAGCAATATCAAGAAGCTGGTTCGACGCGCCGCCGAGTTGGAGATGCCCGCCCTGGCAATCACCGATCACGGAACGATGTTTGGGGTGATTGACTTCTATAACGCGGCCACCAAGGCCGGAGTCAAACCGATCATCGGGCTAGAAGCCTATATGGCCGCCCGCGGCATGCAGGACCGCGATTCGGTGAAGGATAAAAAATCATCACACCTGATGCTGCTGGCCGAGAATCAGACCGGGTATCTGAATCTGCTCAAAATTGCCTCCGCAGCGCAGTTGCAGGGCTTCTATTATTTCCCGCGCATCGACCATGAGTTTCTGGCAGCGCACTCGGAGGGGTTGATCGCTACATCGGGCTGCATGGCTGCCGAAATTCCGCGCGCTGTCAATCAGGGACAGATGGACGCGGCGCGCCAGAAGCTCGATTGGTATTATGAAGTCTTCGGGCCAGATCGCTTCTTCATAGAACTGCAACAACACGAAATTCCAGAGCTGGAACAAATCAATAAGGGGCTATTGGCGTTGGGGCCGCGTTACAAGGCGCGCTATGTGGCCACGAATGACGTCCACTATATCAACCCCAGCGATGCCGAATTGCAAGATATTTTGCTGGCTGTGCAAACGGGTTCGCTGCTCACCGATCCGAAGCGAATGCGCATGTCGGACAAGACGTATTACCTCAAGACCGCAGATGAGATGGGGCGCATTTTTGCCGAGGTACCCGAAGCGTTAAGCAACACCCTGCTGATTGCCGAAAGTTGCAATGTCGATTTAGGTTTTACGGAATATCATTTGCCCGATTTTCCTGTGCCAGAAGGCCATACCGCCGAAACTTATTTGCGAGAACTGTGCGAAAAAGGTCTGGAGTGGCGTTATGGTGCGCGTGCCCAGGACGATATTTATCAGGATCGGCTCAATTACGAGTTGGATATAATCCACAAAATGGGCTTTGACGCTTACTTCTTGATTGTGTGGGATTTGTGCATCTACGCTGAGAAAGAGGGCATCTGGTATAACGCCCGCGGTTCGGCGGCGGGTTCGATTGTGGCTTACACCCTGGCGATCACGTTGGTAGACCCAATAGAACATGGCCTGATTTTTGAGCGTTTCCTGAATCCGGGGCGCGTTTCCATGCCCGATATTGATCTCGACTTTCGCGACGACCGCCGCGCCGAGATGATGGAATATACTGCCCGCAAATATGGCGACGACAAAGTCGCTCAGATTGTCACCTTTGGCACCATGAAAGCGCGCGCCGCCATCCGTGATGTAGGGCGCGTGATGGATATTCCCATCAACGAAGTTGATCGCATCGCCAAACTGATCCCCAATGTGCCTGGCAAACCGGTTACGATCGAGCAGGCCTTGGAAGATGTCCCTGATTTTAAGCAGATGTATGAATCGTCCAGTTATGCGCGCAGCCTGATCGACACCGCCAAAGGCATGGAAGGTGTAGTGCGCAACGCCGGAACGCACGCCGCCGGGGTGGTTGTTACCGACAAGCCAATTATCGAATATCTGCCTTTGCATCGCCCGACCGGACAGGCGCAAGACAGCCCCATTAAAACCATCACCCAGTTTGAAATGTCGGTGATTGACGAACAGGGCTTGCTTAAGGTTGATTTCCTGGGTCTTTCCACCCTCACTGTGATGGCGCGGGCGTGCGACCTGATTTTTGAACGCCACGGCATCGAATTCAATCTTAACAATATTCCCCTCGATGATCCGGCCAGTTACGAGCTGATGAGCCGCGGCGAAACCGCCGGGGTTTTCCAGGTAGAGGGCGCGGGGATGCGCCGCAATCTGGTCGAAATGAAGCCCAGCAATCTGGATCATGTCATCGCCATGATTTCACTCTTTCGCCCGGGGCCGATGGATTTCATCCCCAGCTATATTCGCCGCATGCACGGCCTCGAAGAAGTCACTTATCCCCATCCTTCGCTGGAGCCTATCTTCGAAGAAACCTATGGTCTCCCGGTTTATCAGGAACAGATTATGCGCGCCGCCGTGGAACTGGCTGGGTACACTGCCTCCGAAGCCGACTATTTGCGCAAGGCCATTTCGAAAAAACAGAAGGATGTTATTGACAAGCATAGCGTCAAGTTTATTGCCGGAGCGGTCGAGCGGGGCATTGCTAAAGATGTTGCCGCCGGTATCTTCGCTGACTGGGAAGAATTTGCCCGCTACGGTTTCAACAAAAGTCACGCTGCCGATTATGGCGTCATCGCAGTGCAGACTGCTTACCTCAAGGCACATTACCCCGTAGAATATATGACCGCCCTGCTCTCGGTTTTTCAGGGCGATACCGACCGCGTAGCTGTTTATGTGGCCGATTGCCGTCGCATGGGCATCGAAGTGCTGCCGCCAGATGTAAATTCGAGTCGGTGGGATTTTTCGATTGAAGACGGAAGACGGGAGCCGGGAGCCGGAGAAAGCGACCCCCGGCAGACCTTCGCCATCCGTTTTGGTTTGGGGGCCATAAAAAACGTGGGGCAAAACCCGGTAGAACTGGTCATTGCAGCCCGACAGGAGGGCGCGTTTACAGACATCAACGATTTTGTGCAGCGCGCCGACCTGCGCAAGATGGGCAAGCGCGCCCTTGAATGTCTTATCAAAGTCGGGGCGCTCGATTGTTTTGGTTCGCGTCAGGTACTTCTTGAAGCCCTCGACCGTCTGGTTTCGATCAGCTCGTCTTATTTCGCTGCCGCTGAAAGCGGACAGATGAGCATGTTTGGCTCGCAAACCGGCCTGGATGACCATATTGAATTGCCGGAGCCTTATCACGAAATTCCACAGCGCACCCAACTCGATTGGGAGCGTGAACTGATTGGCCTGTATGTTTCCGATCACCCGCTCAGTTCGGTCATTGACGCCATCGCGCAGAATACAACGCACTATTCCAGCGATTTGGCCGAAGCCAGCGATCAGCAGCAAGTGCGCGTGGCCGGTATTGTCAGCCGCATTCGTCCGCATATCACCAAGCGCGGCCAGCCGATGGCCTTCATCACCCTCGAAGATATGCAAGGCAATTTCGATCTGGTGGTTTTTCCGCGCACTTGGGCCGCCTACCGTGAAGCGCTCGACCACGATGCAATCGTGCTGGTAGAGGGAAAAGTGGATGCTGCCCGAGGCGAGCCGAAAATTCTTGTGGACCGCGTTTCGACCGAATTGCGGCACGTCGTTCCCCTGGATGAGGTGGTTGTGGAGCCAGTTTCGGGAGATCATCTGCAACCGAGGCAGGGGGGCGCAAAGCCTGCCCCAAAGGTAATACCTGCCCCCGAGAAGTCCGATCAACCCCCGAGCGAGTCCCGCCGAGCACAGCGAGAGCAACGAGCGCCACAGGTAGCGGAATCGCCCCCCGTATATGATGATTCTGCTGAAAAATGGAATCCCCCCGCCGGGATGCCTCCGCCTCCGCCCCCCTTTGATGATAGTTGGGACGAAGTTGCTCCTGCGGCGAAGCAGGCCGCGCCGCCCGAGATCTCGCCCCCCTCGCAGCCCGAGGTCGTCGAGTCGCTCCCGGTGAGCGAACCTGCGATTGAGGCTGCGCCGCTGACCGCGGTGCTGGATGTGGGCGAAACGCTAGCCGAGCAAATGCGTAATATGCTGCCGGTTGTGCCGCCCGAAGCACCCCCGGACGGCGAATCTCGCCGCATGCTGACGGTGGTGTTGCGTCCGGAATTGGGCAAGGTGCGCGATGTGCTGCTCATTCGGCGAATTTTTGGCAAGCTAATTAGTACGCCCGGGGCAGATCGTTTTAATTTCCACATCTTCGAGAATGGTGGCGGTTATTTACTTGATTTTCCCAATTTTAATACCCGCATCAGCCCCGAGTTGATGGATGAGTTGCGCAAATTGGCGGGGGTGGAAAATGTGCGCGTTGAAACGATTACGTTTCAATAAAAATTGGTTCAATCTGTGCAAATTGCTGCTCATTTTCCCAAGTCATATTCAGATTGAACCAATTTAGCCAAGAATATATTTCTGTATGTTCACTAAATCCTAAGAAATAAACTATGAAACCACCCAAGTCCTTTTTCTATGCGGTTGTTATCCTGCTATTTTTCGCCCTTAGCGCCTGTATTGGCATCGAGACCAAAATTATGGCCGCACCAACGAGTACACCCACACCCTTCGCGGGCGAGTGGTGGCAGCCCGTCCCGGGCACAAGCTGGCAGA
>JACKQG010007347.1_pt1 | contig 11132 bp, 2 predicted proteins | sample 8237621 | NCBI WGS metagenome assembly JACKQG01 (sample SAMN15677084, study PRJNA649215) | marine metagenome | biome: marine; feature: Black Sea; material: saline water; isolation source: suspended particulate matter (SPM) from the Black Sea western gyre | collected 2013-06-09/2013-06-10 | depth... | reverse complement strand
GTCAGCCGAGTGAGGGTGACCTGCACTTCAAGACCTACTACGATTACAACCTGGCGATCATGGCCCGCGATGTCTGGCGTGGCCTGCTCGGTGGGGCCTGGCTGATTCTGCCTCTGCTGGCTCTCTTCATACTCCCTGGCTATTTACTCTACAGCCTACTCTCGCCCGAGTCCGAACCGGAGCCCCTGGAGCATTTGGCGTTCGTGGTCGGCTTGAGCCTGGCCCTGGTGCCACTGGCGCTGCTTCTCTGTTCTGTCTTGGGCATTGTCTTGAATGGGACGAGAGTTTTGATAGCGGTGGCGGCGTTGAGCATCGGGGCTCTCTGGCGGCTGGCCTCCACGGGTTTCAGGGACCTGAAGCGGTGGCTATGCCCCACCGATAGGCCCTTCATCGTTGCTTTTCTCTTTATCTTCCTTGTCTCCCTCCTTGTGCGCTTTCTCCACATCCGCAACTTGGTCGTGCCCGCCTGGATTGATTCGGTACATCACACTTTGATCACGCAGTTGATAGTGGCCAAGGGCGGGGTGCCGCAATCCTACGAGCCTCTCTTGCCGATAGGGGAATTCATCTATCACTTTGGCTTTCACTCCCTGGTGGCTGCTTTTCATTGGTTGACGGGACTGGAGATAACCAGGGCGATACTCGTCGTGGGGCAGGTCATCAACGGGCTCATGGTGCTCTCAGCCTATCTACTGGTAAAGTGCTTAACTGGCCGGCGTCTGGCGGGCCTGTTCGGCGCCCTGATCGTGGGTTTGGTGTCCTTCATGCCCGCCTACTACGTCAGTTGGGGGCGCTACACCCAGTTGGCAGGGCTGGCTGTTTTGCCCACAGCGATCGCATTCACGATGAGGAGTGTTGGTGCCAAAACTGCTATTTCCAACCTCCAACTTCCAACCTCCAACCTCCAACCTCTAACTTCCAATCTCCAACTTCCAATCGCTGCCGTTAGTGTGGCCGGGCTGGTGCTAATCCATTATCGGGTGTTGATATTCTATGCTTGCTTTGTCTTGGCCTATTTGCTCTACCAGACCTTCGCCCATCGCGGCGAGCCCTCTGTGTTTCTGAGATATTGGGGGCGGGTTGCGCTGGTGTGCCTTTCGGCTGCTCTGCTGACCCTGCCCTGGCTGGTTAATCTGGCTCGTGCTCTGCTGCCCCTGGTGGCGCTGCCCTCCAGGATGCAAGGAGCGCCTTCATACAACGTTGTCCCCTATGATCTGATCATGATCGGACGTAACCGGGAGCTGATCGTCCTCTCCATCGGCGGCCTCCTCTGGGGTCTCTATAAGCGGGAGCGAGCCGTGATTCTGACAGCCCTGTGGGTGGCCACTGCTATTGTGATCACCAACCCCACCATCCTGGGCTTTCCCAGCACCTGGCTGGTGAACAATGCCTCGCTGGCCATTTCCCTGTTCGTACCTTTGGCCATTCTAGGCGGCTACTTCCTGGCTTCTATCCAATCTCCAATATCCAATATCCAATGGTTGATACTTACTATCGTGATCGCCCTCGTTGCCCTGTGGGGAGCATGGCAGATGTTGCCTATTATCAACCCCGGCACCGTGCTGGCGACCCGCGACGACATGGCAGCCATGGATTGGATCCGCCGCCACCTTCCCTCCGATGCCAGGTTCCTGATCAATGTGCGTCATTGGCAGGGCGGCACTTACGTGGGCACCGATGGGGGCTATTGGATACCATTGTTGACCGGGCGCGACACGATCCTCCCCCCGGCGATTTACATCTATGGCTCTACCGAGTACGTGAAGGGGATTAACGACCTGGCGGAGGAAATCGGCGCTATTGAGTCTTTCGACGAGGAAAGCACACGCCAACTCCTGGACGACAACGGCGTGACCCACGTCTACATAGGCGCTCGTGGGGGAAGCATCACTCCGCAGATGCTCATGGGCAGTCCCTACTATCGCCCCGTCTACTCCAATGGAGCCGTTTGGATCTTCCAGCTCCAGAGATAAAAAAGACCCCCTGGGTGATGCGTAGCGAGCCCAGGAGGTCCGATGTGTATAGGCTGTTTCTAAGCCAGCTTTTGCTTTAAATCGGTCATCTGTTCAACGATCTTCCTTATCCCCAACTCTTCGGCCATCTCCAGTGCCTCAGCGCAAGCCTCTCTTGCCCTTCCGGTATCTCCCGCATCGTACTCAAAGTTTGCTATGTCACTCAACGTGTATGCTACCTCCCCTTCGTCGCCGAGTTCCCTGAACATGTCTAGTGACAGATTCAAGTGCTTTCTGGCCTGGTCGGGATTCTTCAGCGCGGCCTGGATTTTGCCAAGCGCTCTATAGGCGCAGCTTTCGCAGTACTTGGAGCCTATCTCAACTGCAAGTTCGATGGCTTTTTGACAGTGTTCTTGCGCTTGGTCCATGTCGCCCTGGCGCAGACTGATTTCGCTGAGGATTCTATGTACATCAGACAGCCCCTCTTTATCCTCGAAATCAATGTACATCTTCAATGCCACATCAAGATGTTCTATTGCCTGGTCATATTCACCTTTGCCTCTGTATGCCTCTCCCAAGTTGTTATGGGTTATCGCTATCAGGGGTTTGTTTCCCAGCCTGGTGAATAATGCAAGGCCCTTATTGTAATGCCAGATTGCTTCGTCATAGTTGCTCTTGACATCTTGCACAAAACCCAGTTCACCGTGTGAGCCAGCAATACGATATATATCCCCGATTTCTTCAGAGGTTGCCAGGCTATCCGTGTAGTATTTAAGCGCCTTATCGTATTCACCCTTGAATTTATACGCCATTCCAAGGTTAATATAAGATCGTGCAAGCCAAAGCCTATCTCCAATCCTCTTTCTCGCATCTAGGGCTCTTTTCTGATGCTCGATAGCTCTATCGTAGTCGCCCTGTTGTAGATAAACATTCCCGATAGCATCGTGGCAATCTGCAGTCTCTTTTTCATACCCCGTTCCTTCAACTATTTTGAGACCCTGCTGAGCACTTTCGATTGCTTTTTCGTGTTCTCCCTGATAGGCATAAATCCAGCTAAGGTCCCCGTAAATTCTTGCCATCTCAACTGAAACACCCTCACCCAATATCTGGATTCCCTCATCATAATGCTTTAGCGCCTGATCATATTGCCCTTTTCTTTGATAACTTGCGCCAATCTTTCGTTGGACATCTGCTACTTTTCGGGAGCTCAGTAGGAGAGGCTTGGCTTCCAGAATGGTTTGGTAGCTTTCTATAGCGGCATCGTATTCACTTGCTATCATACAAGCATCGCCTGTAGCCATACAAACAGATGCCCAGGTTTCTGCATCTAGCAACTGGGGATCAAGTTTCCTCAGTTGCCCCATTATCGCACTGGACTGACCAGCATAAATCAGTTGCTCTAAATTGTCAATGATGGTTTCTGCTGATTTCCGGTATTCCCTGGCTTCGAAATAATGGTGTGCTGCCTCAAGGTAATCCTCTTCACTATAATAGTATCGTCCTGCATTCTTATGCAATCTGGTTCTAAACGAGGCATCTGTTCTAAGCCTATCGTAGCAAAACTCTCCCAGAAGGGAATGGAGGTATTTCTCCCCGTAGTCGGACTCTTGCACCGCATACTTGTGTACGAGAGCGTCCAGGAGACGGTCCACGTTTTCTATGCCTTCTTCAATTAATACTTCGCCAATTGCCTCTTCGTCTACGGGAGCTCTGAAGATGGAGATCGCTTTGAGTAATCTCTGTTCTTCCGCTGACAGGGTTTCGTAAACGTTTCTTACCAGATAATCTTCCACCCTTTCCCCAAATGCCCGGTTTATAAATTCACTGACCTCGTCGCTCCTCCATATTCTGTTCTCCATCCAGGTGATGAACAACTCCAGGAGTTTAGGGTTTCCCAGGGTCTGATCATAGAGTTTGGCGAAAAGTTCTGCACTCAGATGGATAGCACCTCTATCGAGCAGGGCTTCGGCATCCTCTTCATTGAGGCCCGTTAGAGGCGCATAGTCTAGGCCGATTGCATCGGCGAAGCGGGGGCTACGGCGGCTCATCACCATGACTTTGGTATTTTGCAATCGGTCATTGAATATCTCAAATAAGGAATTGATCTTCTTGTCTTCATCGGCTACTTGAAAGTCATCGAAGCATAGCAAGTATAAGCCCTGTTCCAAACTGTGGATGAAGAGGTTGATGGCCTCACTTAACCGATACCCCTCATCCTTTAGTTTTTCCATGTTGAGGTCGAGAAATCTCTGCAATGCGTCATCCTGATTCGTGGCCAGGAATCCTCCCAGGGCCCAGATGACCGATTCCAGGTTGTCGTTCAAACCTCTATGGAAGGTATGCCAGAAGGCCCTCCTTTGGGGTTGCTGGGCCACTATCTGAGTGCCCAGCATGGTTTTGCCCACGCCGGCTGTGCCCCCCACAACCACTATATTCTGAGAATCGAGCCTTCTTTGATATTCGTCAAGTTCTCTCTTCCTTCCGATGAAGTTGCCGCTGCCAGGGATGGACTCCAGCCGCAAGGATCTGGCGATGGGCTTGGTGAGCTTCAAGAGAACTCCATCTGGGGACCTCATGAAAAGCACAGGGGTGCCCCAGTCCCGTGTCTCCGCCCCACAGTCAATATAGATCCCCCTGCGGGCCTCGGATATGGCCGTATCCACAGGAAAACCCACTGCCAGGGCGCGGTAGAACTCCCTGGAGAACTTGATGGCCGTGTCATCGTAGATGCTGTATTGCATGGCCACCACTGCAGGCAGCCCTCGGCGCACCAGATTAGGGGCCAGCCCCACCATTGGTTGGGTTGACGAGCTAGCTGCACTCTGGCAGGCATTGAGAACCACCAGCTTGGTGGAGTCGCTGCCGAGGAAGAACTCGCGGAAGGTTCTGTCATTGATCAACCGGAATCGGCGCTCATCGTCCTCGATAACCAGGTACGCTTTGTCGTCCTTGAAAGCCCCGTGCCCGATGAAGTGGACAATGTGTGGTTGGTACCGTCGCAGTTTCTCGCGGATTTCGCTGGCAATGGCGTGATCGAGGAATTCCAACTGCACCAGGCCATCCTTTTCCCACTCCTCCAGAGCCTGACTTAGTACTTGCTTCTCTTTCTCAGCATCCAGCTCTGGCAGGCCACGTTCGGCCAGGTTTACTGGATTGGAAATGACCACCAGCACTTTGAGTGTGGAATGGATGGTGATCGAGCGAGGGGGCTCAGGCACTTGGATGTACCGAGTGATGGGGGTTTCCGGTGAGACACCCAGGAAGAGATCATTCAGCTCGTCGTAGAGATATTCCCAGGGGATGGCGCCAAGTTCGGACGGTTCAAGGCGTAGCCTGATGCGTAGACCTTTTCCTTGCGCTCTGGCATATCCCAGGCTGGCTCTGTAAATATCCTCTATTTCACCATTGAATAGTTGCTGGAAGAGCGTCCTGCCCAGACTAATGAAGAGTTCCTCATCGGTCTCTTCAGCCTTGATCCTTGTCAGAGCGCGTTGGATAGCGCCGGAGGCGGAGTTGAAGTTGAGGATTCCCTGGCCCTCGCCTGCGCTTGCCGAAATCACTCGCGTGGGATACCCCTCGGCACCCTTCTGCATTACCAACAGCTCGAAGTCGTCGTATCTCATCTCAGCAAATCTCAGCTGGGAGGTGACGAGTTAACGAAGAATGAAGCATACTCATCACTCGTTACCCGTTACTTACTCCTTAAACACCATGGGGAGGTAGATTCTCCACCGGATGGCTCGAATCCCTCCTCTGGGCCCTTGCAATGTGGATGTGGGAACCGGGGTAGAGGTGACTGCATAGTAAGCTGTGATGAATTCGTTCCACTGTGTATTCGCAGCGAACGATAGTTGGTCATCGGTATACCAATCACGCACTTTTACGATTTTGGTGATACCTTCCTCATTTTCTAATGTCATCTGCAAGTCTTGCCCCAGGGGAAGGTAGATGGATATTCCATGGGCATTATCCAAATTCCAGTACTCCAAAGGCTCAGTTATCACCCAAGGATAACCACTGCGATGCTGCTCCGCGATGATGAATGCACCGTCTCCAGACAGCAGCGCGTTCGTTACCAACTGAGCAGCACCCTGTATCGCTGTATCTGTTACATTTTCCCGAATTTTCAATGTGAGGTGATATAAATCAACGTAGCCCTCAATGTCCCCCTCGAGCCTGAAGTCGCTGTTGTAGTCGAACTTCTGGGTCAAGAGGTAGGCATCTTTTATCTGTAACATGGTCTCGGCCGAGTTCAGGCCGTTTATCATCGCCCTGGCCAGACTATCAGCTGCCAGCGAGACTTCGTTGATTGCTGCCAGATCAACGGCTGACATGGTAGAGGGATGTCCGGTCAGCGGTAAGGACTCAGTATACTCGTTGACAATATCTACCGCCAACTCCCGGGGTTGAGTAGAGGAAGTTATGGAGTTGATGTATTGGTCATAAGGCATGGAGCCCCAGGCCTCGTTCTCGGAGCCGACGAAATAGTTGACATAGTCCTTGATCGCGTAGACTTCTTCGATCATCCCCACCAGGCAGGCATCGTAGAATACTACGTCTATTTTTTCAGTGCCTTCCATGGTCATGCTGCAGAAGGCGCGTCTCATTTCGGCGGTGGACAGGTAACTGTAGCCGTCGGAGAAATCCCAACTGAGGCCAGTGCCTCCGAACATGTGATAGCTGCGACGCAGGGGAACGAAATGGTCCTGCCCCCCTAGCCCCCCAAAGTTGGGGGGGACGGGGGGAGATAGGGAGGCTAGCTTCTGCTCAGACTCTTCAGGGAAGGTTGGGGACCAGCCGCCGCCGTGGTCGAGAATCGAGAGGAAATAGTGTTTGGCAGGGTAGTTGTCCTTGGCCCAGGTGACGAAGTTGACGAGGGTGGCAGGGTCGCCCATGTCCAACTCGCCCGGATTCCAGTCCACTTCCTGGACAGGCGATGTTATCAGGTCGGTGTTATCATACTCAACTCTGTATAGCCGTGTGTTTTCGATGCCTTCATCTTTATCGAAGCACTCTGTTCCGTCGTCTGAGAGCAGAGAACAGCGGTCCCAGAGCGCCAGGATGTTAACATCGGGGTTTTGGGCTGCCTTCTCCATGTTGTTAAAGGCTTCGTCCATGAAGGGGTCCAGGTCATTGTCTCCGTTGAGATAGACCATGAAGGTCCAGGGCGGTATCTTGGTCGCTGTTTGGGCACTGTTGTTGCTGTAATCGCTTTCTGACAGGCTGGTGCTGATTTGAATCGTATTGCTCAGGATGCTACCGGTTGTTGCTGTGGGTGAGACTTTAGCCACCAGCGTGAACTGACCTGAAGCGTCTCCACTGAGTGTGCCTACCTCCCAAACCACAGTGTTTCCAACTACGGTTCGAGAGAAGGGGGCTGTGTCGGATATATAGGTCGTCGCTGAAGGCAAGGTGTCGGTAATCAGCACGTTTGGGGCGTTTCCGCTGCCCTCGTTGCGATAGGATATGGTGTAGATGATGTCTGAGCCAAGGGGTGCCTTTATCGGGGCTTCTTTGGAGATAGCCACATCCCCCAGAAGCTCTCCATAGACTTCCCAGGAGAGGGCATTGTAGTTCCTATCATCCTGCCAGACCGCCAGACATTGATCCTCAAGATCATTATAGACCAGGGCCGGATGCTCTTGGTTGTCTGGGGCCGTAGAAATGGGAAAGTTATCGCCTTTTATTTTCCCGTCGCTTGTAACACGCTGTCCGTAGATATCAAAAGCGGTGCTGGTGGGGTTTCTATAGTCTTCCCACACCACCAGGTACTCATTGTCAAAGTTGCTATAAGCCGCATCGGGAAAACGTTGGAGGCCCTGTGCGGTGGAGATAGGAAAGTCGTCGCCCAGTGACTCGCCCCCAGGTGACAGTCGCTGTCCGTAGATATCCCCGCCAGTGGCTGCGTTTCTGTGGTCCCACCAAACCGCCAGGTACTGGTTCTCGCCGCTGTTGTAAGCTAAAGCGGGATACCACTGGCGCTCCGGCTCTTGGGATACGGGGAACTCATCGCCTAGCCGGGAGCACTGGCCTGAGACCCTGTGTCCATAGATGTCCCAATTCCCACGGCGGTAATCCTGCCAGATGACCAGGTACTCATCTTTGGCGCTGTTGTAGACAACGTCAGGGCGCTCCTGGCTATCCGGAGCAGTGGTTATCGGGAAGCTACTTCCCTGCTCCCCCCCAGAAGAGATGCATTGTCCGTATATGTCCCAATTCCCATTGCGATGGTCTTGCCAGACTATCAGGTATTTACCTCCATAGGCCAGGGAGGGAAAACGTTGGTCACTGGCTGCTGTTGATATCGTGAGTTCGTCACCTGATAACGTCCCTTCGTTTGAGACGCGCTGGCCATAGATGTCCCAACTGCCATGGCGCGAGTCTTGCCAGACCACCAGGAACTCGTCCCTGGTGTCGCTGGCTGCAGCGGGAAAATACTGATCCCTTGCTGCTATGGAGATAGAAAAATTGGTGCTTTGGAGGCGGCCAGTGATATCCACGATTTGCCCGTAGATATCGTAATAGGTGTCGGCTGAGTTTCTGTCATCCTGCCAGACCACCAGGTAGCTTTGGTGGCCATCGTGGGCTGCAGCGGGGTATCTCTGGGAAACAGGAGTGGTGACGAGAGGGAAGTTGCTGCCCAGGAGTTTTATGTTGCTTGAAAGCCGCTGCCCATAGATGTCCTCTTCGACAAAATCGTAGTGCCGACTATCCTGCCAAACGACTGAGTACTCATCACGGCCATAGGTGAGGGCCGGATGCTCCTGGCTATTGGGGGCTGTTGAGATAGGGAAGTTCACTGCGGGATCGGCGCCGGGATTTCCGGCCTTGTCCAGAAGCTTCCCCTGGCCTGAGACCAACTGGGCGAATACATCCCAGTTCCCGTGACGCAGGTCTTGCCAGGCTGCTAGGTACTGGTTGAGGCTGCTATTGTGGACGAGCACGGGATGCTCCTGGTCATTCGTTGCTCTGGATACAGCGAAGTTGACCGCAGGATCGGCGCCGGGGTGCCCTTCGCCGCCCAGCAGTTCTCCCTGGGATGACACTCGCTGCGCGTAGATGTCAAAGCCGGTGCTGGCCGCGTTTCTGTTATCGGCCCACACTGCCAGATACTCGTTATCTGCGCTGTTACAGGCCACGTCAGGATAACCCTGAAGGCCCTCTGCGGTGGAGATAGGGAAGTTATCGTTCAATAGAGTGCCGTCGTGGAAGATTATTTGTCCGTAGATGTCCTCGCCAGTGATTGGCGAGTTTCTGTTGTCCCACCACACCGTCAGGTACTGATTGTCAGCGTTGTTGTAAGCCACGGCGGGATACCTCTGGAGACCCGGTACTCTAGAGATGGAAAAGCCGCTGTCTAACTGTGTACAGTTATCTGAAATCCGGCGTCCAAAGATGTCCCAATCCCCGTGACGAAGATCCTGCCAGACCACCAGGTACTCGCCAATGGTGCTATTATAAGTGACATCGGGATACTGTTGATCGCCTGGGGCGGTAGTGATAGGGCAATCGCTATCTCCTGCTTCCCCGCTGCTTGCGATCACTCGTCCATAGATGTTGTAGCCACTCATAACGTAATCTCTATCGTCCCACCACAACACAAAGTACTCGTCCTTTGAGCTGTTATAAGCGATGGCAGGATCGTACTGATTGCTTAGCGCTGCTAATATGGGGAAATTCTCATCCTCTAGTTCCCCATTCACCACCCACTGTCCGTATATGCGCCAGTTGCCTTCTATAGAGTGTTCCCAGACGGCCAGACATTGCCCTTCTGGGCCGCAGGCGATGGCCGGGTTTCTCTGCTTTCCGTTAGGCACAAAGCTGATAGCGAAGTCGCCATCGGGGCCGGGTTCCTGTGTTTCCTGAATCCTTGCTTCAGTGGTCTTTCCTCCCCAGCCTGCGCGCGTTGCCAGAGGAAGGAATATCAACAGTGTCAAAAAGATCGCTAGGGCTGATATTCCTCGATGGATTAGCAGAGCAGTGTCCGCGCGACCTGATTTGGGTTGTCTGATCTGCTCTTGACCATGCTTCCCAACCATTTTTCAACCTCCTTGCAAGTGTATGTAAACGATAGGAATGGATTGAAATAAATAGAATCAACATAATTATACCATAAAATCGCTAAAATGGCAAGAGCCAGTTTTATAGAGATTCGAGCAAACTTGAGTTTCCGCTAACTCGCTTAGCTACCACATTATGTAGTAGGTCAATGGGCGTTTGCACTACTATAAGTAGTGTCTTACACAGCACAAAGTAGTCCAGAATGGCCTAGAAACCCAACTTGGCAGCGAGTAGGGGGCAGATGGGTTTGACATTATGGCTGACTTGGGCTAAAATGATGCCACTAGTGCAGGAGTTGATGTTTGAATTTAACGATCGAAATTCACGAGGAGAATTGGCTATGTCAATGACCAGCGCAGAGATCAGGCAATCGTTTTTGGATTTTTTCGCCAGCAAGGGACACACCATAGTGTCCAGTGCCTCGCTGGTGCCTGGTGATGATCCCACGCTGCTGTTCACCAACGCCGGAATGAATCAGTTCAAGAACATCTTCTTAGGCCTGGAGAAACGGGAGTATACGCGGGCTGCAGATACCCAGAAGTGCTTGCGGGTCTCCGGCAAGCACAATGATCTGGAGGATGTAGGGTACGATACCTACCACCACACTTTCTTTGAGATGCTTGGCAATTGGTCCTTTGGCGATTATTACAAGAAGGAAGCTATTGCCTGGGCCTGGGAGCTGCTCACGGAGGTCTGGGGGTTGCCCAAAGACCGGCTCTGGACTACGGTCTTCAAGGACGACGAGGAGGAACTGGAGTCTGACGAAGAGGCGGTCCGCCATTGGACGGAGGTAACGGACATAGATCCTGACCACATCCTCTATTTCGGCCGCAAGGACAATTTCTGGGAAATGGGCGACACCGGTCCCTGTGGGCCTTGCAGCGAGATCCATCTCGACAGGGGAGAGGAGGCCTGTGATCTTCAGCATGACCCCAATCATGTTTGCGGTGTGAATAGCGGCTGCCGACGCTATTTTGAGCTGTGGAACCTGGTCTTTATCCAGTACAACAAGGGTGATGATCGAGTCCTCCACGAGCTGCCTGCCAAGCACGTTGATACTGGCATGGGCTTTGAGCGACTGGTGTCCGTTTTGCAGGGCGTCGTTTCCAATTACGAGAC
>JACKQG010007346.1_pt1 | contig 11133 bp, 13 predicted proteins | sample 8237621 | NCBI WGS metagenome assembly JACKQG01 (sample SAMN15677084, study PRJNA649215) | marine metagenome | biome: marine; feature: Black Sea; material: saline water; isolation source: suspended particulate matter (SPM) from the Black Sea western gyre | collected 2013-06-09/2013-06-10 | depth... | reverse complement strand
TAACTTAATATTATATATTATATAGTTAAGATGTCAACATTAAAACAAATTAAAGTCTTAGAAAAAAAGCGGGATATGGTCCTTGGCAGGATGCTTTCTGTAAAATCTATGATGCCGGGAGCGTACAAGAAAGTATATTGCAGGTGCGGTAAGAAAAACTGCTGGTGCTATCATGGCATGGGTCATCCATATACGCGTATTACCTGGTACGAGGCGGGCAAGTCAAAAACTAAATCAATTAATGAGAAAAATATTCGATGGATAAAGCAAGTTACTCAAAATTACCGTGATTTTAAAAAAGATCAGAAAAAGATTAGAGAATATGAAGAAAGGCTAAAAGAGCTCCTTGATAAGTATTCTAAAGAAATTACTATTAAAACCAGAATGAAAAAGGGGTATAATTAATTCAGAATTTTTGGGTTTTTAACCTGCGGAAAGACAGTTATACATAAATTTTCTCTTAATTTAATTAAAAATCTATAATAGTGACCATTAAAAATAATCTTAATAATTAAATTTAAAATTTTATGCATCAATAATTATTTACTATTTGGTGTAAAATGATTAAAATGAAAATCAACTTATCGTGTACTCAAAGAAGTTAAATAATAAGTACAGCAGTAATAGATATAAAAAGATATCATGATAGAGCAAGAAGGGAAGAGTAAGTATGTTTAAAAAGCTAATTCCAAATTTGATGGTAGAAGATGTAAATTATACTGTAGATTATTATGAGAATATATTGGGTTGTTTTGAATTGATTGCAACTGACCCCAAGGAAGGTAAATTTGATTGGGCAATGATGAGGAGTGAAGAAGCTGATATAATGTTTCAATCAAGAGAGAGCCTTTGTAGTGTAATTCCAGATTTTAAAAATAAGGAAATTGGAGCTACATTAGTAATTTATATTGAAGTAGATAATGTAGAAGAACTATACAATCTAATCAAGAATAAAGTTGATATTATTGAAGGATTAAATACAACTTCTTACGGGATGAAGGAATTTTTAGTTAGGGATTGCAATGGATATATATTAGTATTTGCACAATAATAAAATATTTATATTTGTTTTTTATTGTGATAACTGATGATTGTATACCGCGCGCTATTTTTAAATTAAAAATTGTTAGATAAGTTTTTATATATTGGTTTTGTATTTATTTACTAATTTAATATAAGGTTTAGGTGATAGTATTTATGGACCCAAGAATACGAAAATTAGCTAAAGTTCTTATAAATTACTCGTGTGAAGTTAAGAAAGGGGAGAAAGTTTTAATTGAGTGTATGGGTGATACCGCACTCAAACTTGTAGGGGAACTTATAAGAGAAACATATAAGGCTCGAGGAGTACCGTTTGTAACATTAAAGAATTATACTATATTAAGGGAGCTCTTAAAGAACTCCAGTATTGATCAATTAAAGTTAGTAGCTGATTATGAACTGGGGCGTATTGAGGAAATGGATGCTTTTGTAGGCATAAGGGCAAGTGATAATGTTAATGAGATGAGCGATGTACTGCCTGCAAATATGAATGCCTATATGAAATATTACCTAGGTGTAGTAAGTGAGGAAAGAGTAAATAATACAAAATGGGTAGTTCTAAGATATCCTAATAATTCTATGGCTCAACTTGCAGGCTCAAGTCTGGAAGCCTTTGAAGATTTTTATTTTAATGTTTGTAATCTGAATTACGCTAAAATGTCTAAAGCTATGGATAACCTGGTGGAACTTATGAATAAAACTGATAGGGTGAATATAAAGGGGAAAGGTACTGATTTAACTTTCTCTATTAAAGATCTTCCATCAATAAAGTGTGCAGGAGAAAATAATATACCTGATGGCGAGGTTTTTACAGCTCCAGTAAGGGATTCTATAAATGGTAAAATATTATTTAACACACCTGCCGTATACCAGGGTATTACCTATGAAAATATTAGATTAGAAATTAAAGATGGAAAGGTTGTTAAAGCTGAAGCAAATAATACAGAAAGAATTAATAAAGTTTTTGATACTGATAAGGGTGCAAGATATACAGGAGAATTTGCATTAGGTGTAAACCCATATATATTATCACCTATGAAAGATGGGTTGTTTGATGAAAAAATAATGGGAAGTTTCCATTTTGCATTTGGAAAATGTTACGAAGAAGCACCTAATGGAAATAAATCGGCAATACACTGGGATCTTGTTTGCATACAAACACCTGAGTATGGAGGAGGGGAAATATTTTTTGATAATATTCTGATAAGAAAAGATGGAAAATTTGTTGTTGAAGAATTAAAATGTTTAAACCCAGAAAATTTAAAATAAAAAAATAGGAAAATATTAAAATATTGATCTTACTAGATATATTATAAAAGTTATAATAAAACCTGCTACAAGAATAAAGAAAAGTATTCTTGATACAAGACATCCTACCTTGGCTACGCCTCTAAAACCAAAAATCCCTGCAATTATGGATAGAACCAGAAGTACTATTGCGATTATAAGTAGAGTGGACATAGTAATAAAATTCTTTCTATAGTGTTTTAAGTTTTAAATTGTTTATTTAATAATTTTAGTAAAAAATTTAGTTCAGTAAAATTTATTAAGATATTTTTTAAATATTATCATAAAAAAGAGCTTTTTATTAAAAAATATATAATATTTTTATTAGCTGTAGTGTTTGTAAAATAATTTTATAGTACTATATTATCAATATTATGAGATATAATATAGAATAGAAATAGAACAAGAAGAATTTAATTTCTATATTTTTTAGAAAGATTAGTGGAAATAGATATTAAGATATTATTTTGGAAGGAGGAATACTATGGCAAGTGAAAAAGATTCTAATAAAAATGGAGCTGTGGAGAATTTTGCTGAGATGATTAAAGAATTTGGCAATGCAGTAAGTGAAGTATTTAAAGATCCAGAATTAAAAAAGAAGGCAAAAGAATTTGGTGAAAGTGCAGTAGAGTCAGCCAGGACTTTTGGAGACAGGTTTAAAGATGAAGATGTGAAGAATAAATTTAAAGATGTTGGAAAAGCTGCTCAGAAATTTGGTGAAAGTGTATCAGAATACTTTAAAGATGATAAAAAAAAACAGAATAAACGAAAAAAAAAAGAGGATGAAGATATAAATTCAGATATACAGGGAGAACCTTATAAACCAAAATATGCTAAAACTGATGAAGAATTTGGATATAAGGCAGACCAGGATCTAAAAAAAACTAGAAGCGGAAGGATAGTAGGATATAGTTTCTCTATAGCATGGAGTATTGTTTTTATAATATTTTTTAATTTTTTTAATAAATATATTGCATATTATAATCCGGAAACAGTAGACGGGGTAACTGCCTGGACAATATATCCACTCCTGACTGCAGATTTTAATGCCTGGCTTCCAATACTTAATATATCACTTATTGTTTCAATAATTGGTAGTATTATTTTAATAATTTATGATAAATATTATGTGAGAAATACAGTTCATATTGTAACAGATATATTTGGGATTGCTGCTGCTGCTACACTGCTAAGCTTGTTTCCATTTAATTTTACAGTGATACCCAATGCAAATATTGCTAATATTTTAAATCTTACAGCAACTATAATACTAATTCTGATTATAATTGGTCTCGGTGTAGGGATACTTGTTAGATTTATTAAGTTAATAATAGGTATAGCAAGACATCCTTGATGCTATTCTGTATTTTTAATCATAAATTTAATAATATCAGCTCTTGTAATTATACCTTTTAATCTGTTATTCTTATCTACCACGGGAATTCTATTAATATCATTATTTATTATAATATTTACTGCTTTAGTAATTGTATCATCCTCGTATACTGTTTTTAATCCCTTGGTCATTATATTCTCTACTTTAGTTTTTAAATATTCCTTTGTACTTTTAACATAGCTTTCATACTTTTGAAGGAAAGCATGACTGAAAGATAATGGAAGTGGAAGATCAGACTCCTGAATTATTATATCAGCATCAGTTGCTATACCTACTAAATTATTATTATCATCAACAACAGGTACACCAGAGATTTTATTTTTTATAAGTAGTTTTGACAATTCACCAACAGTTGCTTTTTTATCTATAGTTATAACATTTTTGGTCATAATATCTTTTACTACTAATTTTTTCATGTTACCCTCCTAAAATCAGTCTTTTTTAAATGCTTCTCCTGCCTTAAAAATTGCAAATTTTGACAGAGGCGGTGCAATTATTTCATTTATTATTACTGATGCAAGTACTGCGTTTACCATAATACTTTCAATACTTGAAAATGCAGGATGCTGTTTTATTATCATTGCCAGCCCTATAGTTACTCCTGCAATAGGGAATAATCCAAAGCCCAGGTATTTTTTAATTGATGAAGGAGCTCGAGAAATAGAAGCTCCAATATTTACTCCAACATATTTACCAATAAATCTACCCACTACTATTACTGCAGCAAGCAAACCAGCAGTTTTAATAACAGTATAATCAAAGTGAGCCCCGGCCAGGGTAAAAAACATTGCGAAGATTATACCCTCAATGTTATTGATTACACCAAACATATCTTCACTATTCCTCATCCTGTTTACTACAATAAAACCCATAGTCATATTTGCAAGAATACTGGATAGGCCCAGAGCTTTTGCTGCTCCAATACATAAAAAAATTGTGCCTAAAACTACTGCCAGTAGTTGTGGTTTCTTTTTTATATATTTTCCTACAAAAGATAGTCCGAATCCCAGAGCTGCTCCTAAGAGTATAGAACTAATAATATCAATAGAAGGTGTCAGCAGCATGTTACTCCAGGAAATATTATGAAAGCCTGTCATTAAAGACTCTGCTACATTTGAACCAATAGAATATGCTATAACTGCAATTGCATCATCTAAGACAATGATTGCAAGAAGAGTAGTAACAAAAGGACCACTTGCTCTATATTCCCGTATGATAGCCAAAGATGCTGCAGGGGCAGTTGCGCAGGAAATAGCTCCAAGAACAATAGCAATAGGCAGGAAAGTATGAAGGAGACTTGGGTTGGGACTATCGATTTTAATAATGAAAGGACCCAGAAATGCTACTGGAATAGTAACAAATATCCAGGCTCCCAATGCCTCAAAAGGAGTAATTGTTGCAATATTTTTTCCAAACTGTTTTAGTCTCTTTAGATATAAACCTCCACCAACCAGGTAACCAATAACTCCCAAGCTGACATCTGATATTATATTTAATTCGTCATATATTATTTCCCTGGGTATGATGCTTGATAAACTTAGAATTACACCTATAATAATATAACCACTAATGGTTGGGACCTTAATTTTTCTTGCTGCAAATCCGCCAAAAATTCCAATTATTATGAATAATCCTATGGTAAGTATAGAATTCATTTCAAAGCTGAAATGCACCTGATTTCCATTCTCTTAAATATTAAAGGATTTTTTCCTCTGTTTGTGTATTCTACATTATAGTTAAAATATAATCTTATTTAAAGAATTGATTTTAAAAAAAGCTGGTGCTGTTCAAACGATTACCCAAATCTACCTGTTATATAATTTTCAGTTCTTTTATCACTTGGGTTTGTAAAAATTTTATCAGTATTATCATATTCTATAAGTTTTGCAGGTTCGCCAATATTTTCAGTCAACAGAAATGCTGTTTTTTGTGAAACTCTTGCAGCTTGCTGCATGTTATGTGTAACTATTATTATTGTATAATTTTCTTTTAATTCATCAATTAAGTCTTCAATTCTTTGAGTTGAAATAGGGTCTAATGATGAAGCTGGTTCATCCATTAATATTACTTCCGGATTCACTGCAAGCACTCTTGCAATACATAACCTCTGCTGCTGTCCGCCTGAAAGTTCCATTGCACTACTGCGAAGTTTATTTTTTACTTCATTCCATAATGCTGATTTCTTTAAACTTACTTCAACTATATTGTCCAGTTGTTGTTTTGTATATCTTTTATGCAGTCTGGGTCCATATACTATATTTTCATAGATTGTTTTGGGGAATGGGTTTGGCCTTTGAAATACCATTCCAACTTTTTTTCTGAGTTCTACAACATCTATATTGTCTTTATAGATATCAATACCATCTATTTTTATTTCACCTGCAACTTTTGCATTTACGATTAAATCATTCATTCTGTTAAAAGTTCTGATGAAAGTAGATTTCCCGCATCCCGAAGGACCTATTATTGCTGTAATTGAGTTTTCTAAAATATCCATATCAATATCTGCTAGAACTTTTGTGTTTCCATAATAGAATCCATAATTTCTTGTTTGTATTTTTATATTATTTCCCATAATTATCCTGGTGTTAGATAGAATTAATAAATTAAATATATCTACTGCTTTTTAGTATTGATATTTTTCCTTAGAACACACCTTTTACAACTTAAATTTTTTTTAAATTATACTTTTTCGCAGGATACTTATCCAAGCCTCGAAAAGCCTGATTTACGTATCCTTATGAAAAATCTTATAATCCCCAGTTAAGAAAAAGATAACTCTTTCGCCAATATTTACAGACTGGTCACCAATTCTTTCCAGGTATCTGCTTGCAAGTGAGACATTAGCTATAAATTTATTATCCTCTGCATACTTGGCTTTAGAATATAATTTCTTGAAAACTTCTTTTTGGATGTCATCTACAGCATTATCTATTTTATCAAGTTTTGCTGCTAATTTTGCATCCTTATTTTTAAATGAAGTTAAAGCTTTAGTTAATTCCAATTTTACTAAATTACCCATTTCTACCAATAATTCTATTATGTCCATCTCAATTTTTATTATCTTACCTTTTGCAAATCTTTTTACGACTTTAGCAATATTAACTGCAAGATCACCTATTCTTTCTATGTGAATGATTATTATACTGATAGAGTGGAGAAGTCTTAAGTCTTTTGCAACAGGTTGATATTCAGCTTGCAGGATCACGCATTTTTCCTCAATTGATATATCGTAGTCGTCAATTTTCCTGTCCCCATCGATTATTTTTTCTGCTAATTCACTATTCATTTCCACCAATGCTTCTATGGAATCATGTACTGATTGTTGCGCTAAACTTCCCATTGATATTACATCTTCAGTTATTTCATTTAATTGTTCGTGAAATGTTTTTCTCATGATATTGCCTCAAAATTTTTATTTAATTTATATAATGCTTAAATTGTATCATTATAATATTTGTATTATTTTATGTAATTCTATCACTATTTTATAGATTATATTTCGTTATTGTTCAATTATCATTTTATAAATCATTCTATTAATTAGTATTAATTAATTCTTCTAAGTCGGGATCTTGTTCTAAAAAATGTACCAATAATTGCAAAAAATAAAATCAATATTAAAAGTACAAGGGCAGTTCCCCATTGCATATCTTCAGGTACATCTGTAATTTGAGTTGCAAGAACATACAGGTGATAAGGAAGTGCCATTACCTGGCTAAATATAGAGTTTGGAAGATTTGGCTGTGAAAATGCAGCTACTGTAAAAATAATTGGTGCTGTTTCACCCGCAGCTCTGCCAATGCCTATTAGAGTACCTGTTATTATTCCAGGAAGTGCCTGCGGCAGGGTAACTTTTATTATTGTCTGCCATTTGGTTGCACCCAGAGCCAGGGAAGCATGCCTGTAGGAATCCGGAACACTTTTAAGAGCTTCTTCAGTTGTAGTGATGATAACTGGTAAAATAAGAAAAGCCAGTGTTAAGGATCCTGCAAGAATTGATCTTCCAAATTTTAAAAACAATACAAAAAAACCTAATCCAAATAAACCATATACAACTGAAGGAACACCTGACATATTAACAATTGAAAGCCTTATAATCCTTGTAAGCTTTGTTTTTCTTGCATATTCATTTAAATAAATAGCAGAAAGTATTCCAATAGGCATTGAAAAAATAAGTGTTCCAATAATTAAATATAATGTTCCTAAGATTACTGGAAATATTCCACCTTCTCTCATCCCTGCCTTTGGACTCTGAGATATGAATTCCCAGCTCAGTGCGCTGCTTCCTTTAATAATTAAGTAAAATATTATTCCAAGAACGAAAGATACTACTATAAGTGTTGAAATAAGCAGTAAAACATAAAAGAATTTTTCTATAAAATACCTTTTTTTCATATTATTTAACTATTAAGTGTTTTTTATTCTATTTATAAATCTATCAGCTATTAAATTAATTAAAAATGTTATTATGAATAGTATTAAGCCAATTGCAAACAAAGCTGAGAAGTGGAGTCCTCCCTGAGCAGTCTCACCCATCTCAGCGGCAATTGTTGCAGTTATTGTTCTTACGGGTTGAAGCCATGAAAAGACTATTCTTGGTGAATTACCAGTAATCATCAATACTGTCATTGTTTCACCAACTACTCTGCCAAGTCCCAACATTGTTGCAGCAAAAATACCTGATGATGCTGCAGGTACAACAGTTTTAATCGTTGTTTCCCACTTTGTAGCTCCCAATGCTATTGAAGCATTTCTAAATTTATTTGGCACTGCATTTATTGCATCTTCAGAAATTGATATTATTGTTGGCAGACTCATAAAAGCAAGCATTATTGATCCAGTAAGTGCAGTTAGACCAATATTTAGATTAAAAACATTTTTTATAATTGGGGCCATAACTTTTATGCCAATAAAACCAATAACAACAGAAGGAATTGTAGCCAGTACTTCAATTATAGGTTTTATTGTTTCCCTGACTGGTCTTGGGGCAAGTTCTCCTATATAAATGGCACTGCCAACTCCTAGGGGGATTGCTATTATTATTGCTCCAAATGTTATCAGTAATGAGCCTGTAAGCAGGGGAACAAAACCAAATTTTTCCAGAACAGTTGGCGACCATTTTGTTCCAGTTAAAAATTCAAAAAATGGATAGGTAATAAAAAATTTAATAGAATTATATACTAAAAATGCAAGTATTAGACCAAGTACAATTATTGAAAGAATTCCACTTAAAAATACTAATTTAGTTATTAAAAACTTTTTAAATTGCCTAAATTTTTTTCTGAAATTTCTCATTTATAGTATTTTATAAAAATATTTACCTTTTTTCTATTTTTATAATTATTAAAAGTTACAATAAGCCATATTTTCTTTAATCGAGTATTAATATAGCCACATTGTATTTTACTACTATTATTTAGAAACTGGCACAAATCCTTCTCTAAGTCCTATCTGCTGTCCTTCCTCGCTAAGGACAAAATCTAAATATGCTTGTGCAATTTCAGATAGATCCTTATTGGGGCTGTAAACATACAGGCCTCTTGAAATGGGGTATGAACCATCTTTTACAGTTTCAATTGATGGTGTCACGCCTTCAATTTTTACAACTTTTAATGAATCATCAAGGTAGCCCAACCCTATATACCCAATTGTATTGTCGTTATCTTTAACCTGATTTACAATATCAGCATTTGATTGAAGTCTTAATGCCATTACTGAGTAATCATTTTTCTTAAGTGTTTTACCTAATTGAACAACAGATTCTAAGAAATATTCCCCTGTTCCAGAACTTGAATCTCTGGCAATTAAAACTATCTCCAAGTCTTCTCCGCCAACTTCGCTCCAATTAGTAATCTCACCTGTATACATTTTTGACAACTGCTTGATTGTTAGCTCATTTACAGAGACATTTTTACTTATAATTACTGCAATACCATCATACAGAACTGTATATTCTTGAACGTCCAGTCCTGCAGTTTTAGCTTCTTCTTTTTCTTTGTCCTTTATCTGTCTTGATGTGCTTGCCAAATTATTAATTCTGTTTATCATATCTGCTATGCCTCCACCTGATCCTCCACCATTAATAATTATTGTGCCTCCATATTCTTCCATAAATGCAGCAGCCCATGCTTCAGAAACCTGGAGTAGGGTAGTAGAACCTGATAGAATTAATTCATGGCCGTCAAATTTTTTCCCTGACGCTTCTTGTGTTTTTGAGCTGTCACTGGAAGATTCCCCGGTTGTTCCAGATACATCGGATTTTGAGCAACCTGAGAAAACCACACTTCCCAGAAGTAAAATTGCTACAGCAAAGCTTAAGATTAGCAGTACTTTACATCTTTTTCTATTGGCTGTTTTGGTCATCTTATTATCTCTCCTTCCTTCTAAAAATTTGCTTTTTAAATAATAATTGGACATAGTCTATCAGATTTTTAGAAAGGTTATGTTAAGTAAAAATTAAAAATTTCTTAAAAAAATGTTAAATTTAGGACTATTTATCTTCTTCTATATTACTAGTTAACTTATATCCATATCCGTATACTGTTTTAATAAACTTATTTATTGCCAAAATCCATGTAAGACATTTTATCTCTTATATCCTATTGTTTTTATTAAATTCTATATCTTAAATTATCATATTAAAGTATTATAAATGATATCAATTAAATTATAGCACAATTATTTTTTACATTTATATTACTATTGAAGTTCTAGAAATATATCCTTTATAAACTTCAACAGTGAACTCATCTTGTATTCCATCGTGGGTCTCTACGATTCTTTCTCTAATCATTTTTATTATTCAGTATCTTCTTCATCAAGGTTTTCCAAACCACCAAACATTTTCATTATGAAACTATTCATAATATCTGCTTTGACTAATGCTATCCCCCTTTTTCTTCTCCCAAGTACAATTAAGCTATCACCAGGCTTTATATTAAATTGCTCCCTTGCTTCCTTTGGGATAACTATTTGTCCTCTCTCACCAACCTTTACTGTTCCGTATATGTGTTTGCCTCTTTTATGTTTCATCATTTTTATTCTCCTTTACTTATATTTCATATAAATCATATATTTCATACTTATTATATATAAATGAATTGTCATGTCAAGAGAAAAATTAAAAAAATTAAATGGATGACTTATAGCGCTCGTGTACTATCGCTTACATAGGCAATTTGCTGGATGTTATTTATGCAGGTTTCTGGTGCAGGCTCTCTATTTATTACAAGCTACAAGCTGGAGAAAGTCGAAATTAGCAAGAAGATCATAAGAATGTAATTGCTCTATAATAACAATCAATTAGTTAAGTTAAAACCGACTAATAAGAGGCATTTTACTTTACTTTCTAAAAGAGATTTCAATTAATAAACAATAAAATATAATGATTTGGCGATATCTCTTAT
>JACKQG010006123.1_pt2 | contig 11136 bp, 10 predicted proteins | sample 8237621 | NCBI WGS metagenome assembly JACKQG01 (sample SAMN15677084, study PRJNA649215) | marine metagenome | biome: marine; feature: Black Sea; material: saline water; isolation source: suspended particulate matter (SPM) from the Black Sea western gyre | collected 2013-06-09/2013-06-10 | depth... | reverse complement strand
GTCGATGCCGGTTCTTCCACCTCCACGCATTTAATCCCTATCTCTTCCAGCTCATTCAGGATCGGATCATATAATTCAGGAATTACCGGTATATGAACACCGGGTTCATCGTATCTGCCCTCTAAAATCATTTTCGCCGCAACCGCTGATGGCAGACTGACAGTCCTGGCCATTGAAGTATTTCCATTCGGTTCACCATAATCGATCAAGGTAGAAGTGATTTTCTTCTTTGAACCATCCTGGTTGACGGCGGTGAAATCGTGATATAATACGATCATGTCCCGCTCGCTTTCTTCATACTGCATTTTCTTTTTCATCTGCTCTATAATATTATCCAGCGGAGTTCCTGATATCCGGGGGATTTTTTCTTCCGAAAACAATCCCAGCCATTCCATGTTTTTCAGTGAACGCGAGTTTTTCTGCAATGAAAGTCTATTTGCAACTGCTGATTTCAGGTCTTCAGAACTTCTGTTATTCAGCAATTCTGCGGTTAAATCTTCGAAAGTATTTAAGTCTCCATAGTCTTTCGAATCATCCAGGTAATTAAGGTCGACCAGGGCTTTCAGCGTTCTGCACCAGCCTTGGTACCGAAGCGTCCCCCTGAAGATTGTTTTTGCATAACGCAGCTTGTAGGTGTCGATATACCCTAATGAATCCCGGTTCGGGTATGCCTCCAGCTTGCCGAATCCCGGAACATCTACTATCCAGTTGTGGTCGAACAGTTCTCGTCCCTCGACGAAGATTTCTTCGCCGTCCTTTTTATATCTTCCATCCTGCATCCCTGCGCTAAGAACTCCCCGTGGACTCCAGGAAAACTTATATCCGAAGGGATTGGTATTTGAATCCGGCGCTGGTAATCCTCCGCAATAAGACATGAAGCTTTCGACGTGACCGCCTTTTGCCCTGACGCCGTCGATTACCCGCATTGCCGACATATGGTCTATTCCGGGATCGACGCCGCATTCATTAATTATCACCACTCCGGCTTTCCTTGCCGGTTTGTCAAGTTCCTTCATCGCAGGACTAATATACGAGGTCGTGACCATATTGGTTTTCAATTCAATACATTTCGCAGCGACCATAGGATGGAATGGCGGTGGGAGGAGACTAATAGCAAGATCTGATTCATCGATCATTTGCTTGAGTGCGGATTCATTTTCAGCTGAAAATTCGACAGCTTTACTGTTAGAATGTCCGGCTGTTACCTTTCTTGCATTTTTGATTTCGATATCTGCCACGGTCAAATGATATTTCCGTTCAAGCAGATATTTCACCAGCGGGCTAGAAACAAACCCTGCTCCCAATACTAAGACATTTTTCATGGTAATTCAGCTCTCGTTTTGGGTACTATTTTTCATTTTTTACAAAAACTGCTCGAAATAGGTGTATTTGTCAGTAAGTTTACCGTTTTTCAATATTACCGCGCGCTGTAATTCTTCAGGCAATCCGGATTGATCCAGCGGTCTGGAATTATCCGCACCCGCCAGTTGAGGGATCATGGTCGTCAGCGCCTGGCTGAAGAATTGTGATGCTTCCCGAGGCAGTTCACAGGGCAGGTTGTCCACCGCCATGATTACCGGGCCGAATCCTTTCCAGCCGTCGGCGGTAACCTGTTCAATCGGATCGAAAACATAGACCGGGTTTCCGGAATCTGTTGCTTTAACCGAACATTCTATCGAACCTTCTATATCGATACTGATATCCCCGATAACCCGAAGATGCGGCGCTTTAAAAGCCGAAAAGGCTTCTTTCAGGTATTCCTTCGTAACCAAGCGGGGGTATTTATCCTCCCAGTAAATACAATTTACCAGCATCGACAAATAGGGGAGATAATTCTCGAAAGAGGATCGATATTTCCTGGGAAAAGAGTAATAATCCTGAAGGTCGAAAGCTTGCCCGGCGTCCAACGGCTGGACGATATCTTCTTCCTTGAAGACAATTTTGTAAATGTGGTCACCCGCTGTTTTGCTCTTCGCCTGCACCTTCAATATCTCCGAAGGAGAAATCTCTACCACCGGCAGGAGGTCTAATATTTCCTGAGCTCCCTGAGACACGTTCCCATAACCGGTAATTCCGACGACAAGCGGTACTGCGACAGGAGGAAGTCCTGTCTTCTCCAGAGCCCGGCCGATCGCGCCGATGTGTTCTTTCGCGGCGTCAAGACTCGAATACTCGTGGGCCATCTTAATCCCGCTGAAGGGATTGGGGACGCCTTCCCATTCAAGTCTTTTCCCCAATGTCCACAAAGAATCGATCATACCTGCCTGGCCGGCTTGACGGCCGAAAAATATCAACCGCCGCCCTTCAGCATCGGTCACGGTTTCATAGTCTATTAATGTGTCTTCCAGTTCCATCATTCTTTTGAGCAGGGGCATATTATAATCCTGCCCCTTGATGGTATGGGAAAAGAACATGTAGGTTTTGCCCTTTTCAAAGAAATCGATGGGAATTTCCTTCACCGCGAGTATTACCGGGCAGGAAGAAAGGTCTTCGGTCACTTCGGCTCCGGCATCGATGTATTCCTGATCGGAGTAAATCCTGATCGGTGACGGCTGGATATACACCTCGATTCCCTGAGCAACGATTTCCTTCACTGCTTCAGGCGTCAGCGGGACTCTTCGCTCCCACTTGCTCTTGTCTTCCCTTCGTATTCCGATTTTCATGATGAAAATTGCCTAATCTAAATTCTATTTCAGTAATACTATCTTCTGTGTATTAGAAAAACCGTCATTTTGAAGAGTTACAAAGTATATTCCGCTGGAAAGAAATTTCGCGTCAAGCTGGATTTGCTGAATACCCGGGTTGAACGCTCTATCCGCCAGAGTCAGCACTTTCTGCCCCTGCAAATTGTATAGCGCCACTTCATATCGTCCGGTTTTAACGATTTGCAATGATATTGTTGCCCTGTTGTTGAACGGGTTGGGGTAAACGGAGAGGGAAAAATCTACCGGGTGTTTATTCTTAGTGAACTCTTCCGTTTCTATACCGAGTTCATCTGTTCTCTGGTAATAGAATACCCCGTCACTGGAGCGTAAGATAATGTCCTTCGTCCCATCATTGTTCATATCTGCAGCGTATCCGTTCGGGGTGAAGAATCCCTCCAAAATCCCCGGCAGCAAACCTTCATATTCAAACCAAATGGGATTTTCCAGAGTGCCGTCATTTCTAAAATAGCTATAAGAAAGAACTGGATCATATGGGCCGTTATCTGAAATAGAAGTAATAAAAACATCGACATCGTCATCATTGTCATAATCAGCTACAATAGGAAAACTGATCCATCCCGAAGCACAATCTGATAAATACATTTCAGGTGCAGTTTCGAAAATCGGATTGGAAGAAGTGCCAGTGTTTAGATATAAACATAAGTCCGGTGTGTCATTCTCGATAATATCATAATCATTATCACTGTCTACATCGGCAAAAACGAACTTGCCCAAATTATTCAACGCCGTAGAACTTACCTGCCACGCTTGATAATCAAAATTTACACTGTCTCCAACATTTTCATAAAATTCAGGCTGGTCTGTTATAAAATCCAAATCACCATCCGCATCCATATCTGCGAATTCAAATTGATTGCCATAATAAATATTATCCAGTATGGGCTGGACTGTTAAATCCCATTTGTGCTCTTCAGGGGTTCCGATGTTTTCATAATAGGAAATTGTTCCAGTTTGCATAAAAATCAAGTCTAAATCTTGATCAGCATCAATATCGGTCAGACAGAAATGGTCATTATAGGTATAATAGTCTGTAAAGGGTGACAAAAAATTGACCACTCGAAATTGATAGTTAGCTGAGTCTGGCGAGCCGACATTTTCATAATATGTCAGCCCAGCAAAGAAATCCAAATCACCGTCAAGGTCGTAGTCGCTAAGCTCCATCCAAAAGCCTGATTGTCTGATTATTTCGCAATAATTATTAGTGACAAAGCTATAATTTGGCTCGAAAGGAGTGCCGATATTCTCGTAAAATGCAACAGCATCGCCACTATGGATGAATAAATCCCAGTCTCCATCATTGTCAATATCGCCAGAAGTTGCTACGTTAGAAGGAATGACAATAGAGGAATCGACTTCATAAAATGGAGAATTTGAGGTGCCTGTATTTATAAACATCAAAGAACCAAAAAGATAGTCAATTAGGGAATCTCCATTGGCATGAGTATAATTACCCATCAGTGGATAGTAGTCATCAACAATTATCTGAGAAAGCTGTAAGTCAACATATAAACGAAGTTGAGTCCAAAAATAAGACGCACCACTTTGAATTTTTGATTCCATCATGAAATCCGGATAACCGTTTCCGGTTAAATCTTTCATACGTCCAATTTTTCTACTCCATTCAGTCCAACCTTGTGATACTCCGCCATTGCCGAAAGGAGTGGGATAACTGATAATTTCATAGTAAGGCTCTTCGTTAGTTCCATTGTTTGAATACAAGAATGAATGACCGGCATAGATATCCAAATCACCGTCATTATCGACATCGATAATATTGATGGAATTTTCAGGTTCAAGCCTACCGTATACCAACCTTAAGGAATCACTCACATAGCCCATGGCAATAGGTTGAAATGAAGGAATCTGGGCGGTTGATACTACAGCGAAAATTGAAAGAAATGTGATTAAAACAGTAATTTGACGCATGTCGCCTCCTTTTATTATTTGCTCACATATTATATAAGCAATCTAACCTTTGTCTGCAACTTTTTCAACTGTATTTCAAAGAACCGGCAAAAAATAAGGGGCAGGTGAATTTCCCGCCCCGATTATCTAAGTAATACTATTCAAATTTCAGACCCTGTGCCAGCGGCAGTTCCTTCGACCAGTTGACAGTGTTGGTTTGACGGCGCATATAAGCCTTCCAGGAATCAGAACCAGATTCACGACCACCGCCGGTTTCTTTTTCACCGCCGAATGCTCCGCCAATTTCAGCGCCGGAAGTTCCGATGTTGACATTGGCGATGCCGCAGTCTGACCCCTTATGAGAAAGGAAATGTTCCGCGTGTAACAGGTTGGTGGTGAAGATCGAAGAAGATAAGCCTTGCGGAACTTCATTGTGCCATTCCAATACTTCATCGAAATCTTGGTATTCGATCAAGTAAAGGATAGGAGCAAAAGTCTCAGTATGTACGATATTCCAATCGTGTTCCGCTTTTACAATACAGGGATTGACAAAACATCCCGGTTGATCAATGCGGTCACCGCCGTATAAGATTTCACCGCCGGTTTCTCTGACGATGTCCAGCGCTGCCATCATGTCGCTGATACCGGCTTCGTTCACCAGCGGCCCCATTAAAGTGTTTTCATCCAGCGGATCACCGATACGGACTTGTTTGTACGCTCTGACCAATCTGTCTGTGAATTCTTCAGCAATACTTTTGTGCAGGAAGATCCTGCGGGTGGAGGTGCAGCGTTGGCCAGCGGTGCCGACAGCGCCGAAAAGGGCTGCGGGAATGGCCAGGTCGAGGTCTGCAGTTTCATCGACGATGATGGCGTTGTTGCCGCCTAATTCCAGAATGGTGCGGCCAAGTCTTTCACCGACGACTTTACCGATACGATATCCCATTTCACAGGAACCGGTCGCTGATACCAGCGGGATTCTGCGGTCATTGACCAGTTTTTCACCGATGACCGAACCTTTACCGATGGTAAGATTGAAGATACCCTGAAGGTTGTGGGCCTTCATTACGTCGTTGCAGATGTGCTGGACGGCGACGGCTGTCAAAGGAGTTTGCGAAGAAGGTTTCCACAAGGTTACATCACCGCAAACAGCCGCCAAAGCTGAATTCCACGCCCATACCGCTACCGGGAAGTTAAAAGCGGAAATGACGCCGACAACTCCCAACGGATGCCACTGCTCATACATCCGGTGCATCGGGCGCTCGGAGTGCATGGTGTTGCCATACAGTTGACGGGAAAGTCCGAGGGCAAAATCGCAAACATCAATCATTTCCTGAACTTCGCCCCAGCCTTCCTGGACGATTTTACCCATCTCCAGGGTGACCAGCTTACCCAGAGCATCTTTCTTCGCACGCAGAGCTTCTCCCAGATCACGAACGATTAATCCGCGTCCGGGAGCGGGCATCATCCGCCATTCCTGAAAAGCTTCGACGGCAGCTTCCATCACTTTGTCGTAGTCCATTTCCGAAGCCTGGGCGACTTGGGCGATGACCTCACCGGTGTTGGGATCATAGGAAGTAAGCATACTGCGTCCTTCAGTCGGGCTCCATCCGTCTTCACCATAACACGCACCGGAATTTATGTCTTTGATTCCAAGTTCTTTTAGAAATTCCATTAGTAAAACACTCCTGTTTTATACCATATTATAATATTCTATAACGCAATTATTTTCACAATAAGGGTGTAAATGCACAGAAAGCGGTTTTTCAACCGCCATTATTTTTCCGAAAATCTATCTCTATTTACTGCGGAAGGACATATTTTTTATAGTCTTCGCCTAAAATCAGACTTACGTCAACATCGACCAGTCCCGGATCTTCTTCCATCAGGATCATTTCCAGCGGGAGCGCTATGGTGGAGGCTAATTCCTCTCCGTGAGAACGGTCTCCCGACCGGACCAATATAGCGGTATGCTCGACATTCTGATTATCGGCATTACGAAAATCCCGCACATCGTAGCCTTTCCTCCGCAGAAAATTCGCAGTCTTGCCAGCCAGCCCCTTAACCCCGCAGCCGTTCAGGATTTCAACCCTCAACGGATCGGGAATTTCCGCAGGCGAGATGTCTTCTTCCGGCGGAGGAATCACCACCGTCAGCGGCGGTTCAACCCGGGTATTTTCTGATGCAATCGGTTTTTGGGTTTCCAGGGGCAGAATTTCATATTGATTGAGCAGCACCAGAGCTAACAGACAGATCTGCACGACTAACAGAACGATAATTAAATTCAGCCTTCCGCCATCGTTCCTGGTTTTACTCGCAGGCTTGCTTGAGCTTTTGCCGGTACGCCTGGTAGTCACTTAGAAATCCTGAATTATTATTCTGTATAGATTAAGATTGCAATGTAAAGTAAAACATGCAAAACTTGCGGAAGAGGATATAGAACTCACCCCCTGAGTGGGAATTAAAAAAATGACCGAGGAATTCCCCGGCCAAAATCCGCTATAGTAAATATCGACATTAGTTTCCGTCGAGTGCCGGTGTGAATTCCTTGGGACGGAAATTTGCCGGATCGTTATTTATTCCAAAATCGTTGAAGAAACTCCCGGATGAATAACCTCCATAGGGATTATAGGAATAGGGAGAATAATAATAGGGCATACGGTTGAACCCTATCTGCAGTGCGACATTTTTGGAAGGTTTATAGGTCAATGATAATCCACCTACAAAATCACCCGCGCCGACGCCGTTAAATCCGCCGTCATAGGAATTATAAGGAGTATGCATATAACCCAGGTTCAAGTCAAGGATCAGGGGATTGGAAAGCTGGTAGCGCATATTGTTCAAGTACATCCCCTGCATGAAACCGTTCCCGCCCGATGACGAATAAGCCATGCTGTAGCTTTGATTCATCTGCATCCGGGAAGGATCGAGGAGTCCGTTCAGTAAACCGCCGGGAGCGGGCGGCTGAACAAAACTATTGCGCAACCCGGGGGTATAGGTCGATTCCCGGTATTGCCCGAACGCAGTCATCGAAACAACTAAAATCAGAATCATTGAAATTACGAAGGACTTTCTCATCATGACCTCCTAAAAGGACAGTGGTTTCATTCATATCTGAAATATAAACAGGCTGAAACATCACAAGAAGACACAATTTCCCATTCAAACCATAAGATACTAAAATAGAATGATATTGTCAACTAAAGCCTACAATTCTTCCCAATCTTTTCGATTCTTATCGGACCAATTCGCGGCATCAGACTACTTCTTTAATCGATAATTCAATTCCGCCCATAACCGGTATCTGAAGATTTTTAGAAATTCGGAAGAAAATCCATTCTTCTAAAACCTCTTCCAATTCTTCACGGCAAGCCTCTAAAGAATCGGCATTAGCAAATATACCATTCAATCCTTCTATCTCTCCATAGTAACTGTGATCATCCTGAAGGATTTCATAATGAGCGTTATGCATAGCCGCTTGAATGTATCGTCTGAGCATCTTTTCTCCGTAATGGTTCTATCTTTATTGAACCTCTAATCAATCTCACTTGTTCCGGGACCGGTATTCCCGCTCCAGCGCCGCCAGCTCCTCCTGCGAATTGATCCCGGCGATTTCCACCGGGTCCCGGAGCATCAATCCGCCGATCCGCATTCCTTTTTCAAGAATGTAGGGAAGGATGTCGGGCAGGTAATATTCACCCTGGACATTGTCGTTATTGATATGACGAAGCGCTTCGAATAAAGTTTGCGCCTCGACCATATAAATCCCGGAATTAATCTCCTTGATCAGCCGCTGTTCATCGGATGCGTCTTTATGCTCGACTACTCCGATGACAGAACCGTCGTCTCCGCGGATAACCCTGCCGTATCCGGCCGGGTCATCGAATATGCAGGTGACGATGGTGCAGGCGTTGCCATCGGAAAAGTGCTGCTCAGTCAAACAATTGACCGTAACGACAGTCAACAGCGGCACATCACCGGACAGGATCAGGATCGGCCCGTCGTAATTACGCAGATGCTGTTCGGTCTGCTGAACGGCATGGCCGGTGCCCAATTGCTCCGCCTGGACGGCGTAAAGGATGGATTCGCCCAGCTGTTGGATCACCAGTTCGCGTTTATGCCCGACGATGGCGATCACGGGGTCGGCTCCGCAGGCGCGGGCGGTAGCGACCACATATTCGATGATCGGCCGTCCGTTCAATTCGTGTAAGACTTTGGGAAGATCGGATTTCATCCGCTTCCCTTTGCCGGCGGCCATGATGGCGCAGGCGAATTTTTTCGGTTGAGTCATGGTGTGGGTATTGTTATTGGATGTTGTTTTTAGGTTGAGGGTTTAATCGTAAAATTAGTTGATTGTAGGGGCGGGTAAAAAATCCCGCTCTCACATCCACAATATAATTTATATTTTCTATTAATTCAACCTATGGCTTCTTATTTACGTTCAGGGGATTTTCAATATCCTTATCCCAATTATACGGATTATTCAGAATATATTCACGGATCGCCTTTAATTCGGTTTCGTTCCTGATGATACGGTCGTGGTAATTCCTCTGCCAGATTTTTCTGTCTTTGAATCCGTCAATATCATTCATTCTCTTCGTCGATTGGTATTTGAAATATCCGATGATTTGACCTAAAGAATGCCGCCGTAGGGGCGGGGTTATCCCGCCCGGCTCGTCGATAACGTGTTTGGTTGGATGAGGGCGCGATGACCGCGCCCCTACATCACCAGTCTCGGTTAATAGGACGATCCCGTGAACATGATTCGGCATTACGGTGAATTGGTCCAGAAACACATTACTGTAGTGTTCCGGTAAAGCATACCAACAATCATCTTCAATCCTTCCATGTTCCGACAATAACATCGTGCCATCTTCAATTCTACCAAGAATACATTCCCGGTTTTGAATGCAGATGGTCACAAAATACGCTCCGGCCAGGGCATAATCATAATCTTTCAGGCGGATTGAATCGGGGCGGAATTTAGGAATACTGTTCATGAAATTACCTAACGGGGGGTAGGGGCGGGTTTCAAACCCGCCCGCTTTACGTTGATTGATTTAATGGGACTTCAACGGGCTTTACTAATCCTCTTTTCTCCATGTATGAAATAATCCTCGGATTCAATATTATTTTCCCATCTTTTATTTCCTGCCCAATTATTATCTTAACAAGTTCAATTGAGTTGAGAAATACCTCTTTAGCATCATTAGATATTTCATCGTGTTTTTCACTAAATAGGTGAAGGTATTTATTTCTAGTGTTTTTTATTGTTTCAAATCTATTCTTTGTTTCTGCATCTATCAACTTATATGCGGAAAGAATTTTGACTCTTCGTTCTTGTCCTAATTTTTCAAACCTTCTACCAAATAGTTTTTCTTCTTGTTTCTTAGACATCTTATTATTATTTAGGCGTATTTCTGATATGTCAAAAAGTAGAATAGCAAGCATTTCCGAAACCATCCCGCACAATGCAATGGTTCCAAGGTAGTTTTCAGTAATATAACTTGTTTTTGCATTCTTTAGAGGACCTGCAATTTTCTCTATGATATTTTCTTCCGCAGGTAAGGCAAATATATATGCCTTTTCTGAAACGCTTCTATACCGCTCGATTATTTGATTATAGTCCAAAGGGGGTCTATAAATTGGCTCGACTATATAGCGTAATATTGACTCGCAGGTAGGTGTTTTTTTTGTGAATTCCCAATCAGGCGAATCAATCTCTAAAAATGAAAGCGGATTTAATATGATTTGCATTGTTTTTTGCTGATGCATCTTTTCCTCCCTTTCCATGAAAGGATATTATAGATAGGTATTTACTTATAGGTCGTGGTGAGGTCGGTGTGTATTGGGGGCAGGTTTGAGAGCTTGTCCCAGAATAGTAGTATAACCCAAAAGCCTGTCATTCCGGCGAAGTCCGGAATCTGAATGTCGCTATGAAACAATAACTTATGATATTTGGAATGGTGTATCTATAATCCAATTTCACATTCTGGGACAGGTTGTGAAACCCGCCCCTACGTCATCAGTGGTTAATTTATGGTAATATCAGGTAATAGTCAACATCCTACATCCCCTCCTAAAAAACCAATTCCTCCACCCCCTCCACATACCAATCCCGGGGGATCAAATCCCGGTAGGGCTCCTGCAAAAACCGTTTCCCGATCAAAGTGATCGTCCCGGTATCGGTTTCACTGCGGATCAAACGCCCGGCCGCCTGGATCACCCGGTTCATCCCCGGAAATACGTAAGCGTATTCGAAACCCCGCTGATACGTTTCGTCGAAGTATGCCCGGATCATTTCCGTTTCCGCGCAGTACATCGGCAGTCCCGGCCCCACGACAATCACCCCGTTCAACTGGCCGGGATAATCGACTCCTTCGGCGAAGATGCCTCCCATCACCGCCAGGAACACTTTTCCGCCGCGCGCGACTTCCTTCAGGAAACCGCTGCGGTCGTCTTCAGTCATGCCGCTTTCCTGAATAACGCCGCACGCTTCCACACGTGG
>JACKQG010007344.1_pt1 | contig 11137 bp, 7 predicted proteins | sample 8237621 | NCBI WGS metagenome assembly JACKQG01 (sample SAMN15677084, study PRJNA649215) | marine metagenome | biome: marine; feature: Black Sea; material: saline water; isolation source: suspended particulate matter (SPM) from the Black Sea western gyre | collected 2013-06-09/2013-06-10 | depth... | reverse complement strand
ATAAGCGGGTATATACTATCACTGGTGAAAAAGTTGATTCTGCAAGGGGTTACGAATATGCCATTGCTTTTGATGCAGCTACAGGAAATAAAATCTGGAAAACAAAAATTGATTCCATTTTTATAGACATTGATGGCTGGGGAGATGGTGCCCGGTCAACACCTGCAATTAATGATGATCATATGTATTGTTTAAGTGGTTTTGGTAAGCTGAAAGCCTTGTCATTGATAGATGGAAAAGAAATTTGGCAGGTGGATTTGGTAATTGATTTTGGAATTCCTGTACCCCGCTGGGGATTTTCAACATCTCCCTTAATAATGGAAGATGTGCTGATTTTAGAATTAGGTGGAAAAGATGAAAATGCCTTTGGCGCTTTTAATCCACAGGACGGTAAACTTTTATGGAAAGTAGCAAATGGTCAGCCCTCATACTGCTCTCCTATTATTGCTAACATAGATGGTCAGGAGCAGATGATTTTTGCAAATGACAATACGCTGTTTTCATTTAATTCCAAAGGGGAAAGCTTATGGACCTATAGCATGCCAATAAGGAGGCCCACTGCCACACCTGTTTTTATTGAACCAAACAAAATATTTGTTTCAGCGGTAAGTGCAACTGGATGCTTTATTATCGAAATCAAAGAAAATAAGGCCCTGGAAACTATGAATAATTCCAGCATGCAAAATCACTGGAGCTCATCATGCTATCACAATGGATATATCTATGGATTTAATGTGGCGGCTTTGCAGTGTATTTCTGCTCTGGATGGAAATAAAAAATGGACTAAGAGGGGGTATGGAAAAGGCAGCCTCATCATGGCTGACGATAAGTTGATCGTTTTATCAGATAAAGGTAAAATGGTATTGGTTGAAGCTAGTCCAGAGGCCTTTGTTGAACTAAGCTCTTTCCAGGCATTGAATGGAAAATCATGGACCGCACCTTCGTTTTCCAATGGGAAAGTCTACCTGCGGAATCTCACGCAAATGGCCTGTTATCAATTGAAATAACTATTTCAATGGTTTTCACTTTAAAATTATTATTAAAACACTATGAAGAAAATAAAAATCATCAGTCTCACAGTCCTGTTGGTTTCAGCCCTTTTTTTCAGCATTGCGCAGAATGCTGAAGAAATTATTACAAAACATCAGAACGCCCATGGAGGAGCTGAAAAATGGGAATCTTTTCAGACTATGAAGATCAGTGGTAAATTTACCGGCTTCAGTATTGAAAAGGATTTTATTTGTATTAAAGCCAGACCTGCCTATTATTATAGTGAATATTACCTGGGTAAATATCCGATTACCGAGTCTTTCAATGGTGTTTCCGGATGGATTCTGGATTACTGGCAAGATATTGATTTCCCGAGACATACAAATAAAGCTGAAAATAATGCATTGAGGCAAAAATCTGAATTCTGCACACCTTTTTTCAATTATAAAGAACTGGGAAGCTCCGTTGAATTGATGGGGAAAGAAAATGTGGATGGTGTGGATGTATACGTCTTAAAACTCAGCAGGGCAGATGGCTTTATTGAAACCTGGTTTCTAAATGCTGAAACTTATCTGGAATACAAATGCGAGAGCCCCTGGGTCGATTTTGCCTATCCTGTGAAAAGTGAAGTGTACTTCGATGATTTCAGAAGGTTTCAGGGTGTTGTTCTTCCTTATTATATCGAGAGATCATTTGGCAGCAGGAACAGGATTATTGAAATTGATGAAATTGAATTCAATGTGAATTTTGATGAAGGCAAAACGCAAATGCCACGAAGTCCAGAGATGGAAAAGCTGGCATTTTTAGAAGGTAAATGGGCAGTCAATGTGGAAACCATGTCAAGAAGAGGAAATTGGTATGCTGTTGATTCAACAAATTCTAAAATTGCTTTTAGCAGCACAAATCTTTTAGAGGAAAAGATCTCTTATGAAAGAATGTTTCCCATGGTAAATTCTAACAACTACAGTTATAACAGTAATACCAAAAAATATCGCCTGGCCGTCTACCATGAATTTATGTCCGGCCTGGAGCTATTTGAAGGAGATTTTAAGGATGGTAAGCTGGTGTTTGACAATTGCCATATCAGTTATGGAAATGAAGCTGAAATAAGCCAAGCCTTTATCCAATATACTTTCAGCAAAATAACATCTGAAAGTTTTATACTTGAAATAAAAGGATCTACAGACAAAGGGATCACATGGACTGACCAGGAAAAATTCACCTATACGAGAATTGTTGATTAGGTGTAATTACATGAATCTGTTTCTTTTCAACTTTTCGTGAAATGAATGTCTTCAGCCGTTTATTCCAAATAAATGGCTGTTATTGTTATCTCTAATTTTTTCCTATTTTTACCCTGATAAATCAATGAACCAATGAAATTAAAAAACACATTCCTGCTATTCATAGCTATAGTACTGATTTCTCACGGACTTGGAGCTCAAAATACAGGCGGCCAATGGCCCGGCTACAGAGGGTATTATGCAAGTGGAGTTTTGGATCATGCCAATTTACCAGGCAGTTGGGATATTAATAAAGGGACCAACATCAAGTGGAAAGTGAAGATCCCGGGTTTGGGATTATCGAGTCCTGTTATTTGGAATGAACAGCTATTCATCACTACAGCCATCAGTGAAAAAGACAAGGAGGGACTTAAAGTCGGTATTTATGGAAATGTAGAATCTGTGGACGATGAATCAGAACATGAATGGAAAGTATTATGCATCAATAAATATACAGGTCAAACAATCTGGGAAAGAACTTCATGCAAAGGAGTCCCACAGATCAAACGACATTCCAAATCTTCTCATGCCAATAGCAGTATAGCCACTGACGGGCAGTATGTGGTTGCTTTTTTTGGTTCAGAAGGATTGTTTTGCTATGACATGCATGGGGAGTTGATCTGGACTAAAAATTTTGGAAAGCTTAAATCGGTATTTTTTGCTGCTGAATCCGCTGAATGGGAATTTGCCAGTTCTCCGATCATTCATAAAGGAATTTTGATCATTCAATGCGATGTGATGGAAAAATCTTTCGTAGCTGCATTTGATATCACAAACGGAAAAGAAATCTGGAAGAAAAAAAGAGATGAATACCCGGGCTGGTGTACCCCGAACATTTATACCGATAACGAACAAACCAGGGTTGTGGTAAATGGGTACAAGCACCGGGGTGCTTATGATTTTGAAAGCGGGAAGGAAATCTGGAAAATGTCGGGGGGAGGAGATATTCCAATTCCCACGCCCATCATTGGCAGTGAACTCATTTATTTTAACAGCGCCCATGGTAAGAGTTCCCCAATTTTAGCCGTTAAAAAATCTGCTGTTGGAGATATCAGCTTAAAGAAAGAAGAAACTTCTAATGAATATATCGCATGGAGCAAGGCCAGGGGTGGAGCCTATATGCAAAGCATGCTTTTATACCAGGATTATTTATATAATTTCAGATGGAATGGAACTGTTTATTGTTTAAATGCCATAACAGGAGAAGAGCTTTACAAGGAAAAATTAGGCAAAGCGTCCAGTTTTACAGCTTCAGCTGTGGTTTCTGACAATAAAATCTATGTAGCAGAAGATAATGGACGAGTATATGTGGTCCAGGCGGGACCTGAGTTCAAATTATTGGCTACAAATTATTTAAGGGATATCTGTATGGTCACCCCAGCCATCACAGAAGGAATTATTTATTTCAGAACATCCAAATATTTAATCGCTATTTCAAAAGATGAGTAAACTGTATTTTATTTCGATATTAATCCTTTTTCCTTTCAGCAATTTTTGCCAGGACCTGCAGGAAGAAAGCAGCTCCACTAAAAGCCTATATCAATATGCTGCTTTGGATATTGATGGAGATAGCTTTTATTTCTCCAGCCTGAAAGGGAAGAAATTGATCCTGATAAACACGGCAACCAAATGCATGTTTGCTCCCCAGATTAGTGAACTGCAGAAATTGTATGAATCTTACCAGGACAAGGGTGTCGTTGTGGTGGCATTTCCCTGCAATGATTTTGCAAACCGGGAGCCCAAAGGGAATAATTCTGTCAAGAAGTTGTGTTTAAAAAAATACGGTGTCACTTTTCCATTGATGTCAAAGGTTTCAGTAAAAGGAGATGACATGCATCCGGTTTATCAATATCTCACGCAAAAAGAACTCAATGGCTTTTCAAACAATAAAGTGGAATGGAATTTTCAAAAATTCCTGGTCAATGAGAAAGGTTATTTGGTAATGATTATATCCCCCAGGAAATCCCCTTTTTGTGATGAGATTGTTGAATGGATTGAAAATGAATAATCTTTGTACCGCTTCGCGTTAGCTTTTTGGGGCCTTGAAGGTTCCCGAAGAAAATGAAGCTGCCCGAATTCAGGTGGTGTTTCACGAAGATTATTCCGATCTCAAATGGATCAAATAGTTCCTTTTTAAAGCAGCTTTTGCGGTGATGAAAATGCTTAAAAATCCAACCGGCAGAATGGCTGCAATCAAAACAAAAACATATCCAAGCGGTAAAGTAAAAGCGGGAGATAGAAGTGATGGTAATATGCCTATAAAAGCGGAAATTATGCCTGTTAACAGGCCCAGGCAAAGAATTAGCAGGTTTTCAGAAATGATCAAACTGAAAATTTGCTTCCTTGTATAGCCCAGTGCTTTAAGCAGTGCCAGTTCATATTTCATGTCCAGCAGATTTCTTAATAATACAATTCCCAAGCCAATCGTGCCAATTAAAATTCCCAAACCTCCAAGCATCATAAAAACAGTGAGATAAGAATTAGTTACCGAGTTGAATTCTGCCAATCGCTGTGATGTTGGAGAAATTTCCATTCCCAAATCAACAAATTGATCCTTCAGCATTTGATAGATTACATCCTGTCTCTCTTCCGGACCATCCACTAAAATTACTTTGGTGCCGTTAACCGATGGAAAATGCTTTTCAAATACCCTATTTGAAACTAAGATGTTTCCCTGGAAGATGGAGTTCTCAAGACCGGCTAAAAGGATGAATCCAACATGCTTTCCAAATTCATCTGTATAAAAAAGGGTATCCCCGACTTCTTTCATGAGTCCCCATCTGATCACTGTTTGGTCTGCAATTGCGTAATAGATGTTGTCATCACTTGAATAATTTAAATCCAACCATGGTGATTTCGACCTGGATTGATCAGAAACTTGGGTAAAAGAAAATGAACTTCTCATTTCAAACAAGGCAGGATCACAGCCTAAAATAGTTGGATTTTGAACCAGGTTCAGGTTTAAACAACTGGCATCATTGCTTTCAAGCTCATACAATTGTGCAAATTCCAATGAGCTGAATAATTCTGTATCAATCCCATAACTTTCCCTGCCTTCTTTCGTGTCCAGATCATGAAGAATGGGCATACTGCTTTCTGCCCAATATAAATAGCCACCTGTTCCGGATTGATTGTCATTTTCAACGCCATAAAAGGTTTTCCTGTTTGCCCCAGTAATGATTACAGAGAAGGTGCCCAGTGCTAATAAAGAAATACTTGCCATATTTCTTTTGTGGTGTAATCCAAGGTTTTTGTAAATCAGGCTTGTAAATGAGATTTTCGAATTCTGTTTTATATTCCCTTTTTTCTGAATGCTACGACTTATGGTCAGGACAAGGTCAAGCAAGATCAAAAATCCCGCTGCCAGAAAAGCGGATGAATTTTCATCAGGACCATCCATTATGGAGTAAATTACAAGTCCAATAGCACCTGCAAATGCAGCCCAACTTATCCAAACAGACCATTTAAATCCGGGAGCTTTTGATTTTTCAAGTTCTTTAAGTGATGCTGCTAATTGTTGTTTTAGCTGATTCCTGCTCACAAAGTAGATGGATAAAAAGGACATAATTAAGCCGGCAAAACCTCCAATAATAAGTGTAGACGGTTTTAAACTGAGAGACAGCATATCCGTTTTGACTGCATCCTGCCATACAGAATTCAGTCCTGCAAGCAAAAGTTGATTATAAAGGATCCCCATTCCAACTCCAATTATTGATCCCAACACAATTACAACTGAAGATTCTGCCAGGCGGATTTTCAGTATCCTTTTTGGTGTAAATCCGATAGAAGCGAGGATAGCTGTTTCCTTACTCCTGGACACTGTGTTCAGGCTGTGCAACAAGATCGTCAAAAGCAAGCCGGCAAGAATGACAAAAAAACTAAGACTTAAAAATAATTCTCCAAAATCAATGGAATTTTCAGCTGCATTTTCCCCCTCTGACCGTGCATCAACAAAAGACAAATTCAAATCTTTTGGGTTCAATTCATTTAAAATATTTTGTTCCAGGTCCGACATGTCTGTCGTGTTTTGATCAAACCTGAAAGAGGTGTATTGCCCAAATTTGTTGCTCCACAGCTCCTGCCCTTTATCCAGGGAAATAATTGCTTTGGGTGTGCCTTTATATTCATCCCAGTAATCTTCATCCCGTTCACTTATTTTGTCTAAATCGATCGGTATGCCTGTATTCCAGTCACTACAACTGCCTGCATCCGTTAAGCCCGGGAATTCAGGCATGAGGCTTTTCCGGAAATAACCAGAGCCTATATTCTGGATTTCACTTACCACAAAAGTATCTTGCTTTTCAATCAATTCTCTCAATGGCCCAATTGTGAAATAAGAAATGGGAAGTGAGTCACCAGGCTGGATTTGTAAAGCATCAGCCAGCCAGTTGTTTACAGTTATTTCATTTTTAAGGGACTTTGTTTCTGAGATGGCACTCACAAAAGAATAGGGGACTTTCAGGCTGTCATTACTAATTGAATTGACCAGGTAGCTTAATACTTTTTCTGAAGGATTCAATTTATTCAGAAGCTGGGAAATGGGTTCGTCCATAAATATCCTTTCTGATTGAACTTCAATTCTATCTTCATCCTCCAGCTTTTTTACAGTGAGGCTTGCATCGGCCAGCTTCCAATTCTTTTTCAGGCTTTTGTCAATAATAATCTTATCTATATCATCATTTCCTGCTAAAAGAATCGTGTTAACTAAACCTTTTAACTCTAGCTTTTTAGCCAGTTCCTTTTGATTCAGGAATACATTGTAAGGTGCTTTTTGATCAGATTTTAAAGAGTATCTGCCCTGTTCATCATCAGTCAGAATTTTTTTTATTTTTAGTCTGAAAGAAACCGTAGCCATTTTTTCTTCGGCAAAAGGAGCATTGAGAGGAATGATGCCTGCATTTGCAACCCGCAAAAGGAATTCATCATACCACTTCAGATTGAGTTTTTCAGCCAAATTTTCACTGATAAAGGCTTCGTCTTCCATCAGTTCAGGGATCTTTAATCCCGATAAGGACCAGAAGGATTGATCGATTCCCAATACCTGGACTTTATTGATCCTTTCCTGTTTAAGCGGATCAATGGCCATTCCAATCAATTGTAAAACAGATGCCGACCCGATCTCTAAATCTTTAGCAATTTTTGTTGATAAACCTGATGTCACGAATCGATCTCCTGTTTGAAGTACGTATTCAGCATCACCCAGTCGATTATCAACCAGGGAGCCTAAGCTGTCTCGGACTGAATCTCCAATGATCAAAGCTCCTGTCAATACCGCCGTACTGATGATGGTGCCTGCCAACAATGCTAGATGTTGTTTTTTGTAGAACTTCAGGCTGTTATAGATCAGCTTGGAAATTTTCATGCTAAATAATTGATAATTAGGTTTTTAATCTCAAATTGAAGACATCGCTTTAGGTGTAAATTTCAAATTGTCTTGCCACTGATGTTATTGTTTGAATTTTTATCATTGTGCTTTATTTGTTCTTAGTCTTTTGGAATTTATAGTTGTTCCAGTTTTTTATTCGAAAGCCTGTAAATTTTCTTCATTTTTTTTGCTAATTCCATGGAGTGTGTCACCATTATTAAAGTGCTCTTTTGTTCCCGATTGAGTTCTGCCAATAAATTCACCAAATCATTTGCTGATTGCTCGTCAAGAGAACCTGTTGGTTCGTCTGCCAGAACCACTTTGGGTTGATTAATCAATGCTCTGACGACCGCCACTCGCTGACATTCGCCCACAGAACACTGTCCCGGTAGCTGATCCGTTTTATCAGTTAAGCCGACTGCTTCCATGAGCTTCTCCGCTCTTTTTTTTGCTTCATCGGTCCGTTTTGCAGATTTCAGCGGAAGAACGGCTAACAGGATATTTTCCAGCAGGCTAAGCTGAGGCAGCAAATGATGTTGCTGAAACACAAATCCAATTTCGGTATTCCTGATTCCAGGATACTCTTTCTCGCTTAATTGTCCCAAATCCTTTTCATTGAGCAAAACAGAACCAGAGGTGGCCCTGTCAAGTGTTCCGAGAATGTTCAGCAAGCTGCTTTTCCCGGATCCCGAGGGACCAACAATCGCAATGGATTCACCTTGTTCAATATTCAGATCAATTCCTTCAAGTACGACTTGTATAATGCCTGATGCATTTTCATATTGCTTGCTAAGGTTTTGTATTTTTATCATATTTTGGATTTCCTGGAATCTTTGAGTATTCATAGCATTATTCTTTTTGACTTTTCGGAATCTATTCAAGAATCTGTTTATAAATCCTAAGCATGTTTTCTGTCAATGTCAAAATATTAAACTTTTCTTCAACTGCTTTTCTGCCTGCCATGCTCATTTCATTTATTTTTTCATGATCAGAAAGTATTTCTTCCCACTTTTGAGCAAGAGCGTCTGAATTATTAGGATGAAAAGTAACGCCTCCTTTTGTGATATTAACTATTTCAGGAAATGCACCCAGATCAGGTTGTACAATTGGAATTCCTGATGACAAAGATTCAAGTTGATACAATCCAAAAGCTTCACCAGATAGCACAGGAACTGACAACAAAGTCAGGGATTTAAAGAATTCTTCAAGCTTTTCATGCCTGTAATCCTCAATAAATTCAACATCCTTAACAAAATCGTGCTTTTCCAATTTTCTTATTTGCTTGTTAATGAATCGTTTGTCATCTCCGGTTTTACCACCAGTAACTTTTAAATTCACATTTTTAAATCCAGGTTTTTGTTTGAGCTTAATGAAGGCATCTACCAATACTTCAAATCCATTTTCCTTATTTATTCTTGATAAATATCCAATTGTTGGAGTTGCAAGATTCGGATTGTGATATTTATAATTAGCCGGATTGACACCAATATGAACGACATGAAGCTGGTCTTTGCGAATCGACATTTTCTTTTTCATCAATTCAGCATAATAATGACTTACAGCGACAAAAGCATCCACATCTTTAGCCTTTTGGCTCATTAATTTCCATACTTTGTCTTTATAGTTTTCAGACATTGCATCCACCCAGACATCTTCATCTTGCAATGAACAAACGACAGAAATATTCAGTTCATGCTTTATCTTATAAGCCAATCCTAAAAGCAATGCATTTGATAAATGCACCATATCCGGTTTTTCGGCTTTAAGAAATTCAATTAAATGGTTGAGTTCTTCCCTCTGGTATCCTTCATGTCCTTTTAACATAGAAATGGTCATTCCTTCAAGCCCTTTTGCGCGTGTTGAGCCCGCTTTCTTAGCAGCATATCTTAGAAATATCCTGGAATTGAAGAATTTTTCCATCCATTCCGGCATTTTCCTGAGAAAAGGAATTTGCTGTTCCAAATAGATATTTATTGCTCCATAAAAAACGGGTGTTTCCCTATTTAAAAGTCCATTATCGGTCCTAAGAGGCAAATAAATCGGAAGGCTAATGGCTTCATGTCCCAATCCATCAAGCGTTTTGATGTAAGCACTGTCCCTGAGACAATTTCCACAATAAAATGTACCTCCAAATCCCGGCACTATGTTGATTATTTTCATATTTCTTGTTACTGGCTTCTCGTTACTTGTTGCTTGTTGCTCGTTAATTGGTGTTAATCGTAAGATTCTACAATTTTAACTCATTTCATTGTTTCCCAAAACAATATACATTGCCATCACTCGCACTTACAACAATCATGTCTTTAATGACTGCTATTGTGCTCTGGATCGGGCTGCCAATTTCATAGGACCATTTTTTATTTCCTGACTTCAAATCAATTAAATAAATCCTTCCGTCCCCGGATCCAATTAAAACCTCATTACCTGCAATAACAGGAGAACCTTCAATTTTCCCTAGTGTTTTGAATTTCCACTCGACTGCTCCTGATTTTTTATTAAAACAATATAAAATCCTGTTTTGTGAACCAATAAGAATTTTTTCTTCTGAAACTGAAGGTGATGAAACGAATGCCCCGGCATCCTTATAATTCCAGATGATGTTTTGTGTTTCCAGGTCAATGCAATAAAATTCTCCATCATAGTTCCCGAAATAGGCTTTTCCATTTTCAATAGCAGGAGAAGCTGCAATATACGTTTCAATATCTATTTTATTATTCAGTTCACCATTGTGAACATTCACTGAGTAAAGGAATCCATCACAACCTCCAAATACAGTGCTATTTATATTAATTGCAGGACAACCATTAATGAAATTATCTGTTTCATATTTCCAGTTTAAAACTCCTTTTTTAGCGTCCAGGCAATACAGGTAAAAATCATAACTGCCGAATAAAACTTGTTTTTTCTTTTTATCCAATGAATAGCTCCAGTTAGCTGCTCCCGAGATTTGTCCTTCCGACTGGAATTTCCAGCTAAGATCTCCATTCTTCGCATTAATTGCCAATAAATCACCACTTAGTGAACCCACATATATAATCCCATTTAAATAGAGTGGTGTTGCCTCGATAGAGGATGCAGCATCGTATTTCCAATTGAGTTTCCCCTCTTTAGACAAGCAATATAAGTAGCCATCATCAGATCCTACAAAAATACTTTTGCCACAAAAAACCGGGGAGGATTTAATGACATCGCCCGTCCTGAAAGACCATAGCAATTTGAGCTCCTTTGGGACCTGAATTCTCGATTTTCCATGCAATGAACTATTTCCCCGTTCGGATGGCCAGCAAGTGGAACTCTGTGCATTCAGTAAATCTGAAAAGAGGATCCCTATGATTAAAAGGATTAGCATTCGTTTTTTGCCACGAAGACACGAAGACCCGATAGAACACAAAGGATTCACATTTTTAGTGAAACTTCGTATCTTGGTGTCTTTGTAGCAAAATATTTTCTTCATGTCTTCATACTATTTAAAAGCCAAAGCCCCGGTTGGACAGGCTTC
>JACKQG010007343.1_pt1 | contig 11138 bp, 6 predicted proteins | sample 8237621 | NCBI WGS metagenome assembly JACKQG01 (sample SAMN15677084, study PRJNA649215) | marine metagenome | biome: marine; feature: Black Sea; material: saline water; isolation source: suspended particulate matter (SPM) from the Black Sea western gyre | collected 2013-06-09/2013-06-10 | depth... | reverse complement strand
CCTGCAGGGGAAGAGCCCAAGCTAGAAGAACCTGTAGCGGAAGAGCCCAAGGTAGAAGAACCTGTAGTGGTTGAACTAAAAACGGAAGAACCAGCAGAAAAAGTAGCCCCTGTTGAAGTCAAAGAGGCTCCGAAAGCCGTTGGATTTGACTGGGATTCAGTTGGAAAGAATATAGAAATTTATTCAGAGGATGAACGGAAGAAACTTGAGGAGGAATACGATCGCACGTTAAAAGCGATCTCAGATCACGACGTCATCGATGGATCTGTTGTATCGATGACCAACCGCGAGGTGGTTGTCAATATTGGATTCAAATCCGATGGCATCATCCCGCTTTCCGAGTTCAGGTATAACCCGGATCTGACAGCAGGAGATGTTGTTGAGGTATATGTAGAGAACCAGGAAGATCCTTCAGGTCAACTGATCCTCTCACACAAAAAAGCCCGTATCCTGAAATCATGGGAGCGGATAAACGATGCATACGATAATCAGGAGATCATTAAGGGACATGTCAAATCACGCACAAAAGGTGGTCTGATCGTCGATATCTTTGGCATTGAAGCCTTCCTCCCGGGATCACAGATTGATGTGAAACCGATTCGCGACTATGATGTATTCGTTGATAAGGTGATGGAGTTCAAGGTTGTGAAGATCAATCATGAATACAAGAACGTGGTTGTTTCTCATAAAGCGCTGATTGAAGATGAATTGGAAGCCCAACGGGCAGAGATTATTAAGAAGTTGGAGAAAGGCCAGATTCTGGAAGGAACAGTAAAGAATATTACATCCTATGGTGTTTTTATCGACCTGGGTGGAGTAGATGGACTGATCCATATCACTGACCTGAGCTGGGGACGTATCAATCATCCGGAAGAGATCGTTCAGCTGGATCAGAAGATCAAAGTCGTTATCCTCGACTTTGACGAAAATAAAAAACGTATCGCACTTGGGCTGAAGCAACTTACTCCGCATCCATGGGATTCTCTGGATAAAGCACTTAAAATAGGGGATAAGATCAATGGAAAAGTGGTTGTCATAGCCGATTATGGCGCTTTTGTTGAGATCGCTGCCGGCGTAGAAGGTTTGATCCACGTTTCTGAGATGTCATGGTCGCAGCACTTACGTACCGCACACGATTTTCTTAAAGTTGGTCAGGAAGTGGAATGTGTAATCCTGACCCTTGACCGGGATGACCGAAAGATGTCAATGGGAATCAAACAACTGATTCCCGACCCATGGGCAGATATCAAGGAGAAATACCCGGTTAAATCAAAACATACAGCCATCGTACGCAATTTCACCAACTTCGGCATCTTTGTCGAAATGGAGGAAGGTGTCGACGGATTGATTCACATCTCTGACCTCTCCTGGTCTAAGAAGATCAAGCATCCGGCCGAGTTTACCAAGATTGGCGAAAACATCGAAGTGGTGGTACTGGATGTGGATGTGGAGAATCGAAGGTTAAGTCTGGGTCACAAACAACTGGAAGAGAATCCATGGGATGTATTCGAATCGGTATTTACCATTGGTTCTGTTCACAACGGTACCATCGTAAGTCTCTCCGATAAAGGAGCGATCGTAACCCTGCCATATGGTGTTGAAGGATTCGCCCCGATGCGTCATCTAAACAAGCAAGACGAAACACCCGTGAAGAATGAGGAGAGCCTCGACTTCAAGGTGATCGAGTTTTCGAAAGACAGCAAAAAGATCATTCTTTCACATACCAGAACTTACCAGGATAGAGTTGGTGGTGAAAGGACCAAGGGTCAAACCGGAGGCAAAGGCAAGGCCTTTACAACCAAGAAAGCTGTTCGGAAAATTAAGGATAACCTTGAGAAAACCACACTTGGTGACATTGAGGAGCTTGCTGCACTGAAATCTAAAATGTCAAAGCAGGAAGCGAATGTAAAGGAGACACCAAAACCGAAAATAGAGGAGAAGGCTGAAGAGCCAAAAGCCGAAAAGCCAAAAGCTAAAGAGCCAAAAGCCGAAAAGCCAAAAGCTGAAGAGCCAAAAGCCGAAGAGCCAAAAGCTGAAAAGCCTAAAGCCGAAAAGCCTAAAGATGAGAAATCAGCTGACTGATGATATTTTCGGTTACCATATTGGGTAGTAATTCTGCAATTCCTACTCTTCAAAGAAATCCCAGCGCTCATTTACTCAATGTAAATGAGCGGATTTTTTTAATTGATTGTGCCGAGGGAACCCAACTCCAGCTTCGCAAATACCGAATCCACTTTCAGAGGATCCGGCATATCATGATTAGCCATCTTCACGGAGACCATTACTTCGGACTGCTTGGATTACTCACTACTTTTCATTTACTGGGCCGGAAAGATGAGATCCACCTCTATGCTCCACCGGAACTGGAAGAGATCATCAGGATACAGCTGGAGGCTTCACTCACCCGGTTGATATATCCGGTGACTTTTCATCCCCTTGTAGCGGATGGCATACAACCGATATTTGAAGATGAACGAGTTACAGCTCACTCTTTTCCACTGCTGCATAGCGTCCCCACGTTCGGTTTTGTGTTCCGGGAGAAGGTTAAAATCCGGAAGATTCCAGCTACACGTTCCTATGCCTACTGCTCAGATACTGCCTACACAGAAGGGATCATACCATATGTTCAGCAGGTGGATCTACTATATCATGAAGCAACATTTATGCAGGATATGGCTGAAGTAGCTGCGGAAAAACTGCATTCGACAACAGTGGAAGCCGCAACATGTGCATTGAAAAGTCGAGTAAAAAAACTACTCATTGGACATTTTTCTGCTCGCTATGAAGACCTTCAACCATTGTTGGATGAGGCCAGGGAGATCTTCCCGGAAACATATCTTGCAGAGGATGGAGAGATATTCAACCTGTGAGGTATCTGAAAACGCAAACACACTATTTACAATCAAACACAATGAAACATCTGATAAATCTAATGACAGGCTTACTCTTATTGGCCGGACAACTTTCGGCACAAGACACCAATCCTTTTTTTACTTCATGGGAAACGCCATTTCAGGTCCCGGATTTTGATCAGATCGAGAATGCCGACTATCTTCCAGCTTTCAAAGAGGGGATGAAACAACAAAACATGGAGATCGAGGCAATCATTCAAAACCCAGACCAATCCACCTTTGAAAATACTATTCTTGCTCTGGATGAAAGTGGTAAATTGCTGATAAATGTCTTGCGTGTTTTTTACAGTTTGAATAGCGCCAACACATCCAAAGAGATGCAGGGGATTGCGAGGAAGGTATCTCCGTTACTAACAAAGCATAGAGACGATATCAACCTGAATCCTGAACTTTTTACACGTGTGAAGGCGGTCTATTCTCAGAAAGATAATCTTGGCCTTGACGATGAACAGCAGAGATTGCTGGATGAGACTTACAAAGGATTTGTCAGAGGAGGAGCGAATCTCTCTGCTGAAAAGCAGGAAAAATTACGCCACTTCAACAAGGAGATATCGATCCTGCAACTTACCTTCGGGCAGAACCTGTTGGCAGAGACAAATGCATACAAGCTGGTTATTGACAATGAGGCCGATCTCACCGGACTGCCACAGGGCATTATTGATGCGGCAGGTGAAACGGCTGACCAGGATGAAACCACAAAGGGCAAGTGGCTGTTTACCCTTCACAAACCCAGCTTGCTTCCTTTCCTTCAGTTTTCTGATAACAGAATCCTCCGGGAAGAGATATTCACGGCTTATATCAACCGGTGTAACAATGATAACGATCAGGATAACAAAGAGATTATCAATAAGCTGATCCGCTATAGACTGGATAAAGCGAAGCTCTTAGGATATAATACATTTGCCGGATTTGTGTTGGAGGAACGAATGTCGAAATCTCCAGAGAATGTATATAATTTATTGAATCAGATCTGGGCGCCTGCATTGGTAAGAGCCAAAGAAGAGGCTTCGGAGATACAGGAGATGATCAATGACGGAGAGAGTCCATTTCTCCTGGAAGGATGGGACTGGAGCTATTATACGGAGAAAATCAGGCAACAAAAATTTGATTTGAACGAAGAGGAGTTACGCCCCTATTTCAGATTGGAGAATGTACGCAATGGGATTTTCTACTTGTCCAATAAACTATATGGGATCACATTTACAGAAGTCACAGGTGCACCGAAGCCTCATGAAGATGCATCTTTGTGGGAGTGTAACGAAGCGGACGGGACACATCTGGGTGTGTTGTACATGGATTTTCACCCCCGGGCAAGCAAACGGGGTGGAGCCTGGTGTGGCAGTTACCGGCCTCCATCCTGGCAAGACGGAAAACGCATCGCACCGGTTGTGACGATTGTTTGTAACTTCAGTAGCCCGACAGCAGATACTCCGGCTTTGTTGACGTCAGATGAGGTAGAGACCTTCTTTCATGAATTTGGCCATGCACTTCATGTTCTGTTCACAAATGTTCACTACAGAGGTATCTCACATGTACCACGTGATTTTGTTGAACTTCCTTCGCAGTTGATGGAACATTGGGTTTTTGAACCCGAGTTGCTTAACGAATATGCCCGCCATTATCAAACGAATGAAGTGATCCCCGCAGATCTTGTAGAAAAAATTGAGAAAAGCAGCACATTCGGACAAGGGTTTAAAACCGGGGAATATGTGGCGGCATCGCTGTTGGATATGGATTATCATACCCTGAGTGCGATCGATACATTTGATGTGCTTGCTTTTGAAGATCAATCCATGAAGAAGATTGGTCTGATTTCGCAAATTCCACCAAGGTACCGTTCAACCTATTTTCAGCATACTATGACAGGTGGCTATACAGCAGGGTATTATAGTTATATCTGGGCTGAAGTGCTTGATTGTGATGCGTATCAGGCCTTTATTGAAGCCGGTGACATCTTCGATAAAGAGACCGCAAACCGTTTCAGGGAGAAAATACTGGAACGAGGAGGATCGAAAGAGGCAATGGAGATGTACGTGGATTTCAGGGGGGCCGAACCAACAACTGATCCACTTTTAATCAAACGAGGCTTGAAATAATGTATTCTTTTAATATTTTTACATTCACATTCAGATTAACCCATTAGTAATCAACTATGCTAAATCATTTTAAACAGATCCTTGATATTGCTGGAGTGATACTCCTGGTACTGGACCATGAGGGAAATATCTCTCTGATTAATAAAAAGGGGCTTGAGGTTCTAGGCTATCATGAGGAAGAACTACTTGGTAAGAACTGGTTCCGGAATTGTCTGCCTGAAGAACAGACAAATCAGGTTTCTGAAGTATTCCAAAACCTAATAGAAGGGAATATCAAAACCTTTGAGAACTATGAGAATACGGTTCTCACAAAGAATGGGCAGAAAAGGCTCATTGCCTGGGATAATACGATGATCCGGGATGAACAGGGACGGTTAATCGGAACGTTATCATCTGGTGTAGATATAACAGAACAGCGTCAGCTTGAAGACAATCTGAAAGAATCAGAACGGAAGCATCGGGATGTTGTAATGTTTGCTCCTGTAGGTATTTATCAAACATCAAGGGATGGTAAATTTATTGTTGCGAACTCAAGACTGGCTGAGATCCTGGGGTATGATTCTGCAGAAGAACTCATGCTGGCAAATATGCAGGATGATGTATACTGGGACGGAGCTGAAAGAAAGAGGCTGATTGATACATATGAACCAGGTGAATCTGTGAAAGACCTGGAAGTAAAATGGAAACGGAAAGATGGTTCTCCCATCTGGATCAGCCTAAGTGCCCATGCGGTAAAAAATCCTGAGGGTACAACACACTACTTTGAAGGGTTTGTTCTGGATATCTCCGAACGGAAGAAACACGAATAGGAGATCAGAATACTCATGAATTGAATACTTCTTACCTCTTACTTCCCACGTCTTACGTCCTACGTCTAACGTCTAACCGCCTTCCAAAGAACTTCAACCGGATGTAAAGCCTCTCTTCCTGTACCATCCTTGATCTGATGACGGCAACTGGTTCCGGGAGCGGCGATAAGCACATCGTCAGCGCTTTTTCTGATCTCCGGAAAGAGAACCAATTCACCGACCTGCATCGACAGGTCGTAATGTTCCTTTTCATATCCGAATGATCCGGCCATTCCACAACAACCTGATTTGATCTCTTCGACCGAATAGTTGAGTGGTAGGGATAGCATCATCCGGGAGCATTCAACCGAAGCGAGCGCCTTCTGGTGACAGTGACCATGAAGTCTGATCTGTGCAGGTTCTGTGGTAAACTGGTCCGGGGTGATATGCCCGGCTGCGATCTCCTGCACAATGAACTCATCAAAGAGTAGTGCATGCCTGGCAAGTATGAAGGCTTTCTCACGTAGATTCGCCCCGACGAGATCAGGGTATTCATCACGGAATCCAAGAACAGCAGAAGGTTCAATCCCGACAAGAGGTTTCTCCTCCGATACGTTTGAAGAAAATATTTCTACGTTTCGAATCGCCAGTTTCCGGGCTTTACGGAGCAATCCTTTGGATAGAAAGCTCCGGCCGCTGGCAGGATGATCGCAAACCAGGACTTCATATCCCAGCGTATGAAGTAACCTGACAAACCGGACCCCTACCTCCACATCGTTATAGTTGGTAAACTCATCTACCAGTAAATAGAGACTCCCTTTTCTCTCTTGAAGGGTGGCATTCATGGTATCGAGATTTTTTCCGAGCCATGAGCGTAATGTGGTCTCGTGGAGGAGAGGGAGCGATCTCTTTTCCGCAAACTTCAACATGGCTTTGATCAATCCAGCCATGATCCGGTTTTTCTGGAAGAAGTTATATATCCCAGGGGAAATGGTTCCTAACCGGTTCAGTGTAGTGATGTGTGCGACTAATTTTGATCGCAAAGGAATGCCGTTAGCATCGTACCATTGTTGTAAGAATTCAGCCTTCAGCTTGGTCATGTCGACATTCGATGGGCACTCAGATTTACAGGCTTTGCATGAGAGGCAGAGATCCATTACTTCATGGATTTCAGTATGGTTAAATGGATTCTTTTCCAAAGAGTTGGTCAGGAATTCCCGCAGAATATTGGCTCGCGCTCTGGTTGTTGTATACTCATCCTTCAGCGCCATGTAAGATGGACACATCCATTGTCCGGTCAGATGAGTGTTCCGGCAATCACCTGATCCGTTGCACTGTTCAGTTGCCCGAACGATTCCATCGTTGGCTGAAAAATCAAAGTTCGTATCGATCTGTCTCACCGCCTGGCCCGGATGGTCCCTTAGGCTGGTGTTCATTCGTGGTGTTTGAGTAATTTTCCCCGGATTAAAAATATCCTCCGGATCCCAGGTTTGTTTGATCGATTGGATCAGCTTGTAATTCTCTTCACCAATCATCAGTGGGATGAATTCACCACGCAGGCGGCCATCTCCATGCTCACCACTCAGCGATCCTTTATACTTTTTCACCAGTTTGGCCGTCTCAAGTCCAATGGTATGAAATAACTTCACATCCTGAGTGGCTTTCAGGTTCAGGACCGGTCGCAAATGGAGTTCACCCGATCCAGCATGCGCATGGTAGACACAGTTCAACCCGAGTCGTTCCAATAACTGTCCAATCTCCTCGATATAATCTGGAAGCAACTCAGGGATTACTGCTGTATCATCAATTACTGTTACTGGTTTCCGGTCGCCGGGATAGCTGGAGAGCACACCCAGTCCTGCTTTCCGGAGTGCCCACACCCGGTTCAGATCGGGAGGAAAAATAACCGGGAAGGCATACCCGTATCCTGCATCACGCATCTCGCTTTCCATCTCTCTGGTGAGCCGAAGGATCTCTTCCCGGTGTTCTCTTGCAAACTCAACAATCAGAATGGCTCCCGGATCTCCTTCCAGGAAAAAACGATTCCGTCGTTGTGAGATGTTCTCAGTTGTACAATCGAGAATGACTTTGTCTATCAACTCAACAGACCCGGGTTGGTATTTCAGTGCAACAAGGTTCGCTTTCAGCGCTTCTTCGATGGAGCGACAATGGACACAAACCAGCGCTTTCTCCGGAGGGGGCAAGGGAACCAGATTGAGCTTGATCTCGGTAATAAAAGCTAATGTCCCTTCAGAGCCTGCCAGAAGTTTAGCCAGGTTCAACGGTGTTGGCTGGTGATTGAAGACTGAAGACTGTGGACTGCCGACTGCGGGCAGCGGACTTGCAAAAGGCGTTGTTTCAAGCAGGATGTCAATTGCATAGCCGGTATTCCGACGATGGATAGATGGATCCGGATATTCTCTCCGGATGTTCTCCTGATTCACCGGATCGGAGAGGATTTCATTGATGTGCCGGTAGATCCTGCCCTCCAGTGTCCCGGATTTCATTTTTTCGGTTAGCTCAGGAGGCGAGATATCAGCAAACTCAGCTTCACTTCCATCACTCAATATCGTTTTTACAGAGATCACATGGTCCCGTGTGCTGCCATAGATGATCGAATGGGCTCCACAGCTGTTGTTTCCAACCATGCCACCAATCATACAACGGCTTGAGGAGGAGGTCTCAGGCCCGAAAAACAGCCCATGTTTGGCCACAAATTGATTCAATTCGTCTAATATAACACCGGGTTCAACCCGGATCCAGTTCTCCTCAGTATTGAGCTCCAGAATACTGGTCATATAACGGGAAACATCAACGACCAGTCCGGAACCAACCACCTGTCCGGCCAGGGATGTGCCGGCAGTCCTGGGGATAATCGGGATGTGATGCTCACGCCCGAAACGAATCAGCTTTCGAATATCTTCTGTGCTTTTGGGCCGGACCACTCCCAAAGGCAGTTCTCTGTAGGCAGAAGCGTCGGTGGCATACATCAGGCGATGTGAGAGATCGATTGCAATATCGCCTTCGAGTTGACTTTCAAGCTGTTTTACCTTAGTATGAAGATCATTCTGTTCCACGTTAGAAAAATGATTGAATAAACAGCTCTTTATTCATATTTGTAAAATATTTTCCAATCTCAAATGGCTCCAGGGCTTCCCTGATCGCTGCCCCATTATGAGGGATTCCTGACAAAGCATGCTCAATATCTTCAGAGTCAAGCACACCAAAATAATCTCCAAAGATCCTGATTGCCGTTATGATCCCTTCGTGAACATCCAGGTTTAACTCGATGATACCGCTGCTAGCTGTCCGGAGGACCTTTTTGAAATTGTATTTTGGTGAGTAGCCATAATTCCACTCCCATGTACTGTATTTCGTGTCGGCCAGCTGTTGGATAGTTGCGATATCCTCTTCGGTCAGCTCATAAAGTACAGCATGCGGATTACTCTTTACCATAAATTGTTCGATCCGGTCGGCAAATTGCATCACATCAAGAGATTCCATCAGGTGATCAGTGATATTAGTTACCCGGCTGGGTATCGACTTCACCGCTTTATCCTCAAACTTGGAAGGATCTGCATTCAGGGCTTCGGAGAGGTCCGGGATATCAGAGGAAAAGAGCAAGGTCCCATGATGCAATACCATATTTTTCCAGATATGCATGGCATTCCCGGAAAATTTCATTCCTTTGATCGTCAGGTCATTCCGTCCTTCAAAACGTGCATCTACTCCCAGGCTTCGCAACACATCCAGGATAGGCTTGGTATATTTTCTAAAGTTGATCTTATTTTCGTCCTCCGACTTCTGGGTAAATGTAAAATTCAGATTCCCAATGTCATGAAAAACCGCTCCGCCTCCTGAAATCCGTCTGACCACCTTAATGTTTTTTTCCTTGATAAATTCCTGATTGATTTCTGCCAGGGTATTCTGATGTTTTCCAACGATTACCGAGGAGTCGTTTCTCCATAAAGCGAAAGTATCTTCAGTAAAATTTTTCAGGATATACTCTTCGGCAGCGAGGTTGAAGTATGGATCGATCGTATCGCGTCGAATGATCAGCATCGGAAGAAATTTTTAACAAAGCTACTGCTTTTTTATAGTTTTCATACATTTGCACTCCCACTGAGCCAGCTATGAACCGCATATACTATTATCTCTTTCTCTATTTTTTGTTGTTGTTCAAGAATACCTCATTCTGGTTTCTTTACATGGTGTCAGATATGTTTTATTTCTTCCTGTTCTATATAATGAGATATAGACGGAAAGTGGTCTTTACTAACCTGAAAGAGTCTTTCCCGGATAAGTCTGAAGAAGAAATCTTTCGGATTGCAAAAGGATTTTACCGGCATCTGTGTGATATCTCAGTGGAAGGGGTGAAGGCCTTTTCATTGCGGGAAAAAGATATCCTGAAGAGATATCGGATGTTGAATCCGGAGATTCTCGAACCCTATTACAATAAAAAGGAGAGCGTGATAGCTATATTGGGTCATTACAATAACTGGGAGTGGGGAAGCCTGGCTGCCGGTATCGTTTTCAAACACAAACCCGTTGGATTTTACAAACCTTTATCCAACCTGTATATCGACGACTATATACAACAAACGAGGGCCAAAAAGGGGATGCTCCTGGAGTCCGTATCCCGGACAACTCAGACCTTCAAACGCTGTAAAAAGATCCCTTCAATTTACATTATGGTGGCCGATCAGAGTCCGATGAACCTGAAACTGGCATACTGGGTCCCATTTTTAAACCACGATACACCTGTGCTTCATGGCACAGAGAAACATGCTGTGATGAACAACTATCCTCTCTTTTTTGCCGATGTCCAGAAGGTGAAAAGAGGCTATTACACTGTCAAGATGGAGTTGTTGATTGATGATCCATCAACAACTGAACCGGGTGAGATTACGTTGAAGTTTATGCAACGACTAGAAAAGCAGATCAAAGCGAAACCTGAAAACTGGCTTTGGAGCCACCGGCGTTGGAAACATCAAAGAACGTAAGAGAGTATGAGAGTATGAGAGTATGAGGATTCGCGTTTCACGATTCACATCCCACGTCTTACGTCCCACGTTATAAAAGTCCCCCGTTTTTATAGATCGCCAGTTGGGCATCATAGAATTTATTGATTCTGACGTTCTTCTCGTTTGAAAGGTTGGTCAGCTCTCCGGTCTCAAAATTGACCCGAATCGTATCTCCATCTTTTAAGTCGATCTCTTCCAGGACAACTGGATCGTAGGTGAGAATAGGCATGGCAGCGTTGATCGCATTGCGTTCATAGATTGCCCCATAAGATTCTGCAAGGATACACGAGATCCCAAGAGCGATAAAACAATCTACAG
>JACKQG010006407.1_pt2 | contig 11144 bp, 7 predicted proteins | sample 8237621 | NCBI WGS metagenome assembly JACKQG01 (sample SAMN15677084, study PRJNA649215) | marine metagenome | biome: marine; feature: Black Sea; material: saline water; isolation source: suspended particulate matter (SPM) from the Black Sea western gyre | collected 2013-06-09/2013-06-10 | depth... | reverse complement strand
CGCCCCCCCCCCCGCGCCGGGCGCGGGGCCGCGGCGCGCGGCCAGCGCCGCCCGGGCACTGCTGACCGGCCCCCCCCCCCGGGGCTCCGGCCGCGCCAGGATCGGCCCCCCCGCCGGCCCCCCGCCGGGGACCGGGTGCAGCGTCGACCTCGCGGCCTTCAATCCTTACGGCGAGCTGAACTTCGACGCCGACAACGACGGCGTGCCCGACCAGCTGCGCTTCCCGCCGTGGCTTCGTAACCCGGACCCCGCCGGGGGCGACCTGATCCCGACGACCCGCGCCTGGGAGCCCTTCCTCTACCTGAACCCGGCCAACGGCACGCCCTACCGCGATCCGGCCCACCCCGAGGCCGGCTTGTGGAGCGACCTCAGCTTCGCCTTCGGCGAGCCCCTGGCGGCCGGCGCCGACGCCCGCGTCACCGTCATCGCCAAGCGCGCCCTGCCCCAGGCGCTGTGGATCGTCGACGACCTGATGCGCGCCGACGGCGCGGTCCCGGTCGAAATGAAGGACTAGCCTCCGGCCGCCGCCTCTGGCGTCGAGCCGGCCTCCTCTTGGCTGTCCGCCACCGCGGCGGCCAGGTTGTCCCTGTATTGCGAGACCTCGGCGGCGGAGCCCCCCAGCCGGGGTTCGGCGATCGCCAAGGCCTGGCCGAAGGCCTTCGCCGCGCCGGCGAAGTCGCCCTCCTGATAGAGGATCAGGCCGAGGTTGTTCCAGGAGATGGCGACGTGAGGGTGATCCTCGCCGAGCAATTCCAGCCGCATCTCCAGGGCGGCCTGGATCAGGGGCCGGGCCTCGTCCGCCGCATCGAGCCGCAGCTTCACCATGCCGAGGTTGTTGAGCGCCGTCGCCAGGTCCGGGTGGCCTGCGGGGTAGGCGGCGGCGTAGGCGGCGATCGCCCGCTCGAAGAGCTGGACGGCCTGGTCGAAGTGGGCCTGGGCGGCGCCCTCCTCGCCGGCCTCCCGGCCGGCGACCCCGCGCGAGAACCGGAGGAAGGCCAGGTTGCCGACCGACTCCGCCACCTCGGCGCTGGCGGGGCCGAACAGCCGCTCGCGGATCTCCATGGCCTCGGACCACACCGACTCGGCCTCCTCCCAGCGCCCCTCCGGGCTCTTGGCGAACACCGTGCCGAGCGCGTTCAACGCGTGCACCACCTCCCTCGACTCCCGGCCGCGTACCCGCTGGCTGAGGGCCAGTTCCTGGCGGTGGAGGCGCTCCGCTCCGGCCAGGTCCCCCTGCCGCCGCGACACGATCCCGAGCCAGTGGAGGACCTCGGCCTCGGTCTCCGGCTTCACGCCGCGGCCGAGCGCCTGCTCCAGGAGCTGGCGCGCCCCGTCGTTGATCTCGAGCCGGGTGTAGACCTCCCCAAGGACGGCGGACAGCTCCGCCTGCACCCGCGGGTCGTCCTCCAGCCCGGCCAGGGCCTGCGCCCCGTTGCGCTCGAGGAACACCCGCACCGGCGTGTCCCCGGGGTCCGACTCCCAGGGGTCCCCCTCCTGGAACAGGCTGATCATCGCCTCGGCGACCCGGCCGGAGGTCTCGGCCTCGCCGCGGGCGATGCCGGCCTGCCACAGGATGCCCGCGAGGCCGGCGACCGCGGCCGCCGACACCAGGGCGGCGGCGGCCACGCCGGCGCGGTGGCGGCGCGCGAATTTTCCGGTCCGGTAGCGCCAAGAGGCGGGCCGGGCGAGCACCGGCAAGCCATCGAGGCACCGGCTCAGGTCGTCGGCGAAGGCTCCGACGCTGGGGTAGCGGCGCTCCGGCTCCTTGCGCAGGGCCATCAGGACGATGGCGTCGAGGTCGGCGGCCCAGCGGCCGAGCTCGCCGACCCGGCTGGGCGGGGCCGGCTCATCGTCGCAGACGGTCCGCTCGATGTCGCGGATGGCGCGGGTCGGAAACTCATACGGCTGGACGCCGGTGATCAGCCGGTAGAGCATCACGCCGAGCGAGTAGACGTCGCTGGCGGTGGTGACGGTCTCGCCGCGGACCTGCTCGGGGCTGGCGTACTCGGGGGTCATCGCCAGCAGCGGCGCCACGGTCAGCTCCGGCCCCGCCGCGCTGGCCTCGGGGTCGAGGATCTTGGCGATGCCGAAGTCGAGCAGCTTGGGGGTGCCGTCGGCGGTCACCAGGACGTTGGCCGGCTTGAGGTCGCGGTGCACCACCAGCCGCCGGTGGGCGTAGTCGACGCCGGCGCAGACCTGGAGGAACAGCCGGACGCGGCCGGCGGTGTCGAGGTCGCGCTCCTCGGTCCAGCGGGTCAGCGGGTGGCCGTCGATGTACTCCATGGCCAGCCAGGGCGAGCCGTTGGCCAGGCGGCCGCCGTCGACCAGCTTGGCGATGTTGCGGTGCTCCAGCCCGGCGAGGGTCTGCCGCTCGCTGAGGAAGCGCTGCAGCAGGCTGCCGGTGTCGAAGCCCGGGCGGATGACCTTCACGGCCACCGTCTGCTCGAAGTCATCGACCCGCTGGCCGAGGTAGACCTCCCCCATGCCGCCGGAGGCGAGGTGGCGCTCGAGCTGGAAGGGCCCGGCGCGTTCGCCGACCAGGCTGCCTTCGGCGCCGGGCTCCAGCGGGCCGGAGAAGTAGGCCGCGGCGTCGGCGTCCAGCGCCCGGACCGCGACGCCCCGGTGGGCGTCGAGCAAGGAGAGCAACTCCTCCCGGAGCTCGTCGTCCTCGCCGGAGGCCGCCGCCACGAAGGCGCCACGCTCCTCGGCCGGCAGCGCCTCCGCCTCCGCGAACAGCTCCTTCACTCGCTCCCAGCGGTCCCGCTCCATCCCCCGCCAGGATAAGCCTCGACCGGGGTCAGACATCAATTGATATTCGAGGTCGTACCCCGAATAACAATCGATGTCTGACCCCGGTTTGGCAACAGGCGGCGAGCAGCGACAGGAGGATGAAGGCGCCGGCGATGGCGCGCAGGGCGCGTTCGGCGGTGAGGGGGCCGCTCAAGACAGTCTCCGTTGCTCCTTCTTCGATTCCAGCAGGTAGTAGGTCGCGGGGACGACGACCAGCGAGAAGATGGTCGAGGCCACCAGGCCGAAGATCAGGGCCCAGGCCAGGCCGCTGAAGATCGGGTCGAGGGTGATCGGCCAGGCGCCCAGCGCGGTGGTGCCTGCGGTCAGCAGGGTCGGCCGCATGCGCACCGCGCCGCTCTCGTAGATCGCCTCCCGCAGGCCTGCGCCGGCGGCGCGCGCCCCGTTGATGAACTCGATCAGCACCAGCGAGTTGCGCACCACGATGCCGCCCAGGGCGATCATGCCGATCATGGCGGTTGCGGTGAAGTAGACCGAGTCGAGGTGGCCGCCGACCTCGGTGGCGAAGAAGCGGTTGAGCAGCCAGAAGCCCGGCATGATGCCGATGGCCGTCAGCGGGATCGCCATCATCACCAGCAGCGGCATCAGCAGCGAGCCGGTCTCGACCACCAGCAGCAGGTAGATGAGCAGCATCGCCGCGCCGAAGGCCAGCCCGAGGTCGCGGAACACCCGCACCGTGACCTCCCACTCCCCTTCGCCGGCCCACTCGACCTCGAAGCCGCGCGGCAGCGGGTCGTCGGCCAGCCTGGACTTGAGCGACAGGACCGCCTCCGCCGGAGGGCGACCGGCCATCTCGCCGGTGACGTAGACCACCGGCCGCAGGTTCTTGTGGTAGACCGTCGCGTCGGCCTCGACCTCGAGGAAGCGGCCGATCTCCTCCAGGGCGACCATCGAGCCGTCGGCGGTGCGCGCCGCCAGGGCGCCGAGCTCGGCGGCCCCGGTCCGCTGGACGCGCGGCAGGCGCACGTCGATCGGCAGCGGCTGGCGCTCCCCGGGCGTCCGCAAGGTGCCGACAGCGCGCCCGGAGACGGCGGTGCCGAGCAGCTCGGCGACCTGCTCCTCCTCGACCCCGAGCAGGCCGGCCTGGAGCCGGTCCAGCGAGTAGTGGAGCCGCTGGTGCGGCTCGCTGGCCATGACGTCGAGGTCGGTCAGGCCGGCCTCCCCGGCCATCAGCGCCCGCACCCGCTGGGCCGCGGCCGTCAGCTCGGCGTAGGGGGCGCCGTCGTCGCCGTAGACCTCCGCCACCACGGTCGCCAGCACCGGCGGCCCCGGCGGCACCTCCACCAGGCGCATCACCGCGCCCTGCTCGGCGGCGATCCGCTCGAGGTCGCCGCGCAGGCGCAGGGCGATGGCGTGGCTCTGCATGTCGCGCTCCCCCTTCGGCACGATGTTGACGCGGATGTCCGCCAGCTCCGGCGAGCGCCGCAGGTAGGTGTGGCGCACCAGGCCGTTGAAGTCCATCGGCGACGGGACGCCGACGAAGGACTCGAAGTCGGTCACCTCCGGCTGCAGCGCCAGGAAGTCCTCGAAGGCGCGCACGGCGGCGTCGGTGCGCTCGAGCGTGCTGCCCTCGGGCAGGTCGATCATGACCTGGAGCTCGTCCTTGTTGTCGAAGGGCAGCATCTTCAGCGGCACCAGGCCGAAGGCGGCCATGGACATCGAGCCGCCGAAGAGCAGCGCGACCACCCCGAGCAGCGTCCAGGCGCGCCACCTCGACTTGACCCACGGCGCCACCGCCCAGCGGTAGAAGCGGCGCAGGAAGGGCGAGGTCGGATCGACCTCGTCCTGGGCGCAGGCGGCCTCGTCGGTCTCGCCGGGCTTGCGGCCGCGGTGCTTGAGCAGCACGTAGGCCAGCCACGGCACCACCGACAGCGCCGCCAGGGTCGAGAAGGCCACCGCCAGCGGCACGTTGGCCGCCATCGGCGCCATGTACGGGCCCATCATGCCGGTGATGAAGTACATCGGCAGGAAGCTGACGATGATCGTCAGCGTGCTCATGATCACCGGCGGCAGCACCTCGGCGACCCCGCGGAGCACCGCCTCCTTGGGCTTGCAGTCCCGGCGGCGGAGGTGGCGCTGGATGTTGTCGACGTTGGTGATCGGGTCGTCGACCACCAGGCCGAGCGACAGGATCAGCGCGAACAGCGTCACGCGGTTGATGGTGTAGCCGAGCAGCTGGTTCACCAGCAGCGCCAGGGCGAAGGACATCGGCACCGCCAGGGCCACTACCAGGGCCTCGCGCCAGCCGAGCGTGATCAGCAGCAGCACGACGACGCTGGCCAGGGCGAAGCCGATCGACGCCAGCAGGTCGTTGACCTTGCGGTCGGCGGTCTCGCCGTAGTCGCGCGTCACCACCAGCTCGACGCCGTCGGGCAGCACCTCGGAGCGCAGGCGCTCGGCCTCGGCGTGGACCGCGCGGGCGACCTGGGTGGCGTCGGCGCCCTTCTGCTTCGAGACCGCGATCGTGACCGCGGCGCCCGAGGTCCCGGCGGCGGCGCCGGCGGCCGGCCCGAAGCCGATGCGGGTGTAGTTCGAGGGCTCGCGCGGCTGATTGCGGACCTCGGCGACGTCCCGCAGCCGCACCGGCAGGCCGTCGCTGGCGGAGATCACCAGGCCGCCGATCTGCTCGGCGTCCGACAGCCCGTCGCCGGCGCTCAGGTGCAGCCGCGCGCCGAGCTGGTCGAAGTCGCCGATGTAGGTGGTGTGGTCGGCCGAGCGGATCGCGGCCGCCACCTCCGTCAGGGTCAGGCCGCGGCCCTGGAGCTGCTCGCGGTCGACCTCGACCAGCACCTGCCTGGGGGTGCCGCCGACCAGCTGCGTGCGCGACAGCTTGGGCAGCGCGTCCAGCCGCGCCTTGAACTCCTCCCCGAGGCGGCGCAGGTCGTACTCGTCGTAGCCGTCGCCGTAGAGGGCGAAGGTGACCACCGGCACGTCGTCGATCTCGATCGGCTTGGCCACCCAGGACTGGACCATGGTCGGCAGCAGGTCGACGTTCTGCTCGATCCGGTTCCGCAGCTTGATCAGCGAGTCCTCGCGGTCCTCGCCGACGTAGAAGCGGACCGTGACCACCGCCCGGTCGCGCTGCGACATCGAGTAGACGTACTCGACGCCGTCGAGCTGCCACAGGAGGCGCTCGAGCGGCGTGGCCACCAGGCGCTCGACCTCGCCGACCGAGTAGCCCGGGGCCTCGACGAAGACGTCGGCCAGCGGGACCACGATCTGCGGCTCCTCCTCCCGCGCGGTGGTGAAGATCGACACCGCGCCGAGGGCCAGGGCGGCCACCAGCAGCAGCATGGCGTTCTTGCCGGTGAGGAAACCGGCGACGATCCGCTCCAGGACCGGCCGGTCGCGCAGCTCGAGTTCGGACGGGCTCACGGCAGGCCGATCTCCTCGCCGCCGGCGAGGCCGGAGAGGACCTCGACCTCGGCCTGGCGCACGGCGCCGGTGCGGACGGCCCGGCGGACCCATCCGCGGTCCGCCTTCACCAGCACCATCTCGACCTGGCCGACGCGGAACACGGCCGCCGCCGGCACCACCACCTGCTGCCGTTCCCCCACTCGGTAGCGCAGCGTGCCGAAGTCCCCCGGCGCCGGGCGGTCGCCGGGCCCTTCCAGGCCGGCCAGCGGCACCCGGATGCGGACCGTGCGGCTGCGCGAGTCACTGCTCGGCGCCACCTCGGAGACGGCGCTGGCGCCCTCGCGGTGGCCCAGGCTCCAGGACAGCGTGGCCCCCAGCCCGGCGAAGTCGCGGTCACCCACCGGCACCTGCGCCTCCAGGCACACCTGCAGCGGGTCGTAGAGCTGGAACAACGGCGTCCCAGGGACCGCCAGGTCTCCAGGGCCGACCACCCGGGCTTCGACCACGGCGTCGACCGGCGCCAGGACCTGAGCCCGGGCGAGCTGGATCTCGGCGATCGCGAGCTGAGCCTGGGCCTGCCGCAGGCGGGTCTGAGCGCGGTCCCACTCCTGCTCGGGAGCGATCTTCTCGTCCCGCAGGCGGCGAACCCGGTCGGCCTCGGCCTGCGCCAGCTCCACCGCGGCGACGGCCACGGTCAGCGAGGCCTCGAGGGCCGAGGCGTCGATCTCCGCCAGGAGCTGGCCGGCGCGCACGTGATCGCCGACGTCGGCGTGCACCTTCAGGAGGCGGCCGGCGGTCTCCGCCGAGGCCTGGATGTGCTCCAAGGAGCGGACCGTCGCGGCGATCTCCCTCCAGACCGGAACGACCTGGAGCCGCGCCGTCGAAGTGTACGACGGCGCCTCGGCGGCCGCCCGCGAAGCAGGCGGCGGCGGGCTCTTGCCCTCCCGGCCCTCATCCGGTCCACAGGCGGCGGCCAACAGGGCCGCCGCGGCTCCGAACATCGGCGCCTTCATTCCTCTCTCCCGATCTCACAGTGGCTGTGAATGCAGTCCAGCAAGCCGAGCATCTCCACCCGCACCAGCCGGTAATAGACGCGCTGCCCGTCCCGGCGGGCGGCCAGGATGCCGTGCTGCCGCAGGGTCGCGAGGTGCTGGGAAGTCACGGCCTGCTCGCATTCTGCCACCTTGGCGATGTTGCCGACGCAATCCTCACCGTGGCGGAGGTAGTCGATGATCCGCAGCCGGAGCGGATGCGCGGTCACCCGGATCAGGGGGGCGGCGCGGTCCAGCTGCTCGCGAGGAACCAGGGGCGAAGTTGTCATCTCCACACCAATATATCTTGTCAAGAATATATGCCAGTCTTAAAATCTTGATATTTACCGATATCATACCTCGGGCTGCAGCAGCAGGCTTCCTGGAGCTTCATTCCGGCTCCTTCGGGCGACGAGGAGGGCAGAATGTCGAGGGTCCCGGTCCTGAGGACGTACCCGCACAGCCATGACCGAAGCTCCCTCCGATCCTGCCTCCCCTCCTCCCTCGGGCGAGAGCCCGGAGAACGCCGCGCCGGCCGCCACCAGCGCCACGAGACCGGCCCCGGCGACCCGAGCTCAAACGCTGCGGATCGTGGTCCGGCCGCTTCCCAAGGTGGTCTTCTTCTACCTGACCTGGATCGCCTCGCTGGTGTGCGCGATCGTCGCGTCGCTCGGCAGCGGCGACGCCCCGCCGCCCGGCCCCCTCGGCCTGATCTGGACCGGGGCGTTCTTCTTCAACGTCCTGGTGATCTCCTTCGACTTCAACGAAGAGCGCTCCCTGGTGGCGGTCCTGGCGCTGATCGTCGCCTTCCTGGCGCTGCTCTACTTCGGCGTCCTGGGCTCGGTCGGGGCCTGGTTCAGCGCGCTACGGCCGGTGATGAACGCCACCTTCTACTGGCTGGTCTTCGTCGGCTTCTCCCTCCTCTACCTGATCGTCTGGCTCAACTCCCGCTTCGACTACTGGGAATTCCGGCCCAACGAGGTCGTCCACCGTTTCGGCCTGTTCCCGAAGATGAAGCGGTTGAGCACCGAGGACCTGCGGCTCGACAAGGAGGTCCCTGACGTGCTCGAGCGGCTGCTGCTGGGGTCCGGACGACTGATCCTGACCTCGCCCCAGGAGCGGCACCCGATCGTGATCGAACACGTGATCCGGATCGGCCGGATCGACGACCAGATCGCCGAGATCATGGGGGTCAAGGCGGTGATCCACCAGAGTTGAGCGCCCGCCGAGAGCCGAAAAACCGGCGGCCGGACTCGCGTCCGGCCGCCGGCTTCCTTTTCCCCTTTGCTTTGCTTTTCCTCCTTTTCGCCATCCCCTGCGAGCCGGAGGCTTGAAAGAGAACCCATGCGTAGCATTCTTCTGATCGGCTCAAAACCAATGGGAACAGTAGGCTTTTTTGAGAATATTCCGGGGTTTCTTTCCGATTTCCTTGACGGATCAGCAGAGCTGTGGTTTCAACGCCTCAGTTCGGCGGTGATCCAGCGGCCGCGTTGAGCCAGGCGCTCGAGTTGGAAGCCGGCCGCCTCCAAAGCGGTGAGGGTCCTCGACCGGTTGAGGTCGAGGATCCCGCCGGCGAACAGCCGGCCTCCGGGCGCGCAGCGGTCCGCCAGGAAGGCGGCTGACGCGACGATCAAGTCGGAGTGGAGGTTGGCGCACACGACGTCCCAGCGGCCGCACACGCTCTCAAGCACCCCGCGCCAGAAGCGACAGCGCCCGGCGACCCCGTTGGCCGCCGCGGTCCGCCTCGCCTGGGGCGCGCTGGCCGGATCGGGGTCCATGCCGGCGACGCGCTCCGCGCCCAGCAGCGCGGCCGCCACCGCCAGGATGCCGGAGCCGGTTCCCAGGTCGAGCACCCGGGCCGGTCGGCCCTCGGCGAACCAGCGCTGCAGCGCGCGTAAGGCCATTCGGGTGCTGGAATGGCCGCCCGTGCCGAAGGCCGAACCCGCCTGGACCTGGAGCGGTCGGTCGGCTGCTCGCAGCGGCAGGCTGGCGCGGTCATGGAAGTCGGCGTGAATCACGAAGGCGCCGCAGCGGAAGGGACGCCACCGCTTCCTCCAGAGCGTCTCCCAGTCCTCCCCTCGGCGGAGCTCGAAGCCGGCGCTCCAGCTGCCCGGCCCCCAGCCGAAGGCCTGGGCCAATTGCCTCATCCGTGTGTTGAATCGCTCGGCGAGGCTGGGTTCGCAGACTAGGGTGAGGAAGGCCTTCGGACAGCGGGGCGGCGCCTCCCCCTCCAGGATCCCGGAGGGGAAGGCCTGCTCGGCGATCACCGCCCCCCATCCTTCCTGTTGCAGGCACCAGGTCAGGGTCTCCTCCCACCCCGACGGCACCCGCAGCCGCACGTGGAGCATCTCTTCGGCGGCCTTGGGGTCCATGGAAACCCTAGGATGAAGGCCGATGCCCGCGAAGAGCAAGAGCAAGTTCCCGCGCGAGAGCCGGGCAGCCCGCCGCCAGCGCGCCGCGGAGCTTCTGGCAGCCCTGGGCCGCCTCTACCCGAGCTCCCGCACCGCCCTGGACTGGCGCGACCCGCTGCAGATCCTGGTGGCCACGATCCTGTCGGCGCAGTGCACCGACGAGCGGGTCAACCAGGTCACGCCCGGCCTGTTCCGCCGCTTCCCGGACGCCCGCGCCCTGGCCGCCGCCAGCCAGGAGGAACTGGAGGCGCTGATCCGGTCGACCGGCTTCTTCCGCAACAAGGCCAAGAACATCCGCGGCGCGGCCGAGCGCATCGTCGCAGAGCACGGCGGAGAGGTGCCGGACACCATGGGCGAGCTGCTGGCCCTGCCCGGTGTGGCCCGCAAGACCGCCAATTGCGTGCTCGGGACCGCCTTCGGCCGCAACGAGGGCGTGGTGGTCGACACGCACGTCGGCCGGCTGGCGCGGCGCCTCGGGCTGAGCCGGGAGCGGGACCCGGTCAAGGTCGAGCGCGACCTGGTGGAGCTGTTCCCACGGGAGTCCTGGACCGTCCTCAGCCACATGCTGATCGACCACGGCCGCGCCGTCTGCACCGCGCGCCGGGCCGATTGCGACGCTTGCTACCTGGTGGAGCTGTGCGCCCAGGTGGAGGTCTGAGCCCTACCAGACGAAGGGCAGCTTGAGGTATCCGAGCGACGGCTTCGGCGAGGCCTGGCTCGGCCCCTGGCCGAGCGCGTCGATCTCGAAGGTCACGCGGTAGCGGACGAAGCGCTTGCCCTTGAGCAGCGCCAGATCGGCGGTCCACTGGTTCGGCGCCGGGACCACCGAGGCCGGCTGCTCCGGATCGTCGCTGCCCTGGACCTCCAGCCTTACCGCGGTCGAGGGCGGCAGACCGTCCTTGACCCCCAGGGCGTCGATGCGGAAGAACTTGGGCCGCAGCGCCCAGTCCTCGGCCGGATCCAGGGCCAGGAGCAGCGAGCCGTCGGTCACCCGCGTCCCGAGGCGCAGCTCGTCGGCCGCCGGGCGGTACTCGGCCTCGACGATCTCGAAGGTCGCGAGCGGGGCTTCGGCGCTGGGGAGGAGGTCGTAGCCGACCAGGGTCGCCGGAGAGCGCAGGAAGTGCTCGCGCCCCCGGGCGAAGCCGGCCGAGGCGGCGCCCACCCCCAGGCGGGCCGAGCGGAAGGGGGCGGGGCGCTGGGGCGCGCGCGGCAGCTCGGGCGGCGCCGCGACCGGGGCGCCGTCGCGCGGCACCCAGCCGTCGGGGAGGACGCCGCCGAAGCGCAGCGCGGGGTCGGCCCAGTCCGGGAACGGGCCATCGCCGTTGGCGGGCTGGCGCAGGCCCGCCAGTCCGGTGTCGATCCACACGCTCTGGGCCTGCGAGGCGGAAGCGAACAGCGGCACGCAGACGTATGGCTGCGGCCGGGAGAAGAAGCGCAGCACCTCCTCGACGCGGTCCGGATCGGCGGCGGTGCCGGCGGGATCTCCGTGATGCACGTAGTCGCGGGTCCCCGCTTCAGCAACAGCCGGCCACAACAA
>JACKQG010007342.1_pt1 | contig 11145 bp, 11 predicted proteins | sample 8237621 | NCBI WGS metagenome assembly JACKQG01 (sample SAMN15677084, study PRJNA649215) | marine metagenome | biome: marine; feature: Black Sea; material: saline water; isolation source: suspended particulate matter (SPM) from the Black Sea western gyre | collected 2013-06-09/2013-06-10 | depth... | reverse complement strand
TGAGGTTAAAAAAACTGCAATTGCCGGCAAAAAATATGCACTATTGAATTTTAATTTTGATAAGACTACTGAAAAATTACAAAAGTGGGCAGGTGATCCTGCTTTTTCTCCTGACAGGGGAAAGGAAAGGAAATTATTTTTCAGCAGGGAAGAAGCTCTTAAGAATTTAGAACAGATAACCCTGCGTCAAAAGAAGATGATAGAGGAGAGGGAAAAGCGGATATCAGAGCTTGAAGGCATTATTAAAAAGGGCTTTGTTTATAGAATCTATAGTTATTTAAAAATCGTTAAAAGGAAAATATCCGGCTAACCTGTGAGTGCTTGCCCTGATTTTCTCTTAGTAACGTGCAAATTATTATAATTACTAGTAAAATACTTTTAGTATACAGATAAAACCATATACGATTGATTATCTAAAGGATTAAAATGGTTACTCAAAATAAAATAAATAAAATCGTTAAGACAATAGCAAATAATTATAGTCCTGAGAAGATAATCCTTTTTGGTTCCCATGCCTATGGAAAACCAACTGAAGATAGCGATCTGGATTTATTAGTAGTGGTAAAGAAGAATTCACAACCAAGGTATAAAAGGGCTCGAGAGATAAGGAGATATTTATGGGGCATAACAGATATTCCTAAGGATATTCTTGTGTATACTCAAGATGAAATTGATGAATGGAAAGAAGTAAAAGAAGCATTTATAACAAGGGTAATAAAAAAAGGAAAAGTTCTATATGAAAACAAAGAAGGAACTAATAGATAACTGGATCAAGAGGGCAGAAAAGGATTTACTTACCGCTGAACATGAATTATCTTTTCATGATGCAGTGACAGAAAGCATTTGTTTCCATTGTCAACAAGCAACTGAGAAATTTTTAAAGGCATACTTAGTTTTCCTTGATATATCATTTGCTAAAACTCATGAAATTGGAGAATTGATTATCAAGTGCGAAGATAAAGATAAAGAAATTTCAGTTTTTAAAGAAGAAGCTGACAAACTTACTGATTATGCTGTTGATATTCGGTATCCAGAAGAGACGTTTGAACCACCTATAACAGAAGCTAAAGAAGCTTTTAAAGTAGCTAAGAAAATAAGGGATTATGTTTTAGATAAATTTTAAATTAAAGCAGGTTATTTTATTTTAATTCATAAGATTATAATAATTTTTGTATTAAAATAGAAAGTTCTTCATCCATTATTCCCAAATATATACTGCAACTTTGATTAATTATTATTGAAGATATATGGATAATAAAAGTCTAATAGTAATTGTAACTTATAACAGTCAGGACTTTATTGAAAATTGCCTCCGTTCAATAACAGGACAGAATTATAAGGACTGGTTTCTGGTTGTTATTGATAATGGTTCCAACGACAGCTCAGCGGCAAAGATTAGGGAATTCAGGAATATGTCTTCAGAGATAACCAGCAGTAATTTCAAGCTTATTACCCTTAAAGAAAATATAGGATTTTCAAGGGCAGTAAATTATGCAGTATTTAATTTAATATCCAGGAAGAAAAAAAGTCTGGAAGAGGAGCTGGGGTTTCTGATTCTATTGAACCCGGATATTTATTTAAACTGGGATGCACTGCAAAAATTAATTTCAACTTTTAGGATCACAGAAGACAGGAGCTTGCCGCCGGTAAGGATAGGAAGAATAGGAGCTGCAGGCGGACTAATACTTGATTATAAAAAAGATACCATACAGCATCTGGGTGGTAGGGTTAGTCCTAATTTTATTACATCACATATAGGCTATGGAAAGAGATATGAAGATTTGAAGGGTGGGTACAGAAATAAAGGAGAAGTCCAAGATATAGGACAAAAGAATGTACAAATAATTAGTCAAGAAATTAAACAGGGTATTGGAGGTAAAACTTACAAACCAAGCCTGGAGAATGCTCAAAATATAATGGAAAGCATAAAAGATGTAGACTATGTCACCGGTGCTTTTTTTGCGACTGAGTACAAATTATTTAAGAGTATAGGTGGTTTTGATTCAGGATATAGACCTGCATATTTTGAAGAGCTTGATTATTGTTTGAAGATTAGAAGAAGTGGATGGCGGGTAGTTGTAACTCCTGAATCTATTGCCAGGCATTTTGAAGGCGCATCAGTAGAGAAGTTCAGCAGAAATTTTTACAGGTATTATCATAAAAATAGGGTCAGATGTGCAATAATTAATCTGGGATTTTTAAAATTCCTTAAAAAATTCTTTCCATCTGAGCTGAACTGGCTCAGGAATAAAGTCACAAGTGACCAGATTTTTCCTATTTTTTATGCTTATTTTATAAATTTTGTATTTCTACCTTATAATTTGATAATTAAATTAAAAAATCATTTAATCTTAAATAAATTAGAGTTAAAATGATTGCATCTTAAAATTAAATTGAACTATCTGAGAATCCGGGGAATTACATAAAGATTTTCAAAATAAATTTTTAAATATGGGAGATATGATGGCTATAGAATCAAGTAAAAAAATTCAATCAAAGATCTGTATAATAAGTTATGATGTTATCGGTAAAAATATGGCCGGGCCCGGCATAAGATTCTATGAATTTGCCAAAATTTTGTCTAATTATCTGGATGTTACTTTACTTACTCCCAATAAAATAGACATTGATACTGAAGGCTTTAAAACAAGACAGTATAAAATAGATAATTATAAGAGTCTACAGAGGTATATTGAGAATTCAGATATTATATTAATCCAGGGCCACATCCTTTACTATTTTCCTTTCTTAAAGAATTTCAAGGGTAAAATAATTGTAGATCTTTATAATCCTTTCAATTTAGAAAGCCTGGAAATGTTTAAAGATAGCAATATGGAAGAAAGGATCAGGATTGATAAAAATAATTTAAATATACTGAAATTTCAACTCACAATTGGTGATTTCTTTATCTGTGCAAGCGAAAAACAAAGGGATTACTGGATAGGAATGTTAAATGCTGTGGGTAGAATAAATCCTTATAATTATGATTCTGACAGCACCTTAAGGAATCTGATAGATATTGTACCTTCCGGTATACCTTCCGAACCTCCTTTACGCTCAAACTTATCTATAAGGGATGTAATTCCTAATATTAAAGAAGAAGACGTTATAATTTTATGGGGAGGAGGAATCTGGAACTGGCTGGATCCTATTACTGCCATTAAGGCGTTGTGGGAAATTACAAGAAGCAGGAAGGATATAAAATTAGTATTTATGGGAATCAAACATCCGGATCCAAAGCTTCCTGAAATGAAAAAATGCATAGAGGCAATAAAACTGGCCAGAGAACTTGATTTGTATGAGAAGGATGTATTTTTTAATGAATGGACTCCATACGAATTAAGGCAGACTTTCCTTACGAGTTCAGATGTCGGACTGTCAATTCATCACGAGAGGATTGAAACTGAGTTCTCTTATAGAACGAGGGTTATGGATTATATATGGGCAAGGCTTCCGGTAATAACTACCGAAGGGGATTCTATAGCTAAAATGGTAAAAGTTGAAAATATAGGTGAAGTGGTAAAATATGAGAATACCCACCAGCTGGCAAGAGTTATGGAAAGTATGGCTACCAATAAGAGCTTAAAAGAAATTTACAGGAAGAACTTAAATAAAATTGCTCCAGGATTTTATTGGGAGAATGTAACCAGGCCGCTGGTTAAATATTGTGTTAATTCGTATTATGCAGTTGATAAAAGAAAAATTATTGAGCTTATAGATTTACAAAATAGCAAAATTTCAAAAATCATAAAAAATAATTTTGAAGGTTGTGCAAATGTTTTAAAAATAACCTCGAACAAATATAGAGATGAGAAGATTATAGACAAAAGTGATGTAGGGAAAATATTCTGCCTGGAAGTAGATAGTGATTTTGTAATTCTGGAGGATGAGGACAGCAAATTAGATGAGATTGGAATTTTAAAATCTAAAATAACCCAGAGAACCAAATTCGATGGTATTATTGTAAATAATGCTTTTTCTAAAATTACCCCAAAATTTTTCTATGATCTCACCAATGTACTTTCATCGAAGTTAAAAAGAGATGGATTACTATTTTTTTCAATTCCTGAAAAAAGAGGACTTTATAAGCTTTTTGGTGAGGGTAAGAAGGATGACAGATCCGGTGCAAGGATCGATGATTTTACTATTGAATTCATATTGAAGAATGCTGGCTTTGAGATTATAGATAAGGGAATCTGGGATAAAATTGAGTACACGGCAATAAGCAGTGGTGAAAATGGAATGGATGAGATATATGGTAAGAATGAATTATTTGAGCTTTTTGAGATAAAATTAAATAAAGAAGAATTTAAGGATTTGAAACTTTTAAGCCGTTTGGATATTTTAGATTCTGAAGATCTGGCTGAAGATAAAACTATTAAGGGAAAACTAAGAAGATATATGTATCTTCTTACCAGTATGTATTTTGAGAATTTGAGAAAGAGTTATAATGAGTCTGTAAAAGCTATTAATAATAATATTCAGGTTCAAATTAATAGAGAAATAAATGAATTAAACCGTAAGAACCGGGAGAGGTTACTTCTGATATATTTTGATATATTCCGGACCCTCCACAGGGAAATTAAAAGTCTGGGTTATGATATTAGCAGTTTGAGAGAAGTTTTAGGTGATTTTAAGCCTAAAAGCATATCAGGACTAGAGATAGATATAGACCAGAAACTTGAGGTATTGTTGAGGGATTTTGAAAACATTGACAGGATAATGGGTCTTACTGTGTCTAATAAGTATTATTTAGCAAAAATGACATAGATTTTAACTATTTTGTCTGTTATAAAAATACAGTAAAACTATGATTAAGGAGAGAAATAAAATGAGTTTGGGAAGTTCTATCTTACTTATTTTGTTCAGTATTTCCATAGCTGTTGCCGGACAGATATTACTAAAGATAGGTATAAACCGTATTGGAATGGTTAATTTCAGCAATTTGGATGCTCTAAAGCAGTTATTTTTTGGGGTAATAAAAAGCCCTCTGGTAATATCCGGTTTATTTTTATATGTTATTTCAGCTGCAATATGGCTGGTAGTGTTATCCGCAGTGGACTTGAGTTTTGCTTACCCATTTATTGGTTTTACATATGTAATGGTACTTGTCCTTTCAAAATTTATATTAAAAGAGGATGTGAACCCCATCCGCTGGGCAGGCGCGCTTATAATAACTATAGGCGTGATTGTAATTTCCAGAGGATGATATTTCAAACCGAAAGTAAGGTGAGATTTTTAATTGACGCAAGATGATGATCCTTTGATATCAATTATCACTGTAAATTTTAACGGTAAGAAATTTTTAGGCAATCTTTTTAATTCCATACTTGATCTTAATTATTCACGTGAAAAAATCCAGATAATAATGGTAGATAATAATTCTACGGATGGTTCTGTAAAATTTGTGAAAAAAGAATTTCCGCAGGTAGAGATAATTGCTCTTAAGGAAAATAAGGGCTATGCTGGAGGTAATAATGAAGGATTTAGCCGTTCAAAGGGGAAATATATAGCTCTTATAAATAACGATTGTGCAGTTGAAAAAGACTGGCTGTCTGAGATGCTGTCTATATTCAGGCAATCTACTGATAATTCTAAAATAGGAGTGGTGGGCCCTAAAGTAGTTTTTTATTATCATTATCTACCTCTTCAGCTGATTACAAATAGCAAGAATCAAAAAGAGATGGGTGATAATAGAAAATCCAGGAGGCTGGGTGTTCAAATATATGATGTAAAAGCTGGTAATGCTGAAAATAATATTAGTTACCGAAGCACTTTAAATGAAAGTGTTAAGTATCTGGATGGATTTTATCCTGCAGAATCAGATGAAAGTGGAAAAATCTATCATTGGTCACAGGATAATGCCATTCTGGCTGTACCAATAGAAAATCTAAATAAAGACCTGGAGATACAGTTTAAGGTATCATCATATCTTTCACCCAATCATTTGCAACTGGTAATAGGTGAAGAAATATTTAAAGATATTGAGGTTTCAAGGAAATCTAAAACGGTAAAAATAAAGATTCCAAAGAGATATTTTGCTTTCAGGAAAGACATTATCAATAGTTGCGGGATCAAGATAAATAAATCCTTTTACAGTATGGATAGGGGTTTTGAGAGTTTCGATGAAGGACAATATAACCGGGTAGAAGAAGTCTTTGGACTCTCCGGGAGCAGCTTTATGGTGGATAGAAAAATGCTTGATGAGGTCGGCGGTTTTGATGAGAGCTTTTTTACCTACTATGAAGATATTGATCTATTCTGGAGATCCAGATTAGCCGGTTGGAAGAATTTCTTTACTCCTAAATCTATTGTAAGACATTTTCACTGTGGAACCAGTAAAGAATGGTCTTATGATTTTACCTATTATGTGATTAGAAATAGGCTGCTTATGATTTTTAAATGCGGTTGGCTGTTTTTGTTTATTAAGAGTTATCTGGTATTCATTTTTTCAAATATAATTAACATCCTATATTATATTGCCCGATTGCCTGCGGGTAAAAGACAGAAAAGAATTGATATCCCGATCAGAATTAGAATTTTCTTTGAACTTTTCTATATACTGCCTAAGAATTTAATAAGTAGAATTAGAATAAGAACTGGCAGGAAGGTGCAGGATGGAATTATCAAAAGCTGGATGAGAAGTTTTTAACAGGACATTTTATGAAGAAGATTGCTATTTATGATAGATACCTGACAACAGTTGGGGGCGGGGAGCGATATAGCTGTAAGATTGCTGAAGTCTTATCCAAACAAAATGAATTTAAAGTAGATTTGATTACCGATATATTTGCTGATTTAAGAAAAATTTCCCGAAGACTTAACCTTAATCTGGACAGGGTGAATTTAAAAATATTCCCTTTCGTATCAGAAGATTATGCCGTGAAAATCACAAAAAAATATGACCTGTTCATAAATGCTACTTATTTAAGTTCACTTCCTGCATTCGGCCAAAAAAACATATATTTGTGTTATTTCCCGACTCCTTTTAATGTAGATTTTAAATTTATTCATAAGTTTTTGCTATTTTTTTTCAGACTGCCGGCAAGATGGTTATTTAAACTTGCAGACAAATTATTGGAGGGTTCCAGTGAAATAGAAATAGAGGAGGGTTTATATGAGCCAAAAAGATTTTTACTGAGAAGGGGCAGCTGGAGTAGCGGCAGAGTAATTTTAAGGGTAAAAAAATCTAGTCAGCCTTTAAGGCTTGGTTTTAAGAATCCTGATACAACTGGTCTTGGTTTAATGAAAGTAAATATAGAATTATTTGGAGATAGAGAAGTAAGCAAAGGATTTTTATATAATAAGGATATCGAGCTTGGAAAAGGTGCCAGGGAGACTGCTGAAATCCCATTAAATCTGACCAAAGACTCCCCGGAAGTTTTAATCTCGTCTGATACTTTCATCCCTGTGGAGATTGATAGAAGTTCTAAAGATACCAGGAAACTTGGTGTAGTTGTTTATGACGGGAGAAAGATAAGTCTTTTTAAAAAAGCTGTTCTTAAAATTTTGGGGTATATTCCTTTATTTCTTATAACTTTTCCCAGAGATTTAACATTTTTAAAAACTTACAATAAGATAATTGCCATCTCAGAATATTCCAAAAAGTGGATAAAAAAACTATGGGGCAGTGATAGCACTATTTTATTCCCCCCGGTTGATATTGATAGTTTCAAAGTGGGGAAGAAGGAAAAAATTATTTTGAGTGTGGGGAGATTTTTCCCCGAACACCACAATAAAAAGCAACTTGAATTAGCTCAAATATTCAAGCAGATATTAGAGCAGTATCCAGATGAAATGAGGGGTTATACTTTATATTTAGTAGGTGGTGTGGGTGGTAGAGCTGACCATCTGGAGTATGTAGAGAAAATAAGAGCTGCAAGCAAAAATTACCCCATAGAAATAATAACTAATATAGACTGGAAAGAATTAGTAGAACTTTTTGCCAGATCATATATTTTCTGGCATGCTTCAGGGATGGGTGAAGATGAAAAGGTCCATCCTGAGAAATTTGAGCATTTTGGAATAACTACTGTGGAGGCGATGGCGGCCGGATGTATCCCTGTAGTTATAAATAAGGGAGGGCAGAAGGAAATTATAAATAACGGATATGATGGATTCTTTTTTGAGGACTGGCAGGAACTTAAAGATATTACTATAAAGATAATACGTGGGGAAGTGGATGTGGAGAAGGTTAGAAAAAATGCAATTGCAAACTGCAGGAAGTTTTCTAATTCTAATTTTAAAAAGGACTTAATCTCAATAATTGGCAAAATTTTAAATGAATAATCAAAAAGAAGCAGTTTTAGGAGCATTATTGGATATCAGTATCATAATTGTAAATTATAATAGCCTGGATTTTATAAAAAAATGTATTAGCAGCATTAGAGAGCATACTGGAAAAAATAGATTGACCTATGAGATTTTGGTAGTGGATAATAATTCGAGTGATGGAAGTGTAGAGTATCTAAAAGAACAGGTTAAGAAAAATAATAGCTTTTATTTAATTGCAAATAAGAATAATGAGGGTTTCTCCAGAGCTTCTAATATGGGAGCGTTGAAAGCAAAGGGAGAGTACCTGCTGTTTTTAAATCCTGACACCAGGTTTATAAGCGGCAGTCTCGGAGAACTGGTAGATTTTTATAGTAAAGAGGATAGAACCGGCAGACCAGGAGTTGTGGGAGCGAAAATATTAAATTCAGACGGGACCCTGCAGTTCAGCTCCAGATCTTTTCCAACACTGGCAAGGCAGTTTTATGAGAGTTATTTTCTGTACCGTATATTTAAAAAAAGCCGTATTTTTGGTTCTTATTTTTTAAGCTGGTGGGACCACAATAGTCAGAAGGAAGTGGACTGGGTTGCTGGCTCATTTATGTTTATAAGAAAAGATTATTTTATGGAAGCGGGTATGTTTGATGAAGATTATTTTATGTATAGTGAAGATAGCGATCTTTGTCTGAAATTATACAGAAAGGGCTATAAAAATTATTATTTTCCTTACTTTGTTATAGAACATGCCGACAGCGGAATTGCTTCCGGAAATATGGCAGCAAGAGAGGCAGGAATCTGGAAAAGCAGGAGACTATATTTTAAGAAAAACTACTCTGCAGTCTATGCCGGATACTCGAGTTTCCTTTATTTGGCCGGAGTTCTAAACAGAATACTGTTATTTATAGTTTTATCTATATTTAAACCTGGAAGTAAAAATAGGGCTAGACTTGCAGAGTATTTTAGGGTTTTAAGATTATATTTCAAGGGTTAAAAATATGATAACAGAAGATAATAAAAAAATAATACTTCCGGATGTGAGCTTTATAACCACTGTTTACAATGAGGAAAAAAGCATTATCGAATTTCTTGAAAGTTTAACGGAGCAAATTTATCTGCCCGGTGAGATAATTATGGTTGATGGTGGTTCAAAAGATAAAACTTTTGAGATTACTTCAGGATTTTTTAAAGACAAAGCCTCCCAAAAAGATGGTGATTATAGAACAGTATTAAATAACAGAAATGACAGCACCAGAGATAAAATAAATAAAAGAAACAACAAATCTATTGTAAATGTCAGAATAATTAAAAAAAGTGGGGCAAATATTTCACAGGGAAGAAATGCTGCTATAAAAAATGCCTCTGGCAGGATTATTTGCGTAAGCGATGCTGGTTGCATTCTGAATAAAAATTGGTTGAAAGAAATTACCAGATTTTATGACGATACTTCATGCAATGTAGTTGGTGGCCTGAACCTGCCGTTTTGCCGGAATTTTATACAGAAGTGTCTTGCTGTCTGTGTTGTGCCTTCAGAGAAAGAAATAAAGGTTGAAAAATATATGCCCTCATCCAGAAATATAAGTTTTAAAAAGAAAATCTGGATTGATGTTGGCGGTTATCCTGAAAATATGGATTATGGTGAGGATATGAAATTTGATTTTAATATAAAAGCTGCGGACTACAGGATAAGATTTAATCCTGATGCTGTCGTTTACTGGAAAATGAGAGAAAATCCTGTTCAAATATTCTGGCAATTCTTCAGATATGCAAAAGGTGATGCGATTGGCAGGATGTATCCCGTCCGTCATCTTATAAGGTTTAGCGCATTTTTTACCCTTTTAATTATTTTAATTGGTGCATTCTGTTTAAGCAAATGGATTCTGGTTATACTGGCACCGCTTTTTGTAGTTTATGTCTTCAAACCCTACAGTAAGTTAGTTAAGAGCTGGAGCAGTAATGGAAGTTGCAGTTTTTATGGAGTGGAAAAATTTTTATCCATCCTTTTTATACCTCTTTTACTTCTACAAATTGACCTTTCAAAGATGTGCGGCTATATTTATGGCCTTTTTAAAAAAATTATTATAGAATAAATATATATTTTTTTTAATAATTGTTTATAAGTATTTTTAAAAGTGTTTAAAAATTTTTGAATTTGTTTTATAATATAACCTAAAATATAAAATTTAATCATTTTATTATAGATATTTTTAATTAAATATGAGATAATGATAGATAATGATTATTTATTATTATAATTATTTAATATATTTTTATAAACTAATAAAAATTAAGTGGCATTCTAAAAGATGAAAGATACCAAAGGAGTGAAAAATGGCTTATGGGGATGAAGTAAAAAAAATTGATACCAATGAGTTAAGGGTTAATCTTACAAAGTATTTAACCGAAAATTTAGGTGATACTATATACATAACCAGATATAACAGGTTGGTAGCAGAACTCAGGGTATATACTGAAGACACCAGAAGAACAACAGAGCTTAGAATTGCAAGGAAAATGATTGAAGCCGCCGATAGAGAGAAAAATAAAAGGTAGTAGCAGATTAACTGGAATTATTGATTATTATTAATTTAAAATAGCACAGAGTTCGTAAGTGGATGTATGTGCTATTTTATTTTGTGACCAGTTTATTTTGATTGACTTGATAAATAATTATGCTAATATATAGAAAAATTCAAGTAATGAAATTTACTGCTGAGTATTTCAGTTAGATTTATAATAGCAGCCAAAAAACTCAACGGTCTTTAGCCCTTGAGATGAATGTCTGACTCTGTTATAATAACTTACATAAAGGCGGTAGGGACTACCGTTTAAAGCCTGTGGAGCTGTCGTCGTTAGACGAAGCTATGAAGCAGGAAG
>JACKQG010007340.1_pt1 | contig 11147 bp, 9 predicted proteins | sample 8237621 | NCBI WGS metagenome assembly JACKQG01 (sample SAMN15677084, study PRJNA649215) | marine metagenome | biome: marine; feature: Black Sea; material: saline water; isolation source: suspended particulate matter (SPM) from the Black Sea western gyre | collected 2013-06-09/2013-06-10 | depth... | reverse complement strand
CGACGAGGAAGGGCACCAGGAGGAGGTCGAGGCTCATAGAGGCCATCTGATCCGACATGGGGAGGAAGTTGCCGAGGTCCCCGAGGGTGAAATCGTTGAAGTAGATGAGCCATCCCAGGAGGCTCCCGAGTAGGATGTAGAGCACGGTGCTCCTTGAGGCGTTGCCATTGGAGTTCCTACTCATCCACGATCGACCCCTCAAGTATCTCCACGGCCTTAACGCACTTGTCGAACATCTCCTTCGTGGGCCTGGAGGTGCTGTAATCGGCGATCTCGAACGCGGTCACCAGGTAGTCGAGGGCCTGGGCACCATTGGGCTGTATCCTCCTGAGCAGGGCGTCCTGGTACTCCCTGGGCGTCATGCTGTCGGTCACCTCACTGTACATCCGTTGGTTCTTCCTATAGAACCTGTTGAATAGCTTGACGATCCCCTCCTTGTAGTTCTCGTAGACGAGGGGTCCCTCGTCGATCTCCTCGAGCTCCGACTCCGCCTCCTCCTTTCGAGTGAGCGTTATCGGGCTCCTACCCCTCCTAGACAGGACGACGACGGCTCCGACCAGCACCGTTGCCCCTGCCGCCATGAGTATGATGTTGTAGGGGAACGTGGTCAGGACCTGGAGGAGGCTGGTCTTGGGGGGTAGCCTCATCGAGACCGCTACGCCGAAGCTGGTGTTGGAGCCGAGGAAGTAGTTGGTGTCCCCCATGAACATGCTCACGTTCCTATCACCCTCCGTCTCAAATATGTGGGTCACCGACACCTGACCACCCCTATCGGATGTGAGGCTCATAACCTCGTCGTCCAACACCATCGAGACCGTCTCGTTGACGACGGGCTCCCCGTTTGTGCTGTCCAGCAGCGTTCCCGAGAACGTGATGGGCTCCCCGACGTACGCCTCACTCGGTGCGTCTATGGAGGCCTCGGTCCTCGTCATGACCCTGATGTCGGGGTCGCTGTTCGAGCCCGAGTAGATCTCGTTGGGCAGGGTCTTCGCCACCAGATGGTAGTCCCCGACCTGCATGTCGGGTTTGACCTTACAGGTTATCTGATACAGGCCATCCTCTACCACGCCTACCCCGACCCGGACCCCGGTCTCATTCTTCTCCACCTTGAGGAATATCTCCACGGTGAGGCCGCTAACATCTGTCCCGTTTACCGTCCTAACGGTGCCGGACACACTGAAGTAGTCGTCCTTCAACGTCGTGTTGGGGTTGTAGATGATCTCCGTGACCGTGGATATCTTGTTCAGGCCAATGGGCTTCTCGATGTACCTCTCCGGAGTCGCGTCGAAGGTGATCCAGCCGAGACCCTCGAAGTAGGCCTCTGCCCACATATGGCCCTTATTGGGCATCACGCGCTGGTAGGTGAGATCGGGGACCATGAGGAACCCGGCTACCACCCTCACTGGGAGGCCCAGGCTCCTGGCGAGTAGAACGAATGCGGAGTTGAAGTGGGCGCAGGTCCCCTTCGTCTGGTTGAAGAGGAACCACTCGACGGGGTCCATGCCCTCAGGCACTGGCTCGAAGTCTGCGCCGTACTCGAAGTTATCCCTCATGTGTCTCTCAAGGGCCTTGAGCCGCTCGTAGGGTGATTCTATACCCTCGCTGATTCTCGACGCGTAGGGATACAACTCGGATCTGAGCCCGTTGGGGACCTGCTGATACTCCTCATCGTATACGATGGTGGCCCCCTCGACTGTTTCTAACGAGAAGTCGTACAGGGAGTAAGTCACATCGTAGGGGGTGATGAAGGCAGTGATGGGTGAGTAAATCTGTAATGAAGGATACCTGAAAATTAATACATCGACATCGAAACTGATTTGGAGCGCGTTTAATGTTACTGGAGCGAACGTTGTGAGGTTGAAGAGGGGATGAACTCCGTAGGTGATGATGTCTAGGCTGCTCTCTAACGACACATTCGTGCCCAGTATCTCCCCATCATAGCTGATTGGCTCACGCCACTCGTACCGGTCCCACTGACCGTCCTCGTAGGTCTCCCCCACGGTCCACCTCAGGTACTGGGTCATGGGAGCACCCCAGATCTCGAAGAGAGGGGAATCCACTCCAAGCGGTACTCCCTTGACCTTGATCCTTTCCTTGTTTGCCTTGATCCTCTCTCCGGGCTCCTCTGTGGCGGCTGTCATCTCCTGCTCTATTTCAACCTGGAAGTCGACGTCGGAGAGATCGCCCAGGAAGTTGATGGCGACCGACATCAGGCTCACAGAGAACAGGAGCACACTGATGAAGACAGCTAGCTTCACGTAACTATTCATCTACTTTTAATTCCCCTCAATGTGTTTTATCTTTTTACGAACCATTAATAGGTTATTGACCTCCCGATCGGGCATATGGATACGGGGGATTTCAACGTTCTCTGCATTATAACGTCACTGACCCCATCATTATTTTAGGTATTGTGTTATCTGCCCAAGACATTGTTAGCAAGTTTATAGTGGGGAAAGGTCCCCGCCTTTTATACCTCAGTTCACCTTTTATTGCCCTCGAACCCCTTTTCCCACATATGTGGACCGTCAGATCCGAGTCTGGAACCCTACGGGCAGTCCTGGTACAGGAGTCCATCGAGCAGTTCTGGGAGAAAAAGTTCCCTTTCACCGGTATAGAGTCGAACACCAACCTCCTGGCTCGATCCCCTCATGCTGCCATAGACGGTGGCAGAGAGCAGTGGCGGCAGCTCTCGAAGTACCTCGAGGCTGAGGGAGTGAACGTATTCGAGGTGACCTCCATCCTTGAGAAGGCCCTCGACTCTGCCACCCAGGGGGAGCGACGCCAGATGGTTGAGCAGGTCTGGAGGGACATGCCAGTGGCCCCCAAAGCGGAGGACCTGACAGTCGAGCATCTCCTCCGCGGCTATCCTCCTAAGCCCTACTATGACAGAGGAGCTGACAGGGTGGTGCTCCCCGACTTCCAGCGTGTGGGGTGGCCCTACCCCAGGGACACCTCCTTCACAACCCAGGTGGGCACCGTCATCTGCAACATGAGGCGCTACAGCAGGCGGTTCGAGCCCCGAGTCGTGAAGCTAGCGTACGAGTACGATCCCGTCCTGAGTGAGAAGGTGGAGGTCATCTACGACGCCAACGAGACTCAAGAGTCCCTGACGGAGCCCCCGTGCATCGAGGGAGGGGACACCCACATCGTGGACGAGGAGACCATCGCCGTCGGCCTCGGGCAGAGATCGACGCACACGGGGTTCATGGAAGCAGCTAAGGCCTTCTTCGACCGAGACCCTGATGGAGAGCTCAGGTACATCTGCGCCGTGAAGCTCCCGGACTACCCAGCCTTGGACTACATGCACCTCGATGTCGTCATAAACTACCCCGACAGGGGGAAAGCCCTGGTGATGCCTTACATCTTCGAGGGGGAGACGGTGAAAAGCGTGGCCAAGAAGAGCCTCCTCCTGAAGGCCCTTGAGGCCCTCAGAGCCCAGAGCGAGAGGGACGGAAGACCCATGGGACCGATGGTCCACCCCGACGCCTTCAGGGATGCGGGGAGCTGCCTAGTCTACGAGAGGGGAACTCATGGCCCTGAGCTCGCGGGTAAGTGGACGAGCTTCATCGGCTTCCTTGTGTCTGAGGACAAGTTAGAGGAAGACGGGATAATCTATGTCGGTGGGATTCCTGATGAGGAGAACGACGTGGAGCATCTCATGATGGCTCTGATGGAGCAGGCAAGGGGGGCATCCAACATCGTGACGCTGAAGCCTGGGAAAATAGTAGCCTTCGAGAGGAACCACGTAACAAACGGGGAGCTGAGGGCTCACGGTATCGAGGTGAAGGAGTGGGAGGACAGCTACCTTGACATGCTGGGGGGGCCCCACTGCTCGACCTCCCCCCTGTTGAGGGACCCAGTGTAGAGAGCTATCTTAAACCGTCCAGGTTTTTCTTGGCTGCCTCCCCGTTCTCACCCATCACCTTCCAGGCACTCTCAAGCTTCTCACACGAGTACTCGCCGCAGTCAGCACAGGTGTGGTGACCCTTCTCGACTCCGCATATCCTAGGTGGGCACTCGTTTGCCCACTTGAACACACGGGGGCCTTGGCATCCGTCGCAGACCACCTCCTCAGGGGTGAAGGACATCTCATCCGAGCTCCATTGTTTGGCTACCTCAGCCATCTTGGAGGCGTCGTCCTTCTAGGTAGCGAGGTATGCGGGGCATCCGCCACATTTTATCCCACAGTATCCTATCTTCTCAGTATTATCGCTCATGTTGGACACTGAATTTGTTGATAATTATAGATAAAACAATTTTCGTAAAATCAACTTGACGGTGTAGAGTAAAAGTGGGGTCAGAAGTGCCTGAAGCAGCGTTCGCCTGTGAAGGCCATGGCGATGCCATGCTCGTTGCAGGCCTCCCTGACGCTCTTATCGCGGATGGAGCCCCCGGGCTGGATGCATGCAGCTACGCCGTACTCTGCTAGGAGGTCGATGGAGTCCCTGAAGGGAAAGAAGCCGTCCGATGCCAGTACTGAACCTGGGATCTTCTCCTTATGGCCTCCTGCGACGGCCTTCTCCAGTGCGAGCCTCACGGCTGTCACCCTGTCCTGCTGGCCCGTCCCCACTCCCAGGGTCGCCCCCCCATTCGCCAGTACTATCCCGTTTGATCTCACGTTCATGCAGACGTACCATGCGAAGAGTAGGTCCTTCATCTCTCGTGGGCTTGCCTTCTTCTCGGTGACGAATTCTAGGTCATCCGGGCCCTTAATCTTCGTGAGCATGGGCGCGGAGATGACTAAGGAGCCGTCCATCTGGATAGAGATATTGAGGGGCCAAAGTGGGTCACCGATGAAGCGACTCATCTTATCCAGGTTCCCTGCCTGAAGAACCCTGAGGTCCTTCTTCCCCTCGAAGACCTCCAGCGCCTCAGCCTCGAAGCCCGTGGCGACTACTCCCTCCACATAGGTGGACAGTATCTCCTCGGCCGTTTCCGCGTCAACCTCGGTGTTGAACCCAACGAAGCTGCCGAAGGCTGCTACGGCGTCGCTCTCCCTAGCCCTGACATAGACCTCCTTCAGGCTATCGTCACTACCTTGTGAGACGGCCACTCCCGAGGGGTTGAGGTGCTTCATGACTGCACAGGCCGGCTCGTCGAAGTATCTGACGATGTTGAGGCTGTTGTTCACGTCCTCCAGATTGGTCTGACTGAGGCCGCCCTTTCCCGTCTTGACAACCTTGAGCGCCCCAGTCGTCAGGTCGCCCTCCTTGGGCGCGTAGAATGCAGCGGGCTGGTGGGGGTTCTCCCCATACCTGAGGCTCATGGCCTTACCGTAGACGATCTCCTCGTCCCCGATGACGATCTTCACCGTTTCGGGGAACTCCTCCTCGAGCTTTGTGCGGTACATCCTCCTTAGCTTCTTGGACAATCCTATCCCTCCCTCCCTTCGAGGTAAGCAACTATCGCGGAGTCATACCCCTCCGTTCGCTTAAATGCCTTCTCCGCAAGGCTCCTCCTGAGTTCTGTGGTGAGTTCACCTTCGTTCTCCCTCAGAGTCTTGATGACCTCAGGATACTGAGCAGGGTCAGTGATGATCGCCACGCGATCGTACAGGAGCGCGGCCTTGGCTGCTGAACGGGTCATTGAGGGGCCTCCGATGTCTATGTTCTCAGCGGCTGTCTCGAGGTCGGCTCCACCCTCGACGACCTTCTCGAAGGGGTACAGGTTGGAGACGACGATGTCTATGGGCTTGACGCTATTCTTGTTCATCCACTTCACGTGGGACGGGTCCTCCCTGTTCAGGAGGAGGCCTCCATGGACCTTAGGGTGTAGGGTCTTCACGAGCCCTCCGGGGCTCTCTGGGTGGCCCGTGTAGTCCGAGACCTCTACAAGCTTCCCATAACCGAGCTCCCTGATCCTCCTTGCAGTCCCGCCGGAGCTCACGATCTCGACGCCGTACTCCCCTAGAGCCTCGACTAGCTCCTCGAGACCATTCTTATCGTATACGCTAATCAGAGCCCTCTTTATCACCCTGAATCAACCTCTCAGTTAGATGGAGTTTTCTTATCTAAGAAATTATCTGGGGGATTTTTCATTGAAGGGGGCAACTTGTCCTCTGCTTGAACGCTCCAAAACAATTGAAAAAAGGGAGGTAGGGTGTCAGACCTTTCTGTTTGGACCTGGGAGCAGTATGTCGTGGGGGTTGATCTCCGACGAGCCGCGTTCGGTGACGAGCGCTAGCTTCGACTTCTCAGACATCTCAGGTATCGTCTTTGCGCCGACGTAGCCCATAGCCGCCTTGAGGCCCCCGACGAACTCCGAGACTATATCAGAGACGTTGCCCCTGTAGGGAACCCATCCCTCGACTCCCTCGTTGACCGACTTCGACGGCTGACTGTACCTGTCCTGGGCGTAGCGCTTCTTCCGTGCAGCCGCGCTCCCCATGCCGTAGTACTCCTTGTAGTAGCGGCCCTCCATGGCGACGAGGCGTCCCGGGCTCTCGCTTGTGCCCGCGAAGACGTTACCCATCATGGCGCAGTCCCCTCCCACGGCCAAGGCGACGGCTATATCGCCGGGATTCCTGATCCCACCATCTGATATGATCGTCGCATCTGATCCGTAGTCCTTGATCGCGTCTGCGACCTGGGCTGTGGCGTACAGTGTGGGAGCCCCTGCCCTTGTGACGACGCTCGTGCTGCAGATTGAGCCGCTTCCTATGCCGACCCTGAAGCCTGCGATCCCCTCGAGCTTGGTGAGGCAGTCCTCTGCCGCCTCGTACGTGCCGATGTTGCCCACGATCATCTCGGCTGAGACGTTGTCAAGCACCTTCTTGGTGGCGTCGAAGCAGTTCTTGTTGTGGAAGTGGGCGACGTCTGTGAACAGTATGTCCACATACTCGTCGAGGGCGACTGCCCTGTCATAGTCGAAGGGACTGATAGCCGCTGCGCAGATCAGCCTTCCTGCTTCGTCCCTTATGGCGTCGGGGTAGGTGCCCTTGAGGGTGATGTCCCTCATTGTGATCAGGCCTCGTACCCTGTTCTGGCCGTTGACTATCGGGAGCTTCTCTATGCGGTGCTCGTGGAGGATCGACTTCGCCTCCTCTTGGGTGATGTCCTCGCCTGCGGTGACGACCTTCTTCGTCATCACGTCTTTGACCTTGAGCCCCGGTTCTGCGAGGCGGAAGTCTCGCCAGGTAACGATCCCGACGACGCTCTCGTTCCCATCGACGACCGGGAAGCCGTGGATGTTATGCTCCTCCATGAGGCCCACCAAGTTTTGGATGGTCGAGTCGGGGCTCACGGTGACGACGTCCCTGATGATGAGGGCCTCGGCCCTCTTCACGGCCCGAGCCATCTCCACCTCCTCGTCTGCCGTGCAGTTCCTGTGGAGGACGCCTAGGCCGCCGTCGCGAGCGAGGGCTATCGCCATTTCGCTCTCTGTGACTGTGTCCATTGGGGATGAGATGAAGGGGACGTTGAGCTCGACGTTCCGGGTGACCCGGCTCCTCACATCTGCTTCAGATGGCTCGATTGTGGTCCAGCCCGGGAGAAGGAGAACATCGTTGAAGGTCAGGGCGTGATCAGCGTTCTTGAACTTTTCACGAAAACCCATCTCTTACACTCTTCGATTTTAAAAATCTTGGTTGGATAAGCCCTTATTAACATTTCCGTTTCAAAAACGTGGAAATTTTCATCTAAATTGTACACGTTTAAGGTGTTAAAGGCCCCACAGACATGCCCTGGGACTCCGGAAGCCGACCCCATAACATAATTACTGCGGGGGGTGAATCAGGTTCAGAGGTTTGTTGTGATGGTTAAGGTTCTCGTAAACGCGGGGGTGCGTAACTTCCCCGAGGATGTGGCTGAGACTCTGAAGCCCCACGCGGAGGTAGTCTACATGTCTCCGAGTGAAGAGGGATACCTCGACGTCCTGAGCGAATCGGAGGCCATCATTTTAGGCACCGGGGTCATAAACGCAGAGTTCCTCGACGCCGCGCCCAAGTTGGGGCTCGCCGCAAGATTCGGTGTGGGCTACGACAACGTGGATGTCGCGGAGTGCAGCAGACGAGGAATCCATGTCACCCACACTCCGGACGTCCTGTCCTCCGCTGTAGCGGACCTGACCCTGGGACTCATCCTCTCCCTGATGCGTGGGATCGTGGACGCGAACACCTACGCAAGAGTGGAGTGGTCCCTAAGGCGGTCCAGGCTCCCCTTCGGTCGGGACATGGAAGGGATGACCTTTGGGATAGTGGGCTTAGGGCGGATCGGAGTCGAGGTCGCCCGGAGAGCACACGGCTTCGGCATGAAAATCGTCTACAGCGATGTCGTGAAGAGACCCGACGTCGAGAGGGAACTCGGCGCGGAATTCTCCGGATTCGAGGATCTGCTGAAGGAGTCAGATATTGTCTCCATCCACGTCCCTCTGCTCCCATCCACGAGGCACCTCATCGGGAGGAAGGAGCTGAGGCTGATGAAACCCACAGCTGTGATCATCAACACGTCCCGAGGGCTCACGATCGATCAGGAGGCCCTAGTCGAGGCCCTAGAGGAGGGCAGGATCGCTGGTGCAGGGCTCGACGTCTTTGAGGAGGAGCCTCTCCTCTCGGAGAGCGGGCTCACGAGGATGAGTAACGTAGTCCTGACGCCCCATATCGGCTCAGCTACCATCGAGACCAGGAGGAGGATGGCCGAGGTCTGCGCAGAGAACGTGAAAGCGTTCCTGGAGGGGAAGACCCCGCCCAACCTCGTCCCCGAGCAGAGGTCGTGAAACCACCTACCGCTCTAGGCCAGGAGGGATCCTCGACTCACAGGGAACTCCTGTCTGGCATAGGCCGCAGCCGTATCCCTCGAAACCATAGTTACTCCTCACGTACTCGCTTGTCGCGTTGATGTGCTTGCTGCATAGGTTCTTGTCGTGGCCTTCCTTGGAGATGGCGCCAACGGGGCATCGGTCGATGCATACCCCGCAAGTACCATCCGCGTAGAGGAGGCAGTAGGCATGGTGGTCCTCGTAGCGCCTCTCTGAAACGGGGATGTCGATCTGCGCGATGACCGAGCCGGCCCGCATGGCCTTCCCCACTGGGGTAATCAACCCGTCGCTCAACCCGAAGGTGCCGAGCCCCGCGGTGTATGCGGCGTGCCTCTCCGACCAGTTGGATGCGCGGCCGTATTTTTCGGAGGTCGCCGTCTTGAACTCGGCTGTTATCATAGGTGCTACCGCCTTATAGCCAGCCTCTTTGAGGGCCTCGACGACGTGTCTCCGCAGTGCCCTGTTGCACTCCTCGCCGTAAATCCTTGATCTAGCCCATCTCTCGTTGGGCCATTTTTCCTGGAGGCGGTGCTCGACCTTGGTCGCTTCCGTCTGGGGCAGTATCCAGCTGATCACCGTGAGCTCAACCGGTCTCACCTTAATTTCTGGATAGGCAGTCTCAAACCACTCGACGGGGGTAAGGAAGAAGCCTCCGATATCCTCCTTATAGAAGGGGTACAGAGGGTCAGCGCCTGAGGAGAAACCTACAGCGGGGGTGCCCCAGGCCTTCTCGTCAGCTTCATTCCTCATTGAGTTCTCGGGGGACTCGTCGATGAACGTCCTGATGGCACCCTCTATCCAGGCTGCCGGATCCGTTACTTCATACAATGGGACGGTACACCATGATGGGATGTGGAACCGCTCCTTAAAACTGAGAACCTCAGCCCAGCGCAACCCTTTTCACGGCACACAGAGCCTTAACAGTGATTCCTGAGGGGGATGTATTCTGCCGGGTCTGGTTGACGACTGGCTGATGATCGTATTAAGCTACTTCTACGTCGTCTCCATGATACTCCTGTCGTCGAGGTTGAGCAGTCTTGACTTCTCCCAGAAGGTCTCCCGTAAGTTCCTGCATGCCATGATCGGGAACCTCGTCTTCTTCATACCCTTCTTCAGTTGGGGCCTCTCACCCTTCCTCGTCGCATCTCCCTTCATCGCCGTAACCTTCCTCACCTCGCCCCTGTCACCGTGGGGCTTCCTGAGGGAGAGGCTGAGGGGGCTATCCGAGCTGACCGAGGAGGGCCATCACACGGGCCTCATCCTCTACTCAATCTCCTTCTCTCTCCTGGCTCTCCTTTACGCACCGATGCCCTACGTCATCGCCTCCGGAGTCCTCCCCATGGCCTACGGGGACAGCGCAGCAGCTCTCGTGGGGCAGAGGATGGGGAGGAGGAAGTACCGTCTGGTCACAGAGAAGAGCCTCGAGGGCTCGCTGGCCATGTTTATAGCAAGCCTCCTCAGCCTCTTCGTCAGCGGCCTCTACTTCTCAAACCTCTACTCGTTCTCCGTGGGCGGGAAGCTGTTATCCTTCTTGGCTGTCTCTGTAGTCGTGACCGTGGTGGAGGCCGTCTCCCCAAGGGGCCTCGATAACATCGGCGTACCTCTTGCCGGGGCCCTGACATTCCTCATAATGGACGGGTGGCTCTAATGATCTTCATAGTCATTGATGGGCTGGACGCCTCCGGGAAGAGCACCCAGGCTCGTAGGCTCGTGAGGCAGCTGAGGCTTAGGGGGCACTCCGTGTATGTCCGCTTCCACCCGTCGGACGACTCCTGGGCAGGGATCAGAGCCCGTAGGTACCTTCTCGCCGAGGGCAGGAACGCCCACTTCGCCTCAGCGATGTTCTACATAGTCGATGTCATACGCTCCGTAATCAAGTGCCCCTGGTGGCTCCACGACCATGTCGTCTTCGTTCGATACCTCATGGGCACCGCCTATCTCCCCGCACCCCTCGACCGGATTGCCTACGTCTTCTTCGCTGTCCTCCTCCCGAAGCCTAGGCATAAGCTCTACTTGGACGTCGTGCCCGAGAGGGCCTACCGTAGGATACTGGAGAACCGTGAGCAGAGGGAGATGTTCGAGTCCCTTGAGCAGCTCAGGAAGGTAGGTTCCAAGGCGAGACGGCTCGCGGTGCTCCATGGCTGGTCGATCGTCGACGGTAACTTGAAGGAAGAGGAGGTACAATCAAGGATTCTTCTTGAGGTTACAGGATCCGTGCATCGGTAGATTAATTAGGCGTTTATCGCTAGTGATATTCGGTGCAAAAGTGCACATATTCGTGTTTCCCCTGCTGTTCGCCCTTGGCCTCCTAGGGTTCCTGGGTTTCTTGTTCTTCGTAGGCTCCATATTCCTCGGAATAACTCTGACGATCAAGTTCGTACTGTGGATGA
>JACKQG010007339.1_pt1 | contig 11148 bp, 10 predicted proteins | sample 8237621 | NCBI WGS metagenome assembly JACKQG01 (sample SAMN15677084, study PRJNA649215) | marine metagenome | biome: marine; feature: Black Sea; material: saline water; isolation source: suspended particulate matter (SPM) from the Black Sea western gyre | collected 2013-06-09/2013-06-10 | depth... | reverse complement strand
TGTTGACAGGCAAGCCAGTAAGGTAGAATTGGAGTGTATTGATAAAACTGAAAAGATGTTAGAGGGAGAAAACAAACTTCCTCCAGCATCCCAGATGATACGAAACATTGCAGTTGAACATTGGAAGGGTTTAAAGGCCTGGTTAAAAGGTTCACAAGTAATTACAACACAAGAAGAAGCACAGCGAAGATGGGATATATGTACAAAATGTCCACATCTTAAATATGATGAAACAAATCCAGATACTAATAAAAAAGATGGTAGATGTACTCATTGTGGGTGTTTTATGAATGTGAAAGTTCATTACGCTACAGCAGAATGTCCTATTAAAAAATGGATAAAAGATTGTGGTCATGAATGTGATTGTGGGTGTGATGAAAATTGTGAAAAATAAATAAAAAACTTCTTGTTTTATATATCAAAAAGGATATATATTATAGAAATAGGTTATGATGGTTATATGATTTAACCATAAATAATAAACAATAAACGATAAAACACAGTAGGAGAAAACGCATGGATATTAATGCAATCAAAAATAAGCTAACTCAGCTTCAATCAACAACATCAAACAAAGACAACTTTTGGAAACCTGAACCAGGTAAACAAGTAGTTAGAATTGTGCCTTATAAACATAATAAAGATAATCCATTTATTGAATTATACTTCCATTATAACTTAGGTAATAATAAAACTTATATGTCACCTGTATCATTTGGTAAACCAGACCCAGTTGAAGAATTTGCTAATAAATTAAAATCAACCGGTAATAAAGATGAATGGATTCAAGGTAAACGATTAGAACCTAAAATGAGAACTTTTGTTCCTGTTATTGTTCGTGGTCGTGAAGATGAAGGTGTTAAGTTTTGGGGATTTGGTAAAACAGTTTATCAAGAATTATTAGGTGTTATTGCTGACCCTGATTATGGTGATATTACAGATCCAACAAATGGTCGTGATATTGGTATTGAAAGACAAACACCTGCTGAAGCTGGCAATCAATATGGTAAAACAACAGTTCGTGTTAAACCTACTCAAACTACAATCACAGATAACGATACTTTACTTCAAAGTGTTTTTGACAACCAGCCAGATTTAACAGAACTTTATAATGAACCATCTTATGATGAATTAAAAGAAGTTTTGGCTGGTTATTTAAATCCCGAGTCGGACTCTGAAAGTGATGTTACTACACAACCTACATCAAAACCTGCCACACAGACAACTGCTACAGTTGAAAAGGTGGAAGATGCTTTTGATGAACTATTTAATAGTTAGAGTTAGTAATATTATATAATTTATAGGGTGGGATACCGTCCTTCCCACCTTATAACATTTTTTGGAGAAAATTTATGAATGATACACGAGATGAATTGGCTTCTAAGAACAGAAAAAAAGAAAAGTGTATATATTGTAATAAATTATTTACTAAACAAATTATATCGAGGTATCATAATGAAAAATGTAAAAAAAAATAATAGAGATGAATTGGCTGTGATAATAGCTGATGAATTAAATAAGACATTCAAACACCAAAAAACTGCTTTCTTCTTAACTGAAGAGGAAAATCCAACAGATGTAACAGACTGGATTTCAACGGGTTCAACAATGTTAGATTTAGCAATAGCCAATAAACCAGATTGTGGTGTTGCTGTTGGTAGAATAACTGAATTGAATGGGTTGGAAGGTAGTGGTAAATCACTAATTGGATCTCATCTATTAGCTTCAACTCAGAAAAAAGGTGGGTTAGGCGTTTATATAGACACCGAATCGGCTGTTTCAACAGAATTTCTTGAAGTTATTGGTGTAGATACAAAAAATTTATTGTATGTTCACTTAGAAACTGTCGAAGAGATATTTGAAACAATTGAAGCAATTATCACAAAAATCAGAGAATCTGATAAAGATAGATTGGTTACAATATTAGTAGATAGTTTAGCAGCTGCTTCTACAAAAGTAGAAATGGATGCTGATTATGACCAAGCTGGGTGGGCGACTCAGAAAGCAATTATCATATCAAAGGCTATGAGAAAAGTAACACAGATGATAGCACGAGAAAAGATTGCTTTAATTTTCACAAATCAATTAAGACAAAAGTTGGGTGTGAGTTTTGGTGATCCGTGGACTACAAGTGGTGGAAAGGCATTACCATTTCACGCATCAACTCGTATTAGATTCAAAAATGCTGGTCAGATAAAAGATACAAGTAAAAAGAATACTATAGGAATTAAGATTAAAGCTCAAGTGGTTAAGAATAGACTTGGTCCACCAATGAGAACTGCTGAATTTCCATTGTATTTTGATACTGGCATTGATAACTATGGTAGTTGGTTAACCACTATGAAAGAACATAAACTTTTGAAAAGTGGTGGTGCTTGGTACACATTACAACATGTTGATTTAGAAACAGGTGAACTTATCAAAGAACATAAATTTCAATCGAAAGATTTTGAAGAACTTATGACAAGTAATTCGGAGTTAAGGAAATTTTGTTATGATATGATATGTAAAGCTTGTATCTTGAAATATGATTCAAAACAACTTGGTATTGATGATGTTAATGAAACTGATGAGGTAGTGGATGAAATCTAAAAAAGATTTGAATGACAAATTTATATCTTTTCTAGACCAAATTGATGATTCACACAAAAACGACAAGTTAAACTTAAATGACAAAGTCCTAATAATAGATGGGTTAAATACATTTATTAGGTCATTTAGTGTTAACCCAGCAATCAATGATGATGGCGTGCACATCGGGGGGATTGCTGGGTTTCTTAAATCGATAAGATATACATTATCTGTTATAAAACCAACTCGGTGTATTATTACTTTTGATGGGAAAGATGGTTCTAAACGAAGAAGAAAAATGTTTCCTGAATATAAAGAAAATAGAAGAGTTAAAAAAAGGTTAAACAGAAATGTAGATTGGGGTACGGCTCCTGCTGATGAACAAGAATCAATGAAATTACAATTGGGTAGGTTGGTAGAATATCTTGAATATTTACCACTTACCCTTGTAAGTATTGATGGTTTAGAAGCTGATGATGTTATGGCTTATATCTCTAAACAATTCTTATCTGAAAGTAAAATTGTGTTGATGTCAACTGATAAAGATTTCTTACAATTGGTTGATAATAGAATTTCGGTTTGGAGTCCAACTAAGAAGATATTATATACGCCTGATAAAGTTAAAGAAGAATATGGAATACCCTCTAAAAATCTATTAACATATAGAATACTTGATGGTGATAAATCCGATAACATTAATGGTATTAGAGGTGCTGGATTAAAAACTATAATAAAACATATACCTCAGATAGCAGAAGATGAAGAATTTACGGCTAAGGATTTATTAGATTTTGTAAATAATTCAGATTCTAAAATAAAACTCTTGGAAAATATAAAAAATAGTAGTAACTTAATCAAGAGGAATTATCTATTAATGCAGTTGGATAAAGTGGATATACCAAATCATACAAAACGAAAGATAGCTGATTCAATCAGAAGGGATATTCCAAGTTTGGTTAAATATAAGTTACAGACAATGTTTATGAAAGATAAGTTGTATAGTAATATTACAGATTTTGGGAGTTGGGTTACAGAGTTTTTAAGATTAAACCATTTAAAGGGATTGGATAGAAATGGAGAATAGGTTATCAACATTTGGACATAACTTTCAAATAAAGTCAATATCATCATTAATGTCCGATGGAAATTTTTTAGCACAGATTTATGATATACTTGATGAAAGTCATTATGATAACGATACATTAAAGTGGATTATAAAACAATGTAAAATTTATTACGATGAATATAAAAAACCAATTACATTTGATGTGTTCAAAGTTAAAACTGGTGAGGTTAAGAATGATATATTAAAAGCATCTATTGTGGAAAATCTTAAAGAAGTGTTTAGATATATGGAAGCGCCAGATTTAGAATTTGTTAAAGACCAAACATTGGATTTCTTTAAGAATCAAGCTTTAAAAAATGCTATCATCGAATCAGTTGATATATTAGAATCGAGTGGTGATTATGATGCTATTAAGACATTAGTAGATACAGCATTAACGGCTGGTATAGAACGAAATATAGGTCATGAATATATTCATGATATAGATGCTCGATATTCAGAAACTACAAGAGTTACAGTTGAAACGGGTTGGGATGTTGTCAATGAATTAACACAAGGTGGATTAGGTGCTGGAGAACTTGGTGTAATTGTAGCTCCAGCTGGTATTGGTAAATCTTGGGTTTTACAAGCTATAGCTGCGAATGCTGTAAAAAGTGGTAAAAACATTGTTCATTATACTTTAGAATTAAATGAAGAATATACAGGTTTACGGTATGATTCAATATTTACTGGTGTAGCTAATCAAAATCTCAAATATCATAAAGATGAAGTTGAAAACGAGGTAGGTAAATTAAAGGGTGAATTGATAATAAAATATTTCCCAACTAAAACTGCTAGTGTGAATACATTGTCAGCCCACTTACAGAGAATGATTACTTTAGGTAAAGATGTTGATATGGTTGTTGTTGATTATGCTGATATTATGAAAGATATGAGTAACAGCAAAGAAGTTAGACACGCACTTGGAAATATTTATGAAGATTTGAGAGGACTTGCTGGTGAGTTTCAGTTTCCAATATGGACAGCTTCACAAGCTAATCGTTCAGCATTAGATGAAGATGTGATTGAAGCACAAAAGATTTCAGAATCATATCAAAAGATTATGATTGCGGATTTCGTTATGTCGCTTTCGCGTAAAGTTGAAGATAAAGTTGCTAATACAGGTAGATTTCATATAATTAAAAATAGATTTGGTCCAGATGGTATTACTTACCCAGCTATGGTTAATACCAACACTGGTAAGATTGAAATCTATGACAGCACATCTGTAAATGGAAAACAGCAACAAACTAAAATAGATAATAGAGATAATTTAATGAAAAAAATGTTATCAAATCGTTATGATGATTTGATGGGAGAATAAAATGATTTACGGATATATAGAAATGCCGGATGATTATTGGGAATGTTCGCATAATGTAGAGTATGTTATAGTTGAAAGTAAGTAATTTTACAATAGAACCAGTTGAACGAAAGGTAATACAATCTTTTGTTCATAAGTGGCACTATTCACATTCAACTAATGGTGTTCAACAGACACAATGTTTTGCATTGTTTGATGGTGAAAAAATGATTGGGGCTATGATATACGCTTTACCATCTATGAAAGCAACAGCTGCTAAATATAATCCTGATAATCCTGATAAATGTTGGGAGTTAAGAAGATTGTGTTGTATAGATGACACACCCACAAATACCGAAAGTTATTTTATAGGTCAAACTTTAAGGTGGATAAAAAGAAATACAGAAATGGAAGTAATTGTTTCTTATGCTGATTTACAACAAGGTCATGAAGGTGTCATATACAAAGCTAGTAACTTTATCTATTTAGGTAAGAGTGGTGGTGGAAGAGTTTTGATGGTAGATGGTAAACAATTCCACTCTAGGTCACTTAACCAAAAAGAAAAACCTTATGGTAGAGAATTAAAGCGTAGATGGGAAAAGAAAGGTGGGCATAAATTTTGGGATTCGACAGAAGATGATATGTATTTCGTTAATACAAAACCAAAAAATATTTATGTTTACTATTTGAATAAAAAAGTTAAAAAGAAAATGATGAAATGATATTTATAAATGAGTTAAAAATTACAAAAAGTGGGAGGTTATAAAATGGATATATCATCACAAATTTTATCAGATATTACAGTTTATATGAAATACGCAAGATACTTGCCTGAATTAAAAAGGCGAGAAACTTGGCATGAATTGGTTACGAGAAACAAATCAATGCATATAAAACAATATCCTGATTTAAAAGACGAAATAAATAAAGTTTACAAGTTGGTTTACGATAAAAAGATACTACCATCAATGAGAAGTATGCAGTTTGCCGGCAAATCAATCGAAATATCACCAAACAGAGTGTATAATTGTGCATATCTACCAATAGACGATTGGCGTAGTTTTGGTGAAACAATGTTTTTATTACTTGGTGGAACTGGTGTAGGTTATTCAGTTCAAAAACATCATGTAGAACAGTTACCCGAAATACATCGACCAAATCCCAAAAGAAAACGAAGATTTTTAATAGGTGATTCAATCGAAGGTTGGGCAGATGCTGTAAAGGTATTGATGAAATCATTTTTTCATGGTGGTTCACATATCAAATTCGATTTTTCAGATATACGACCAAAAGGTGCTATGTTAATTACAAGTGGTGGAAAAGCACCTGGACCACAACCATTGAAAGAATGTATTGTAAAAATTCAAGGTATATTAAATCAAAAAGAAAATGGTGATAAACTCACCACATTAGAAGTACACGATATTGTATGTTATATAGCAGATGCTGTATTGGCTGGTGGAATAAGACGAGCCGCATTAATATCATTATTTTCAGCAGATGACGATTCAATGATTTCCTGTAAAGTCGGTAATTGGTGGGAAGAAAATCCACAACGAGGCCGGTCTAACAATTCTGCTGTATTAGTTCGCTCAAAGGTAACAGAGGATTTTTTCTTTGATATATGGGAAAAAATTAAATTGAGTGGAAGTGGAGAACCTGGAATTTATTTTACAAATGATAAAGATTGGGGAACAAATCCCTGCTGCGAAATTGGGTTGCGCCCATATGCCTTCTGTAATTTAACAGAAGTGAATGTATCAAATGTAGAATCTCAGGATGACTTAAATGAACGAGTTAAGGGTGCTGCATTCATAGGAACTCTACAAGCTGGATATTCAGAGTTTCATTATTTACGACCGATATGGCAACGAACTACCGAAAAGGATGCACTCATAGGTGTATCAATGACAGGTATCGCATCCAATAAATTAGATGATTTGGATGTAACAGAAGCCGCCAATGAAGTTAAAAAAGAAAACAAACGAGTTGCTGATTTATTAGGTATCAATCCATCGGCAAGATGTACGACTGTAAAACCATCAGGTACTGCTAGTTTGGTTTTAAGTACTTCAAGTGGTATTCACGCATGGCATAATGATTTTTATATCAGAAGATTAAGGGTTGGAAAAAACGAAGCAATTTATGGTTATCTATTAAAAAACCATCCAGAATTAGTTGAAGATGAATATTTTAGACCACACGACACAGCAGTAATATCAATCCCACAAAGAGCTCCCGAAAATTCTACATTGAGAACCGAATCAGCATTCCAATTATTAGAACGAGTTAAATTCATTAGTGAAAATTATGTGAAAAAAGGACATCGTGGTGGTATGAATACTCACAATGTTTCAGCAACAATTTCAGTAAAAGATGGTGAATGGGATGATATAGGTCAATGGATGTGGAAAAACAAAAATGCATATAATGGTTTAAGTATCTTACCATATGACGGTGGTTCATATGTACAAGCTCCATTTGAAGATTGTGAAGAAGCCACATACGAAAAGATGTTAGAAACATTGAAGGAAGTAGATTTATTTAAGATTGTAGAAGAACAAGATGATACTGATTTAAAGGGTGAGATTGCTTGCTCTGCGAATGGGTGTGAAATAGTATAGGAGATTCAAAAATGGTTAATACAAAAACAAAATATCATAAAGGTGATGAAGTTATAATAAATAAACGAAAGTGGCTTGTAGAAAATGTAAGAACTCGATTTGGGCTTTTGGAAGTTTATGAATTAAATCGAATTAAACAGAATGGTAAATCTGAAACTTTAACAATAGAAACCGGTTCTTTAGAAAAAATAATGGGTTAGATGTATCAAGGAATATATGTAGAAAAAAATAAGACAGGTAAACCAACTGTTCATTTATGGGATGATAAAAAAGGTTATTCTCAATTTCAATATACACCACATGCTTATTTGAAATCACCATCAGGAACATACCGTTCTTTATATAATGATAAATTGAAAAAAGTAACTTTCTGGACACCGGAAGATGTTAAGAATGGTAATGTATTTGAAACTGATATACCAATTGAAACAAAGGTTTTAGTTGATATGTATGATGATTCGGATGAAACTTCGGTAGGGCATCGAGAAGTTTATTTTGATATTGAAGTAGAAGTCACACAGGGGTTTCCAGACCCAAATGTCGCAGAAAATAAAATAACTGCTATAGCATTGTATGATAAAACTGCTGATAAATATAGTTGCTTTGTATTGGGTAATGCGCCAACAACGGATGTTGTTGAATCATTTAATTCAGAAGAAGAATTACTACAAAGATTTTATCAAAAATATCTTGAAATTAATCCAACAATATTAAGTGGTTGGAATATTGACGGGTTTGATATTCCATATTTATATAACAGAACTACAAGGGTGTTGGGTTATCAGATAGCAAATGCTTTATCTCCAATTGGTAAGGTTTACTTCAACGATCGTCAAGATAGGTTTAGAATTGCTGGTGTATCTTGTTTGGATTATTTGAGGTTGTATAGATTATTTACATATACACAACAATCATCATATAGATTAGATTTTATTGGGCAACTTGAAGTCGGTATAGGTAAGATTGAATACGAAGGAACATTACAAAATTTATATGAAACTGATTTGGAAAAATATATTGAATATAACTTGAATGATGTTGTAATAATTAAAGCGCTTGACGATAAATTAAAATTTATTGATTTGGCTTGTGGTGTGGCTCATATGGGACACATACCATATGAAGAAATATTTTTTAGTAGTAGATATTTAGAAGGTGCTATTCTTGTCTATATGAAAAGTATAGGAGTTGTAGCTCCAAATAAACCATTTGGTTCAAGGATGGGTGGTTCTGAAAGATTTGAAGGTGCTTATGTTAAAGATCCAGAACTTGGGAGGCATGATTGGATATATGACTTGGATTTGACATCGATGTATCCATCAGTGATTATGTCCTTAAATATATCACCTGATACTAAGTTAGGTAAATTAAATGGGTGGGATTCAAAAGAATTTATTAATAGTGTTCCAAAAACTTATACACTAAATGTAAATGGTAAGGAAACTGGTAAATATAATCAAGATGAATTAAAGAAAATGTTTGATAATAATAAAGTTTCTATATCATCAAATGGAGTGTTATATAGAACTGATAAAAAAGGATTGATTCCTGTATTATTGGAAAAGTGGTTTGATGAAAGAGTTAAATTCAAAAAACTAATGAAACAGTATGGAGATGCTGGAGATAAAGAAAAATATGGGTTTTTCAAACGGAGACAACATATTCAAAAAATTATATTAAATTCATTATATGGTGTATTAGGATTACCTGTTTTTAGATTTTATGATGTAGATAATGCTGAAGCCGTTACTGTTACAGGTCAAGAATTAATTAAATTTACAGAAACTATTGCAAATCACCATTATAATAAAGAATTAAAATTATCTACCAATGACGATCATGTTATATATGTGGATACCGATTCAATTTTTGTGAGTGCATTACCATTAGTTAAAAATAGATTTCCAGATGCTGATGTAACCGATGATGAATTTATGACCAAACAGATATTATTGGTTGCTAAAGAAGTTCAAGATTTTATTAATAGTGGTTATAATTATTTTGCTAAAAAGTTTCTAAATATTAAGGGTGAGCATAGATTCGATATTAAACAGGAATGTGTGGCTAAATCAGCTTTTTGGGTTGCAAAGAAAAGATATGGGCAGTGGATTATAAATGATGGAGGTGTCACTTGTGATAGATTGGATGTTAAAGGGTTAGATATTGTTAGAAGTAACTTTCCACCAGCTATGAAAGAATTGATGACTGGTATATTAAATGACATTTTATCTAATACTGATAAACAAATTATTGATGATAAAATCATACAATTTAAAAAGGGTATGAAAAATAAATCCATTTATGATGTAGCATTACCAACGGGTGTTAATAATATAAAAAAATATATGGATAAAAGTCGAGGAAAGTTTAATAGTAGAGGTAGTATATTTACAACAATTAGAAAAGGTACACCTGTGCATGTTAAAGCTGCTATAAAATATAATGACTTACTTAAATATTTCAAATTGAAAAATGTAGAACCTATCAGAGGTAAGGATAAAATAAGATGGACTTATATTAAAACAAATCCATTGGGGATTACAGAATTAGCATTTAAGGGTTTTGACGATCCACCCGAGATAATAGAAATGGTTGAACAATATATTGATCATGACAAATTATTTGAAGGACAGTTACAGAAAAAAATTGATATGTTTTATAAAGCACTCAAATGGGATTTGCCGGTAGATGTTGCAAATACATTGGATAGATTTTTTTAAAAATTGGTTGTTTTATATTACATATTAGTTGTATATTATTATATCTTAAATAAATAAGGAAAGCGAAATGCAAAAAACGAAGTTAAATAAATTCATCCAAAAATATAATTTGGGTGGAAATGTAAATAGTGTAAAATGGAAGTCGACTGGTAAAATATTATCAACTTCATTTGTAACCCCTGATAAATCGTTGTTAGGAACAGTTACAGTTGATAATTTTACATTTGAAAAATCTGAACTTGGTGTATATCAAACAGACCAATTACAGAAATTATTAAATGTATTGGGTGATGATGTTTCATTAGAATTATCAAAATTTGGTGATAAACCAATTTCATTAAAAGTAAAAAATGGTGCTGTTTCAGTTGATTATGTATTAAGTGATTTGACAGTTATTTCAGATCCACCAGCCCTTAAAAGATTACCAGAATTTCAAACCAAAATTAAATTGGATAAGAAATTTATGGATACTTTTATCAAAGGTAAATCGGCTCTGAGTGATGTTGATATGTTTACAATTGTTAAAAATAATGATGATACTGTTAGTGCTGTTATTGGTTATGCTTCCACGAATACGAATAGAGTTAATATTCCGGTAGAAACTGAAGCCGTTGGTTTAACAGACGCGATAACATTTAATGCTAATCTATTCAAAGAAGTATTAATTGCTAATCGTGAATGCACATCAGCTATTTTGGAAGTATCAAATGATGGTTTGGCAAAAGTGAATTTCAAACTTGATGATTATGATTCAACATATTTTGTAGTTGCTGTAACGGATGTGAATTAGATGTTGCAAAACAAGCAAAATTCTAATTCACTTTG
>JACKQG010007338.1_pt1 | contig 11149 bp, 8 predicted proteins | sample 8237621 | NCBI WGS metagenome assembly JACKQG01 (sample SAMN15677084, study PRJNA649215) | marine metagenome | biome: marine; feature: Black Sea; material: saline water; isolation source: suspended particulate matter (SPM) from the Black Sea western gyre | collected 2013-06-09/2013-06-10 | depth... | reverse complement strand
GAAGGGCGCTGTCTCACATGCATCTGTTGGGTGTTTTTCCTGATGGTTGGCTATGAAGACTCCCCCCGGTTGCCAGCCCGATTTAGAGATGCCTTCCGGCAGGGTGGGGGGGCTTCTCTATGCTCTTATGTCTTGAAGGTAAGGGGGCGGGCGTCCCTTACCTCTAGCGTGAGGGCGTCGTAGCGGGTCTGGACACGCCCCCAAAGTTGCCAGAAGTACCCCCGGCGCAGGACGGGGTGGAGAAGGCGCCATGCCCTAGGCCAGACGACACACTCCAACATCCCCGTCTCGTCCTCCACCGTCAGGAACCGCATGGCATCCCCCTTGGCGGTGCGGTGCCCCCGCGCCAAGACGAAATGGCCCGCCACCGCCACATCCCTGCCGGTGTGAGAGGGGAGGTCGGCGATGGGGATGGTATCGGGCGGGGGGTGGACGAGGGTGATCGGGGGGGCTGTGGGAGAGCAGCCCAAGACGGCTCGCTCGCGGGCGATGCGCTGGTGGGTGGACCAAGGGGGGCGGGGAGGGTGGGGGGGGTCGGGGACGGCGCCGACAAGATTGCCCCCGCCCCGCCCACGGGAACTTTCAAGGAGGGCAAGCCAAGAGAGGGACGCCCGCTCCCCCCCCGTAAAATCAAACGCCCCCGCCGCCACTAGGTTCAACGTCTCCCCGAGATTGGCCGGGGTGCGAGCGAGGAAATCCCGCACGCCGGCAAAGGGGCGGCGCTCCATGATGGCCCGGCGGGTCTGCGCCCGGAGAGACTTGATGCCGGAGAGGCCGGGACGGATGGCGTCCAACGCGCCTTGGGGACGGGTGCTCTCTGGCTGCCAAAGGATGCCGGGGAGGTTGAGGTCGCAGGGGAGGATGCGGATGCCCCGCCGTCGCGCCTCCTCCATGTACGCCGATTCGCCGTAGTATCCCCCGCCATTGGCTAGCACCGCCGCCCAGAACACCACGGGTTGGTGCTCGGCTAGCCAAAGGCATGCCATGCTCTCTTGGGCATAGGACGCCGAGTGTGCCTTGCAGAAGGCATACCCGGCGAAGGAGGCGATCTGCCGCCAGAGGTCCTGGGCGAGGGCGGGGGCGCATCCACGCTGGACAGCGCCCTTCAGGAACGCCATCTCCGCCCTTCCCACCGCCGCCCGCCGCCCCCGCTTGGTGCTGGAGATCTTGCGGAGGGCATCCGCCTCGGCCCAATCCAAACCGCCCAGATGACGGGCCACGCGGAGAACATCCTCCTGATAGACCATCACGCCCAACGTCTCCGAGAGGAGGTCTTGGAGGAGGGGGTGGGGGTATTCAGGGGGCTCCAACCCTCGTCGTCGGCGGATGTAGGCGTCCTTCATCCCCGAGGAACTGACGCCGGGGCGGATGACGGAAGAGGCGGCGACGAGCCCTTCAAAGTCGGTGGGACCCAATTGGCGGAGGAGCGAGCGCATTGCAGGGCTCTCCACATAGAAGACCCCCAGCGTGCGCCCCTCGGAAAGACGCCGACGCATCCCGGGGGTGGGTTGGGTATGGGCGGTCGCCATCAACCCCTCCCAAGGGAGATCCAGCCAGTGGCAGGCGTCGCGGAGGACGCCGAGGCTGCGGTTGCCCAGGAGATCCGCCTTGAGGAGGCCGAGGCCCTTCTCGATCTGGACCATTTCTGGTTGGGTGATGCGGGGCCCCATCGCCGAGCGCTGGACGGCAACGAGGTCGGTGATGGGGTCGGGGGAGATGACGAGCCCCCCCGGATGGCTCCCGAGATGGCGGGGCTTCCCCACAAGGCGGCGGGCGGCGTCCCACACCCCAGGGAACGACTCCATCAGCCGGAGGATCTCCCGCCCCCCCGCGATGCGGTGGAGGGCATTCTTAGCATCGCCATCCATGCGGGCGGGGAGGCGCTTGCTCACCTTGCGTGCCTCTGCCTCAGGAACGCCCAGCGCTTTGGCGACCTCGGCGAAGGCGGCGCGGGCACGGAAGCGGACATGGGTGGAGATCACAGCGCACCGTTCGGTGCCAAAGCGCCGGATGGCGCGCCGAATCACCCCCACGCGGGCATCGCTGGGGAAGTCCAGATCGAAATCGGGGGGGTCGGCCCGCCCCATATTCAAGAAGCGCTCGAAGAGGAGGTTGTGATGGACAGGGTCCACCCTTGTGATGCCCAAAAGCCAGGAGACGAGACTGTCTGCCGCCGAGCCTCGCCCAATCACAGGGAGACCATCGGCGCGGGCGTCATCCACTATCCCCGCCACAAAGAGAAAATAGTCGGAGAATCCCAGCATGCGCACCACACGCAACTCGCGGGCGAGGCGTGTGGTGTAGGGGCGCTTTCTTGACAGTCCCCGGCTGCGCAACCCCTGGAGGCAGCGGCGGCGAAGGTCGCGGTGGGGGTGGGACCGCCCTGTCGTCGGGAGGCGTGGGGCGCGCCCATGGGGGAATCCCCATCGGCACGCAAGGGCAATCTCATAGGCTACCCCTCTTTCCGTTTTGGGATAGATTCGTTCGTAAAGTGCGGGCACAGGGAGAGAGTTGGTGGGGGATGCCACCAAGCGAGCGGGGGTGTTCTCTAAGTCGTAAAGATGGTGAATCGCCGAAAGAAGTCGGTGGAGGAGGTGGTCCTCGGTATCCAAAAAAAGAACCAATGGTGCAGCGGCGATAACGATTCCTCGGCTAGAGGCACAGCTCCGCATCCGCCGCGCTGCTTCCCGCCCCTCACCCAAGGGGAAGGGAATCCCTGCCACCACATCAGGGTGTCGGTCGGGGAGAGCAAGGAGGGATTTGGGTGTCGTAGCCAGAACAAACCCCTCCCCCTCCATCTGTTCCAGCGCATCTATGGGTGTGGGCGCGCGTCCCATCCGCCGTTGCGTAAGGAGTCGGCAGAGTCCCCCCCACCCTTTGGTATTTCGGGGGAGGAGGATGAGATCGCCAGCATGCGTTTGGAGTGTTGTGGCGGGAAGAGGCTGGATAGCACGGGCACGTGCCCGTGCCACAAAGTCAATAACCCCCGCCATCGTGTCGGTGTCGGTTAGTGCCACTGCACCAATGCCCATAGCAGCACAGCGATCTAGAAGGGTGGTGGAGGAGGGGACACCCTGCCCCAGCGAGTGGTGGCTGTGGGTGCGTAAGAGGACGGGTTTAGGCATAGGAACAAAATAGGAACAAGGGGAGTATATCCATGCCGACTCCCACTTGTCCGCACTTCGCTATCGTTCCAAAGTCAAGATGTCTAGAGGTTCATGCTATACTGGGTATGCGATGAACGGGAGATGGGCGTTTGTGTTGGTACCATTTGTGCTCCTAGGGATGGGTTCCAAGGTGTTGTTCACCGAGAGCAATGTCAGAGATGGCTTGCCCCAGGCAGCGCTGGAGGACTCCGTTGCGTTGAATGTGCTGGCTGCATCGGTCGATCCCCTCTTGGGTTATGTCAGCCATAGGGGGAGGCGGGGGCATGGGCGGGCCTCCTGCGCCCTTAGAGCCCGTTGGTGGTGCACCCGGAGGCTGTCCCTCTGGGACGATCGTTGTGGGGTCAACCGTTCTAGGCGAGGAGGATCTTTGCTGGTTCTGCTCGGGGATTGAGCCCTGTGAGTACCAGGCAAGGACGCCCTACTACATTGACAATCCGTTCCCAGCGATTGAATGTTGCAATAACCCATTCACGCCGTGCAAACGACTGCAGAGACGAGTCATTTACCAACGGTCATGTGCCGTGTCCACCTCAAGATGCGGCACAATCTGCAAGTGGCGTTCTGACGGAAGCACGGGGGCTGGGTTTCAAGAGTTTATTCAGATCATTGAGTGTCCTGACTGTTCAGACTGTAATTGTGGACCTGGGCAATTGGCGCAGTGTGTGCCGGAGAGCAGTGATGCGTGGGGTGACGAAGTGGAGGGATGCAAGTTATGCACAGATTGTTGTCTCAACTGATTCGTAGTAGGAAGAACGCGGCTCTCTTCCTGTTTGCCGGGGGATGGGTCCTGTCTGCAGTGGGATGCGTGCGGGATGGGGGTGAAGCGTCTGCAGCCGCAATCGCACAGGGGGTGGCCGCCGCCCAGTTCGCGACCGAGACCTCTGGGGAGGTCAATGTGGGGATGCTCCCCTTTTGGCCACATCTGGCTTATCTCCAGGACGGGTTCGATGTGGACAACCCTCTGGATCGGAGGGTGGCGGGAAACTTCACTAGGCTGGCGGGAGCCTTCCATGCCACCTCGTCGCATGCCCCGTCGCCAAAGACCCTTTCCGCCTTTGTCGCCACACCGGAATTCGCGGCTGTGAATCTCTGGGATCCTTTCTCGGAGACCGCCGGCGTCCTAGAAGAGGGTCCTCCCCCTGATGACGCTCAACCGGGCACGTATTGGACTTGGGTGGAGAAAGAGGAGAGGCATTTTGTCGCAGTTACCTCCACAACGGTCGTTCTGTTCCGCGGGGAGATCGAGCCGGAAGCCACGAGTTGGTCAGCCCCAGGAGCAGACGTATCCACGCCCTACCCAGACGGACCCAAGCCTGCCAACCTTGATGCGATCCTCGCCTATTGCCGAGCGCTCGTTTCGGTTGTCTATTTCACGACCCCCCAAATCGACCCGTACTCCCCCGGGTTGGTGGGAGGCAACTCCACGCCGCCGCTCACATTGGAGGAACTCAAGGGCTACTGGTGGCTGTGGGACGCCGAGGCTATGCTGGAGGTGCCCCCTCTCCCCTTAGAAGACCATGCTTGGCACATACACCCAATGTTTGGTTCGGAGAGGTTGTATCCAGGTTGTCTCGTTGACGGCGAGCCAGTGTGGATGTGGGGGCATCTCCCCGAACGCCTGATTGACGGCCCCAGAGCGAAGGAGACCTTGGGGATTGAGTAGCCGGGGGGGGCTCTGACCTGCTCCACCCCACACCAATCCCACGCCCGAGGATGTAGGCGTCCTTTTCCCCTGAGGGACCGACGCCGGCGCGGATGTCGGCGCTCCACTCCCGCATGAGATGGATATCCCCGCAATCTGCTATGCAGATCGCAATACCCCAATCCAATCCACCTTTGGTTCGCTATGCGCCCCACGGTGTCTCGTTTTGGGGTGACCGTGCTTCGCACGGCGGGGATGTCGGCGCTCCGCGGGCGGGATTTGAACCCACGACCTAGTGGTTAACAGCCACCCGCTCTACCGCTGAGCTACCGCGGAACGCTAGGGGGATTCTAAAAGAGAAAAGGGGGAGGCGGCAACGCCGACTCCCCCAAGAGTGTCCGCCCTCACGGCGGTCAGGTTGTTTTCTTCTCTAGTGGTTTTGACGGTGTTGCCGACCACCGTTCCGTCGATTGTGCCGTCCACCTTGGTGTTCTCCGTCATGTTCACCTTGAACATGGTGAACCATGGCGTGCTCCATGTCCTTAGCCCAACACCCTTTGCTGGCATCCCATTTGGCACCTGATGTGCCCGAATAGACACACTCGGATGCACCACCGTGATGCCTTTCCATCATGATGTGCATCTCTACCCCCATCATGCCCATGCCACCCATCATTTCTGGGTTCATCCATGGGGGAGGTCCATCGCCCCAAGGCATCTCTCCCCCCATCATGGGCATACCGTCCATACTATGGATTTCCATGCGGAGACGACCTTCGCCTCCAGGAAAGGAAAACTCCCTCTCGATCGAACGCGGCCCTCCCTCGTTGCTACCCATCCTTTGGTGTCCTTGCCTCATCCCTTGGTGGTTGTTACGACCTTGACCACGACCTCTTCGTCCTTGTCCCATCCCTTGGGACCAGCCTTGACCGCCCCGTTGGTGTCCTTGACCCATCTGACCTTGTCCCCTTCCACCTTGGTGTCCTTGCCTCATCCCTTGGTGGTTGTTACGACCTTCTCCCCTACCACCTCTGTGACCTTGACCCATCCCTTGGGACCAGCCTTGACCACCCCGTTGGTGTCCTTGACCCATCTGACCTTGCCCCCTTCCACCTTGGTGTCCTTGCCTCATCCCTTGGTGGTTGTTACGACCTTGACCACGACCTCTTCGTCCTTGTCCCATCTGGTCGTGATTTCCGCCACCTTGACGGTGGTTTCCCATACCCATCATGTCTTGGCCTCCCATTCCTTGATGGTCGCCACCCCCTTGATCCCCAATGCGACGCCTTAGCCCTGCTATTTTTTCTCGAGCTTCTTCCGGAGTTATATCACCAGCCTCAACTGCGGCGTGAATCTTATCCATCGCTTGACGCATACGATCCTCGGTACTCGCGCTATCATCTCTATCTCCTTGTGCACGGACAATGCCACGATTCTGGTTGTCTCGACGCCCCCGGATTCGCTCTTTGACAAAAGCAGGTGCTTTGGCAAGCCAAGCCCTCAGTTCGGCTATTTCGTCTTGGCTTAGTCCCTCCAGTGCCTCCCAAGGTAAACCGCCACCGCGGTTCCCTTTGTTCTTCGTTTCGTCCCCAGGTCCTGCACCCAACGCAACGGTTAGTAGGAAAGGGAGAATCCAAATCGTTCCCAATCTCAATCTGTTCATACCAAAACCTCCTATCGGTCTGTTTGTAGGCACACTCTACCACCTTCAATACAGTTTTTCTACATGGTAAGGGTGGGTAAATTGGTAATTCATAGTTAGTCCAAATTAGAAACCAACCCCCATCGGTTATAGTATAACTACGGCAAAGGAGGTTGCTCAAATATGAAACAAGTGATTCCCCAGTTGATGCGAAAGGAAATAGAGGTCCTCTTGAGTCGATTCCCTACAGGAGGTTCTAACTACCAGGCAGGGATGTTCCGAGCCTTGCTTGATGCCTTCGTTTTGGATAGAGAAGGTATCTTGGTATTCGAAGAGGCATGGGAAGCAACAGGGTATTCAACCGAAAACCCTGGTTGTGGCTATATCCCCGAAGCGGTGGAGTCCACGCGTCAGAACTTGGTTAGATCCCTTCGGGCTTTATATAAGCAAAAGAAGACGCAGTGTCTATGGTGGGTTGAGAAGGTGCGCGGGCAGGGGTATCGAATTCGTGCGCTAGACGAAGAGAGAAAGCTCGTATTATCTGGCAATTGGACTTTCGTTTCTTATGATCAAGCGGCGCGAAAGCGTCAACACCGCATCGTTGTTACCGATGGTAAGGAAATCCCTTTGCCCACGAAAGTCATGCGAAGACCTAAACGACCTTCATGGGCTTGGGGATTACCCATAGCCACCCTCGCTTTGGGTTTCTGGATGGGGCATGGTTTGTGGGGAGAGCAAGGTCCATCTACTCCCCCTCTTCTTACCACACAAGCCCCACGAAGTGAAAGACCTCAAAGAGGTGAGATTGATCATGTTAAGGGTCAAGTGTCCGATCTCCTCGGCACCTTTAGGCGCCTATCTCCTGAACAACGCCGAGCGTTCATTGAAGGATTAACCCCCAAACAACGCGCTGCTTGGAGAGAACATTGGGAACGGATGCGAACAGATATGAGAATGCACGGCAGAGATATGCCTCATGGCCCCCCACCTCGGGACCATCACCCCCCTGCTGGCTTCTAGTTCAAAGGACCGAGTCGCAAGGGGAGAGATAAAGGTGTGATATCCTCCCTCTATGCCTGAAGTATTCTCCCTCTCCATTGACGAAGTCTTACGGTCGCTTCTCGATGATGCGTTGGTGAAGGGTGCCCAATATGGGGATATTCGCTACGGAAAATACCGGTCGCAAACGGTGTCGGTCCGTGACCACTTAGTAGAGAGCATTGAGGATGACGCAAGTGAAGGTGTGGGCATCAGGGTTTTAGTGGATGGGGGATGGGGATTTGCCAGCACGCCCGACCTCTCCCCAGATGTTCTCAACGCTACGCTCCTCCGGGCGATAGAGGTTGCCAAAGCTTCAGCGTCCCTCCGACCCGAACCCGTCTCTTGGCCCGATCTCCCCCCCCAAGTGGGGCGTTTTGAAACCCCCGTCAAGGAAGACCCCTTTACCGTTCCTATTCAAGAACGCATCGAGATGCTCTTAGCTACCACAGAGGCTTGCCTCAGTCAAGAAGGGTGTTTTAGGGCGACCGCCGAGACCTTCTGCGGCGAAGAGAACAGACGGTTTTTCTCCACTCAAGGGTGCGACATCACCCAAAAAGTCGTGCGTCTCTCTCCCGACTTGATGGCGTGGGGAAAAGGGCGTGATGGGAAAGTACGCACCCGAGGGTATCAAGTTCCTCCCCTTACGATTGGATACGAGCACATTCGCCAGGCAGACCTTCCGGGCAACGGTGCCCGAGTCGGTAGAGAAGCGGTGGAGAGAGCGAATGCTCCTCAGGGTCCTTCTGGCAAATTGGACTTGGTCTTGGATCCTGCCCACCTTGCCCTTACGATTCATGAGAGTATCGGTCACGCCACCGAACTGGATAGAGCGTGTGGATGGGAGGCGGATTTTGCGGGGACATCATTCCTAAAAACATCTGATATAGATACGCTCCAGTATGGCTCAAAGTGGGTCAATGTCCAGGGCGACCGCACACTCCCCCACGGTCAATCAACGCTGGGATGGGACGATGATGGTGTCCCTGTTACAGAGTTCAAGATTATTGAGGAGGGGGTTTTTAGAGGGTTTTCCAGCACGAGGGATTCCGCCTATCTCCAAGGGGAGGAGGGTGCGGGGCGTGCCTGTGGACATGCTGATAGTTGGGCAAATACTCCCATTCTCCGCATTCCCAATGTGTGGCTAAAGCCCACACCAGGACCCCAAGCCCCTACTAAGGACGACCTTGTTGCATCGGTCAAGAGGGGGGTGTTGATTCAGGGGAGGGGCTCGTTCAGTATCGATCAGCAACGGTTCAACTTCCAGTTTGGTGGGGATGCCTTTTGGGAGATTCGGGATGGGAAAGTCCGGGGGATGTACAGTGATGTCACCTACCGTAGTATTACGACGCAGTTTTGGAATGCGTGTGATGGGGTGGCTGGCGAGGATGATTGGCTTCCTCACGGTGTGCGAAACTGTGGCAAAGGGCAACCCAGCCAACAGGGACAGCAGACCCATGGCGCCTCGTGGTCGGTTTTTCGGGGCATCCAAGTGGGGGATGCAAACTGATGGAGCCCACAGATCTCCGTTCATCACTTTCTGAGGCACTCAAAGATAGGTCTTTGGAGCACCTCTCCCTCTCTCTTGACGAGGAGCGTCTAGACCTAACTCGCGTGGCGAACAATGGCGTTACCCAACATACAAGTCGTCATGACAGAACGCTCGTTGCCACCGCGTGGGATGGTCAAAAAGTGGGCGCGGCATCCACCACGGATTTATCCACTGGAGGAATCAAGGCAACGATTCTTAGGGCTGAAGACGCTGCACGCTTAGCTCCCGAGAATCCTGAAACATTACCCCCTATGGACGGCGTGGGTGTGGTGGAGGGAGAGGCTTGGGATGAGGCAACTGCCCATATGACAGCCCAAGAGAGGGTCGCTATCATTGCCCCTTCAGCACAAGCCGCGGGTAAGGCAGGACGCACCTTGGCGGGGACGGTCTCCTCGGGTTGGGAGGCAACCACACTTGTTACCAGTCAAGGTGCGAATCTGTTTCATCGGGGAAGCCGTGGGGGGGTCAGTGGGACACTCACAGATCCCTCGGGAGGGAGTTATAGGGTCTCTTCAGAAAGCACTTGGAATCTCTTCCAACTCAACCCCAAAAAACTCCTCCATTCATTGGAGCAACAGATTGCGCCCGGCTCTTCCACCCCTCAGGAACCAGGAGAACATCGCGTTCTCCTTTCGGCAGGAGCGGTTGGCTCTCTTGTGGTTTGGTGCTTGGCTATGGGTGAGGCTCGCGGAACGGATGAAGGGAGGAGTCCTTTCTCGGAGAATGGTTTCCCATTGAGAGAAGATGGTAGATTATTGAGCAAAGGGGTTTCTCTTTGGACAGATCCTAGCCACTCTGCCCTTCGCACTGCACCTTTTGATGAAGAGGGACATCCTCTCCAAAAGAGGGTGTGGGTGGAGGACGGGTACCTAAAGTCTCTGCCCTGCGATCGGTATTGGGCAACCCAAACAGAACGCCAAAGCACGGGCTCGTCATGGAACTTGGGACTAACCGTACAGGGAGAAGGTTCTTCAGACGAGGAGCTGCTCAACAAGGTAGAAGAGGGGATGTTCATTCCCCGGTTTTGGTATATTCGCACAGTAGAACCGATGACGATGGGGCTGACCGGTCTTACCCGAGATGGATTGCGACAAGTCAAAGGTGGAGCGTTGGGGGCTCGTCTCCAAAACCTCAGGTTCAACGACTCTCCGCTCCGTATCCTCGGAACCATTGTCGCTGCAGGAAAGCCCCAACTCGTCTCCCATTGGGGTGTAAGAATGTGGGTGCCCCCCTTGGTGGTGGATGGGTTCCGCACCACCAGCACCGCCCCCGGCGAATAGACTATTCTTTGGCAAAGAAGCTCCCTCACCCCACCCTCGCTTGGTTCCTGAAGAAATGGAGGATCTCCTTCAACAGGGCACCTCGCCCCATTCGGAAGTTCCTAGAAGCTGTGGGGTTAGACCGGCTCTCCTCTACTCTCCTAACCAAGGAGGCTGCCGAACTCGCATTCCAGAGAGACTGGGCCAGAGAGTTCAAGGGGAATGAAGACCAAGTCAAGGCGTATTGGGAGAGTTATCGCCATTGGGGTATCTTGGAGGGGTTGTTGGGATTGGGAAACGATGCTACGATTCTGGATGTGGGGTGTGGCATCAGCACGGTGCTCCATTTCTTGCCCGGCGAGCGCCATGGTGTGGACCCGTTGGGCAAAAGATATAAGGAGCTCTATGACTACCCCGAAGGGATAGAGATTCACGGTGCACCGGGAGAGAAGATCCCCTTCGGTAACGGACGGTTCAGCGTTGTGTTCTGCTCCAACGCACTGGACCATTGCACAGATCCCGCCAAGGTTGTCTCGGAGATTCATCGCGTCTTGGGGGAGGGTGGGCACTTCGTTTTGACGGTGGAGAGGTTCGAAGTGGCTAAGGAAAGGGACGCCGCCCACCCTCACAGCCTGACGAGGGAGGCGTTGATGAATCTCTTGGGCGACCGGTTTGAGGTGCTCTTGGAGAGGGAATCTCCTTGGATAGGAATCAAGAAGTTCCTGCGGGGCGAAAGAGCGTCCTCCCACCTCGAAGCGACCCTCCTCCTCCGAAGGACCTAGCAAGATCGCCTATCTGAAGGCAATTCAGCGCATGTTTGCAGCGATGTCCCACGCCAATTTCGCCGAA
>JACKQG010004454.1_pt1 | contig 11149 bp, 11 predicted proteins | sample 8237621 | NCBI WGS metagenome assembly JACKQG01 (sample SAMN15677084, study PRJNA649215) | marine metagenome | biome: marine; feature: Black Sea; material: saline water; isolation source: suspended particulate matter (SPM) from the Black Sea western gyre | collected 2013-06-09/2013-06-10 | depth... | reverse complement strand
ATGGCTGGGTTTTCAAATATGCAGGCTCTTTCAAGTAGAAATGATGAGCCCGAGAAAGCTTCAAGACCGTTTGATAGAGATAGAGATGGATTTGTAATTGGTGAAGGGGCAGGTATTTTGGTTTTAGAAGATCTGGAATATGCTATAAACAGGGGAGCGAAAATATATTGTGAAATGTTTGGGTACGGCCTTTCAGGTGAAGCATATCATATGACTGCTCTTGAGGAATCAGGAGAAAATATTGCAAGATGTATGAAAAATTGCTTAAAAGAGGGTAATATTAACCTGGCAGAGGTCGAGTATATAAATGCTCATGGAACCTCAACTCCGTTAAATGATGTAGTGGAAAGTATTGCCATAAGAAAATGTTTCGGTAAATATGCTGATAATATTAATATAAGTTCTACAAAATCTATGACCGGTCATTGCCTTGGAGCAGGAGGAGCAATTGAAGCTATTGCTTCAATTCTTGCCATGAATAACGGAATAATACCTCCTACAATTAATCTGGATAATCCAGATGAAAAATGTGATTTAAATTATACTCCAAACAAAAGCATTGAAAGAAATATAGATGTTGCTATATCAAATTCTATAGGTTTTGGGGGGCATAATGTTACTCTAGGATTTAAAAAATATAGAAATTAGGTTTTATACGATGAGTAGTAAAATCAAATGTAAAAAGTGTAAAAAGAATATTGATGAGGAAAAATTTTTACTGAATTTAAATGTTTGTCCTTTCTGTAATTATCATAGCCATATAGATGCTAGGGAAAGAATTAATATTACTGTAGATAGTAATAGTTTTATAGAATTGGGACAGAATATAAATTCGATAAATTTCTTGAATTTTTATGATCAAAAATCTTATGACACAAGATTAAAAGAAGCAAAAATGAAAACTGGTATGGAAGAAGCAATTATTGTAGGCGAAGCAAAAATAGACAGTAAGGATATTGGAATAGGCGTTATGGATTTTAACTTTATGGGCGGCAGTATGGGCAGTGTTGTTGGAGAAAAAATAAAAATAGTTGCTGACTATTGTATTGGGAAGAAGATGCCATTGATTATTTTTTGTGCCTCGGGTGGAGCAAGGATGCAGGAAGGTATAATATCTCTTATGCAAATGGCAAAGACAGTCTCATGTATTAATAGAATAAAGGAAAATAAAATACCATATTTTTGCATAATTACAAATCCTACAACAGGCGGTGTTAGCGCCAGTTTTGCTTCTGTTGCTGATATTATGATAGCAGAGCCTGGTGCATTGTTTTGTTTTGCAGGCCCAAGGGTTATTAAGCAAACTATAAAAAAAGAGCTGCCTTCTGATTTTGGAACCTCTGAAAGAAATTTGAAAAATGGACAGGTCGATATGATTACAGATAGGAGAGAGCTGAGAGATACTTTAGCAAAGATTTTAAGCCTTTTTAAAAAGGATTAATGAGTATGGATTTAAAAAAATTAAAAAATATTCCAAAAAATTATTTTAAGGAAATTTTTAAGTCATTATCAAAACTGGAGAAGCTTAAAAAGATGCCTTTCTTTACAGGCATTCATTTTACTGATGCTGAAAGAGAAATAGCCCATAAAATTGAAAATTATAAAGCAGTTGAGAAGGAAGCCCTGAGGGTTTGGAAGAAAGTGGAAATCTCTAGAGATTTAGCGAGACCTCAATGTTTGGATTATGTAAGTGGGATTTTTGAAGATTTTGTCGAGCTTGCAGGAGATAAGCAAACAGGAGAGGATGAATCAATCATTGCAGGGTTAGGTAAAATTGATGGCAGGACTACAGTAGTTATTGGACATAATAAGGGAAAGGATACAAAGGAGAAAATAAAATATAATTTTGGAATGAGTACTCCGCAGGGCTATAGGAAATCACAGCGAATTATGAAACTTGCCGATAGATTTAATTTTCCGATAATAACTTTTATTGATACTCCTGGGGCTTACCCGGCTCTTGAAGCTGAAGATAATGGCCAGGCAAGTGCTATTGCAAAAAGTATAATGCTTATGTTTGATGTTAAAGTCCCAATTATTGTTGTACTGATTGGTGAGGGCGGTAGTGGAGGAGCACTAGCAATGGCAGTTGGAAATTATATACTGATGCTTGAGAATTCTACATATTCGGTTATATCACCGGAAGGGTGTGCGGCTATACTATGGCAGGATCCTAGCGGGACAAAATTAGCTGCCCGTGCCTTAAAACTTACTGCGAAGGATTTACTGAAACTGAAAGTGATCGACAAAGTAATTCCTGAACCTATAGGTGGTGCACAGGAAGATCAACAGAGAATGGTAAGAATAGTAAAAAGATATATCCTGGGTGTATTAGGGAGATACAATAATGTCTCAGGTTTAGAGTTAAAAGTAGAAAGATCAAAGAAATATGAATCTATAGGAGTTTTTTTAACCAAGGAAAGCAAAAATTTATTTCCCGACAAATAATGTTACTTTAGAACCTGGTGGAATATAATTACCCTTAAGTGGATATTGACCTAAGACCATATCTTTTTGAATGGAGTATCCAGAATCAATCATATTTGTCTCATAGTCAAGATTATTCTGAGTAAGAATGTTTATTGCTTGAGTAATATCCATTTTTGTAACATCTGGAACTAAGATTAGTTGTTCTGCAGTTGATATTAATAATTTAACCTGACTATTTCTTTCCACTTCTGAACCTGCAGGTGGAAAAATATCCACAACAGTTCCAGGCAGGTATTCTGTATTCTCTGTATTAGTAATTTTGCTGGTGGTGATATTTAGTCCCAAGGATTCAAGTTGTGATAAAGCAAACAGATAATCGTTACCAATGATATCAGGGATAATTATTTTTTCTTTTCCCAGGCTAATTGTTAAATTAATGGTTGAACCCTTTTTAATTTCTTCATTATATGAAGGATCCTGGTTAATTATTTTATCTTTATCAATTGTTTGGCTATATTCTTCAGTAATATTACCGGGTTTTAGGCCAGTTTCTTCCAATATCTTAATACCATCTTCTAATGTAAGACCTGTCAGATTTAGTAATAAGATGTAAGAGCTGGACGACTGTTCCTCTTCATCTTCTTTACTGCCTCTACTTACAGTTACTTCAACTTCACTGTTTGGAAGGATCTTTGTGTTAGAATCCGGGGATTGCTCAATGATGCTGCCTTTAGTAATGCTAGAATTATAAACCTCGTCTTCTACTATTAAAATTAAACCATAGGTTGAAAGTATATTTTCTGCGCTTTCAACTGATATATTTCTTAATGGCGGAACTATAATAAAAGAAGGACTGTTCTTAATATCAAAATATCTGAAAATAAAAATTAGAGATAAGATTAAAAGCGATATTAAAAAAAATGAGGATAATATAATGTAAAGGATTGAGCCTAATTTTTTTCTCTTTCCATACAAAAGAGAATGGCTGTAGCTATACTCATTTTTATTGCTAAATATATCTTTAAGGGTATATTTCTTATTCTCACCAAGAGTGTCTCTATTCAATATTAAAGGTTTATCGGTTAAAAAATTATAGAGATCTTTTCTGAGATCTTTTATAGATGTGTAACGATTAAATTGTTTTTTTTCAAGACAGTGCATGATAATTTTTTCAAGCTTTACTGGAATATTTGAAACTAATTTAGATGGTTTTACAGCTATTTCACTTATATGTTTTAATGTAATATCAATTGAGCTTTCACCCCTAAAAGGAACATCTGCTGTTAACATTTCATACATAACTATACCTAAGGAATATATGTCAGTCCGACAATCCAGTATCTCGCCCTGTGCCTGTTCGGGTGAAATATAATATGCGGTACCTATTATATTTAAGGTTTTTGTTGTATCTTCAATTAGAGACTTAGCTATGCCAAAATCAGTAACTTTTACTGTTCCATCAGGTGTTATTATTATATTCTCGGGTTTAATATCTCTGTGGATGAGATTATTGGTATGGGCCAGGTCAAGGGCGTTACAAATCTGAATTGTATAATTTGCCACAGTTTTTGGATTAAGTACACCTTTTTTTTCTATTATATCTTTTAATCTTTGCCCTTCTATATATTCCATACAGATATAGTAAGAGTTATTAAACTTACCCCAGTCATATATCATAACTATGTTTGGATTGTTCAGTTTAGCTAAGATTTGTGCTTCTTTTCTAAATCTTGCAACAAAATTTTTATTATTAGCAAAAGCTTCATATAGTATTTTTATGGCGACTTTTCTGTTTAATTTTATATCAAAACCAAGATATACATCAGCCGTACCACCTGAGGCAATTTTTTTTACTATCTTGTATCTATTGGAGATTAAAATAGAATCTTTATGATTTTCATCTGTCATTACTATTAAATATTATATTTTTGTTTCACATAATTTTATAATGATAACTGTGATATTATCAAAGCCGCCTTTGCTTTTTGCGTAATCAATTAATTTCTTTACAATAACTTCTGTGTTTTTAAATTTTTTAATAATTTTTAAAATAAAATCATCCTTTAGCATTGAGTTTAAGCCATCTGAACATAATAACAAAATATCTTCATTTTGAAGTTCCTGTATGAAAAAGTCAGGGCTTACCGTGTAACTTGTCCCCAATACTTTTGTCAAATAGTTTCTTTGAGGGTGGTTGAATGTTTGTTCATAAGTAAGTTTTCCATTTCTATATAATTCACCAACAATTGTATGGTCTGCTGTTAAAAGTTTAAGATTATTATTACTTTTTATGTAGAGTCTGCTATCCCCAACATGAATTACATATGCAGAGCTGTTATATATATAACAGCATGTAAAAGTAGTTCCCATGCCAGAATATTCCATTTTAGAGATAGAATTTTTATAAATAGCGATATTAGCTTCAGTTATGCTTGAAGTGAGTGCCTTTTTTATAATATCAGTATTTAATTTCTTATTCTTTTGATTATTTTCCTTATTATAAATATTTTTATTATCCTTGAGATTGGTAAATTGTGAAAAATTCTTTTTGAAAGTTTCAACTGCAATGCTGCTGGCAATTTCTCCAGCTCTATGACCTCCCATGCCGTCAGCAACAATGAATAAATTATTTCCGGCATAAAAGGAATCTTCATTTTTTTCTCTATAATTTCCTATGTCTGTCGCTCCAAAGTATTTCATGCATTTATTATAAGTTATAATTTATCATTAATAAAATTTTTTATTATACCAAGAGATATTCCTTTTAAAATCTAACCTATTACTATTTTTTTTTACTAAAAAAATTGACATGCAAAATAGATTATAGTTTAATGTATAATGTAATACCATTTATACAAGTAAGCCTAAAATTATATGCTTGCAAAGTTGTTTTGGGTTATTAAGTGTAGTTTTTTCTGAAGATAACAGGTTTAATAATAATTAGGACCAGCAATTAAAAAGAAGAAAAGACTATGAGCAACAGTAAGAAACAAATACTAAAATTTGAATCAATTCCAAGAACTAACATACCTAAAATTATAGTTTCCAAAATAAAAGAAAAAATATTTTCCGGTGAATTAAAACCAGGTGACAAGCTTCCAAGTGAGAGAGAGCTGGTAAATAATTTTAAAACAAGCCGAATAACAATAAGAGAAGCCATTAGGATGCTTGAAACTGTAGGACTTGTAGAAGTAAAAAGGGGGAAAGAAGGAGGCTCTTTTGTTAAAGAAATTAATTCAGCATATTATGCTGATTTTCTTTCAGATATGTTAGTACAGGGACTTCTTAATATTTCTGAAATTACTGAAACCAGATTAATGTTAGAACCTGGTATTGCCAAACTTTCAGCCAAAAGGGCTAATGAGGAAGATATATCCCGGATGAGGGAATGTATAAATGAAGCTAAATTATATATTCTTGAGAAAAAAAGACCTCGCAGTATAAATATTAATTTTCATAATTTAGTAGCTAGATCAATACATAATAAGATGATTTACTTTGAAGTAACATCAATTACAAGGATTATGACAAAAAATGTTGACTACTCTACTTTAGATAATCATGATGTACTAAGTACTATTAAAAGGCATGAAAAAATATTTAATGCAATACGTATGCATAAACCAGAAGAAGCATTTAAGGAAATGTATAATGATATAGAGATGGTGCATTTAGCACTTAAAAAGAATGAGTGAAAAAAGAATTGGAAAATAAATAAATTTCACACAGAAAGGGTTTTAATAATGAATGACAATAATATTTTAAATATAATTAAACGCTATAAAGTTTTATCTACTCCTGCAATATCAGATGCTCTTGATAAATTAGGAATTAAAGGTGGATGTGAAGAAATCAAACCTCTTTTTTATGGAGTAAAAGCTGTTGGTCCTGCTGTAACCTTAAAGTATCTTCCTGTAAGTGTTAAAAAAGAAAGTGTGGGGGATTATATTGATGAGATTAAAGAGGGCATGGTACTTGTTCTTGATAATAATGGCCGTACTGATTGTACTGTATGGGGAGGCATTTTAACTATTGCTGCAAAGGCAAGAAGCATTGCAGGAACTGTTATTAACGGTGTTTGCAGAGATATAGAAACCGTAAGGGATCTGAAATATCCTTTATGGAGCAAAGGGCATTTTATGGTTACAGGGAAAGATAGGGTTGGTCTTGTAGGTTTCAATGTGCCTGTCTCACTAGGTAAGGTTAGGGTAAATCCTGGTGATCTTATAGCTGCGGATGATACTGGTGTTGTAGTTATTCAAAAGGAAAAAATGATAGAGGTTCTAAAAGTTGCTGAAGAAATAGAAGATAAGGAAAATAAAATAGTTGAAAGTATTAAGAGCGGCCTGTCCCTAAAGGAAGCAAGAAATAAGTTTCATTACCATAGTTTGCAAACAAAAATAAATAAATAATTGTTATTTATTTCAATTTGGAAAGGATGTGGGATAATTTGAATGCTGAAGATATAAAAAAGGCAAACAGTATTGCTAAAAAATTATCGACAACAAATATTTCAGATGCACTTGATGCCCTGGGGCTTGCAAGCGGCATTTCAGGAATTTTACCTGCTTTTGATTGCCCTAAGATATTTGGGCCTGTGGTAACTTTAAAAATAACTGCTGCTGGTCTGACACCTTCAAAATCACATCTTGGAATTGATGCAATAGTTTCTTCTAAAAAAGGAGATATTATAGTCATTGATAATGGCGGAAGAGAAGATGTTTCATGCTGGGGTGAGATTTTAAGTTATGGAGCGAAGAATAAGGGAGTTTCAGGGGTTGTTATTGATGGAGCATTTCGTGATATTGATGATATAAAAATTGTTAATTTCCCTGTTTTTGCAAGAGCAGTTGTTCCGGTAACAGCAAGAAAGAGAATTATAGGTTTGGAAACCAATAAAATAATTCAATGCGGGGGAGTTCAGGTAAGGCCTGGTGATTTTATTATGGCTGACGGAAGCGGAGTTGTTATTATTCCATCAGAAAAGCTATTTGAAGTTTTAAGTAAAGCCGAAGAGTTATTTAATAAAGAACAGGCAATGATTAAAGAGATTAAAGCAGGGGAGCCAATAGATAAAGTTGATAAAAAATATAGCTATGAAAAAATGATTTAAGTAATTAATTTAAAAAATATTTTTTATGACTTAAAAGACTCAGCTGTTTTGGAAATACAGCAAAAATTGAGTTTACTAGCAGGAATTGATTAATAAAGTATCAGTATTAATAAAAAAATAATAGAAAGATATAAATAAAATGGATTATATATCTAAAGTAAAGAGGAAACCCAGAAAGGAATTAATAGATAAAATAAAGAAATTTCAAACAGCTACTCTTCACGAGGCTTATGGAAAAAGAGGTGCTCTACCTTCAGTAATAAAACCATTGGATGATAATTTTTCTCTAGCAGGTCCTGCTGTTACTGTAGAGCTTAGACCAGGGGATAATTTGATGCTTCACAGAGCAATCTATGAAGCAATTAAGGGAGATGTACTTATTGTGGATGCTAAGGGATTTAGTGAGGCAGGTGTCTGGGGAGAAATTATGACAAGTGCTGCAATTGAAAGGGGAATTGCAGGGCTTGTCATATATGGAAGTGTTAGAGACAAGAAAGAAATAATTAAGTTAGGTTTTCCTGTTTTTTCATCTGGTGTTTGTATTAAAGGTACAACAAAAATTACACCAGGATTTATAAATAAACCAATATGTATATCTAATGTGGTAATAGAGCCAGGTGATGTTATTAGGGGAAACAGCGACGGTGTTGTTGTAATAAGATACGGGGATCTTGAAGAAGTAATTCTAAAAGCTGAAAAAATTATAGAAAAAGAAGATAAGGTTCTAAAGAAAATAAAAAATGGCCTTAGCACATTGGAAATATACAATTTTAAAGATTTATCAAAATATGATTTTAAGGAAAAAAAATAAATTTTTTAGGAGGCATGGATGGTAGATCTTACAAGCAAGATTGCAGGGGTGGAGTTTAAAAATCCTATAATAGTTGGCTCAGCAACTCCAACATGGGATTCAAAAAGAATTAAAAGATGTATTACAGGAGGTGCTGCAGGTGCTATTGCTAAATCATTATTTAGTGATTCTGCAGCTATTGGCCGAAAATACCCTAGACCCAGATTTAAATTGTTTAATTATAGAGAATACCCTGATTATCCAAAAGAGTTACCGGATAGCTTTACACTACGATCGCTTGAAGAATGTTCTTCGTTTGGATATGAAGAGTATATGAAGGATATTAATAATGCTAAAGATTTAGTAAAGGATGACGGAGTTGTTATTGCAAGTCTGTCCGGGTCTACAAAAGAGGAATGGAAGACTATGTGTGAAATGGTAAATGAGACAAAAGCTGATTGGGTCGAGCTTAACAATTCTTGTCCTTTTGCTGCTGATATGGGTATAAAGATAGGAGCTGGTGCAGTAGATCTGACAAAGGAGTTTGTACATGAATGTAGTAACGTTTTAAAAAAGCCTTTTAGTGTGAAGTTAACACCTCAAACTTCTGATTCTATATATCTTGCAAAAATGGTTGAGGCTGAGGGAGCGTCTGCTGTAAATCTAGCTGCCAGGCTTTCTGGAATAATGCTGGATATTGAGACAGTTTCACCAATAGGTTGGGGTTCTATAGGAGGATATGGAGGACCCTATTTACTTGGCTATGGGCTTAAGACTGTTTTTCAGATTGCAAAGGAAATAAAAATTCCTATTATTGGTGGATTAGGTGTCTGGAAATGGCAGGATATTATAAGTTATATAATGGCTGGTGCTTCTATAGTGCAAACAGTAACAGCAGTAATGCTTAAAGGATTTGATATAACTGGTAAATGGGTGAAGTATATTGAAGCATGGATGGATGCTAAAGGTTACAAAAACATAGGTGATATCAAAGGGTTAGCCCTTGAAAATATTAAAAAGACATCCGAAGTTGAAAGAGAATATCCGGGCATACAGTTTGCTATTAATAGGGACCTCTGTAATAAATGCGGTGTCTGTAAAAAAAGTTGTATGTATGAAGCAATAAGCATTACTAAGGTTGGTGCTGTTATAAATGATGAGCTTTGTGATAGATGTGGAATGTGTTATGAAGTTTGCCCTGAAAGGGCTGTAGGGATTAATAGGACCTGATAAGGAAAAATGGTTTAATTTAAAATAAAATTATAAAACAAAATGCTGTAAGAATAAACCTATTAGATAGTAAAGGTAAGTAAAAAATAAATAAATATAATAAAAAATAAATATGCAAAAAGTGAATTATTTTTTACTAGATATAGATCTTACAAGTAGAAAGATAGAAAAAAAAGTTATAGCTGATAAGGCTATCCAAAATTTTATTGGTGGCAGTGGGCTGGGAGCATTTGAACTTTTCTATAATTCTTATATTAATTGCGCCCCTTTAGGCAAGGATAGCATTTTATTGTTTCTGGCAGGGCCATTAACAGGCACAATATCTCCATCTTCAGGACGGCATGCAGTCGTGGCAAAGTCACCATTAACAGGAATTTGGGGAGAAGCAAATGTAGGTGGAAAATGGGGTAGGGAGCTGCGGAGAGCAGGCTGGATGGCAGTAAGATTTTCAGGCGTATCTTCAGAATTAGTTTATTTATGGATAGAAGATGAGAATGTTGAAATAAAATCTGCAGAAAGTATTGCTGCATTGGATACTTTTAAGACAGAAGAGATTTTAAAAGAAATGACTCATGATGATGCAAGAATTGCATGCATAGGTCCTGCTGGTGAGAATTTAAGTTTAATTGCTGGCATTTTTACAGACGGCTATGAAGCAAGAGTAGCTGCAAGATGCGGGCTTGGTGCTGTTATGGGCTCTAAGAGATTGAAGGCTATTGCTGTTCATGGAACTGGAAAGCCTTTTGTTTACGATGAAGCTAATCTTAAAAAATATGTAAAGAAACTGATGCCTGAATTTACCAGTGGAACTAAAAGATTAAGAGAGATGGGTACGCCGAGTTTAGTGGAAGGCCAGGAAGCACTTGGTTCTTTTCCTATTAAAAATTTCCAGGAAGATAGTTTTAGAGATAGAGTTGAGAATATTTGCTGGGAGAAAATGAAAGAAACTATATATATGAAATCTGTTAACTGCGCAGGCTGTCCTATAAGTTGCGGTAGACTTGTTCAGACAAAGAAAGGTAAATATAAAGAAGAAAAAATTAACGGAGGGCCTGAATATGAAACTATAGGAATGCTTGGAAGCAACTTACTTATAGATGATCTTTGTGCAATACAATTTGCAAATGAAAAATGCAATAGATATGGTATTGATACAATTGAAGTGGGAGGTCTGATAGGATTTGCAATAGAGGCATTTGACAGGAAAATAATTGGCCCGGAAGATACAGGTGGAATTCATTTAAAATGGAGTGACCCGGACATGGTCTTGGATATAATTGATTCTATTTCTGCTAATACAGGTTTTGGTAAGGTTTTATCGACTGGTTTTAATGGATTATTTAAGGTATGGGGGGAAGAAACAAAAAGTTTTGCTCCCCAGGTAAAAGGTCTGAGTTTCCCAGCTCATGATCCCAGGGCATATAATTCAATAGCTGTAGGTTTTGCGACATCTAATAGGGGAGCGTGCCATCTACAGGCTTTTTCTCATGTTTTTGAAAGGACAGTTATAATGCCGGAAATTGGCATATATCAACCATTGGACCCTTTTTCTTATAAAGAAAAAGGGGAAAAGACAGCATTAATAC
>JACKQG010004447.1_pt1 | contig 11149 bp, 14 predicted proteins | sample 8237621 | NCBI WGS metagenome assembly JACKQG01 (sample SAMN15677084, study PRJNA649215) | marine metagenome | biome: marine; feature: Black Sea; material: saline water; isolation source: suspended particulate matter (SPM) from the Black Sea western gyre | collected 2013-06-09/2013-06-10 | depth... | reverse complement strand
GCTCAGAAGCGACAAATATAAGAGTGACCAACATAAAGCCGGGTGTGTCGCGGGATCAATATGCATTTTATTTACATGATGTATATTCCATATCACCTGAGTTGACTTTCAATATTGGAGGTCGTTATGATTATTACAGTGATGCGGATTCTAGTTTTTCACCTAAACTCGCATTGGTTTATAATAAAAGTAATGAAGACAGTTATAAATTAATGTATCAGAGATCTTTTCGCACCCCGTCTTTTATTGAACTTTATGGACTTGAAAGCCCTTATGTGGGGGATGAGTCTCTTAAATCTGAGACGATTGACACAATCGAGTTCGCCTATTCTCATCAAAGCTCTCTCAATAACCGTTTTACATGGAATATATTTTATTCAGATATGAAGAATTTTGTGAACCGTCAAAATGGGTCTGTATTTTTTAATGATGAAAAAATCCGTTCTCTGGGTACAGAGTTGGAATGGCAATTTCCCATACTTGATTCTAGCAAATTCAAAAGTAATTACAGCTACATACATATTGAAAATGAAAATGGAGAGAGATTGCCTTTTATAGCGAATCATTTAGCTAATGTAATGCTCTTCACCCAATGGACACGAGAATTCAGCAGTGGCACAACACTCCGCTATATTTCAAAACAGCACCGAGAAGCTGCAGACACCCGAACTGACTTAGATGGCTATAAAAGAGTGAATCAAACTTTCACATACTCGCATAAAGATTTTACATTTCAAGCAGCAATCAAAAATCTGTTTAACGAGGCAATTGTATTTCCAGCAGAAATGAAAACTTATGAAAATGATCTTATTCGTGATGGCCGTACATTTTGGTTTTCAGTGGGGTGGAGACTATAGTGCATAAACATTTCATTTTATTCTTTTTCCTATCAGTGCAATTGTTTGCCACACAATATGACAGTACAGTTATGGCTATTGAGGCAAAACTATTTCCAAAAATAGCTTTACTTGAGCAGCATATAAAAAATGATCCATTAAGTATGCTTCAAATTAGCATAGTTGCAAAAGAGTTAGATTTAGATGAGGCAAGTGCATTTAAAGATAAAATCATGTCAAATTATCCTAAAAAGTTAGGAAATAAAGAAATACATATACGTCTTGATACATATGAAACAATTAGGCAGCAAGCTGTAGATATGATCATTGTTCTTTCAAACAACAATGAAGAACTTGAAAATATTGCATCTTGGGCAAACCAAAACCATATAGTAAGTTTTGCATATGATTCAGGACATATGAAGTATGGATTTTTAGCATCAATATATATAGGAAAATCAACAAAGCCTTACATCAATAAAGATGTAATGCTCAAGTATAACTTTATTTTTGATTCTTACCTTTTACAGCTTTCAAAGATATATCAGTAATTTTTTGTAAAATTAATCACAATACTCATCGTCTTTGTCTTCGTCATATTCAAATATATCTTCATCTAATAAAGGTTCTTCGTTAAAATAGTCGTATTCTTCTTTTTCATCTTCTAAATTTTCATTTGTATTCATGTATAACATAACTTATATCCTTATTGTTTAATAACCTATCATTTCGCCTTCAACATAATGAATAGCCTCTTTTAATGCGTCAATTGCACATAACGCTCATTGGTGCGTTTTTTGCAGGTACTCAAAACTATCTAAAAGAACTTGTTTGGATTTTTTACAGCTAAAAGAAGATAGTTGTTCAAATAAAAAAGTTACTTCAGACAATCACGAAGCTCTTTTAATATTTAGTTTCATTTTCATTACATTAGCTAAAAATGTTTTAGGAACTTTTGCTTTTTCTATAAGTTGAGCATCATCCCCATGAATTTTAGGCACTTTTACTAATTTAACTTGCTTGCTTTTTTCATCGTATGTATATACCATTTGAGAGATTCTTCTTACAAAAATAATTTCTAATGTGTAATTATACTATAAATACATAAAGCGCCAATGTCACAAAATGAAATGGTTACTTAGAATAGTTTATGATTAGTATGAATTAGGGTTGAGAGATCAATTAAAGGTGGATGGGGATATAGGATTCGAACCTATGAATGCTAGCACCAAAAGCTAGTGCCTTACCACTTGGCGAATCCCCATCATTTAAAAGTTAAATTGGTTGCGGAAACAGGATTTGAACCTGTGACCTTCGGGTTATGAGCCCGACGAGCTACCGAACTGCTCTATTCCGCGGTATTTAAACAAACATCTGTGTGTTTGTGAGCCGAAATTATAGACAAATTGCTTTTTAATGTCAAGGCTTTTTAGGATTTTTTTTAAACTTTTTGTTTAGGACTTATGCTGAATATTTTTACTGGCTAAATTACCATCTGTATCCATTTTGTACGCAGCACCAAAGCCTAAAACTAAACTTTTTTCACCAGGGGTGAGTTCTATGATTTTAAAGTCTTTCATATTACGAAGAAAGGAAAGGGACTCTCCATAACGTTTGTCAAAAAGATTAAATATATCTTCTGCATTATTTTCAAAAAGTTGACAATCGACACTGAAGTATAAACGTTTTCTTGCATAAATATTACTGGCCCCAGCTTCATCTTCTATGATAAGAACATGAGCTTTTTTTGTTTGGATGATGTTGTCATAATGGGGTAGCTGTGAACTTATGCAGATAAAATACTTACCCTCAAGTGTGACAAAGGGTGAATAATTTGTAAGAGGCTCATTGTTTAAACTTGTTGTAGAAAGGATAAGGCTGAGTTTATCGTTTTCAAATGTTTTAAAAGTTTCAATAATCTCTTCATTGGTTTTACTGTCGTGCATAAGCGGTCCTTTTTGGAGTATATTTGTGATTATACCGACTTGGGTCATATTATTAATAATTATTTGAGTATAATCCACTAAATTATTAAAAAGAGAATATATGACACCGATTCAGAGAGTTTTAGAGGCTATAGAAGAGATTAAAAAAGGAAAGATGGTCATCATGATTGATGATGAAGACAGAGAGAATGAGGGTGATTTAGTATATGCCGCTGCATTTTCAACTCCTGATAATGTTAACTTTATGGCGACACATGCAAGAGGTTTAATCTGTGTAGCATTGAGTAAAACTATAGCAACAAGACTTGATTTGAACCCGATGGTAAGCTCAAACACTTCATCGTACGAAACAGCTTTCACTGTTTCTGTGGATGCAAGAGATGCACTGACTGGAATATCTTCAGCTGAACGTGATGACACTATCAAAATCTTAGCAAATCCAATTTCTCAAGCTGTAGAACTTGTGAAACCTGGGCATATCTTTCCTCTTATAGCTAAAGACGGTGGTACATTAGTTCGTACTGGTCACACGGAAGGTTCTGTAGATATTTGCCGTTTAGCAGGTCTGAGTGAAGCGGGTGTGATATGCGAAATCATTAAAGAAGACGGAACAATGGCAAGACGTGATGATCTTGATGTTTTTGGTGAAAAACATAATCTTAAAACAGTGTTCATCTCAGATATCGTTGAGTACCGTTTAGCAAATGAAAGACTTGTGCATGAGACTAAAGTTGAAGATCTTGAGTTCTTTGGTGTGAAGGTAAAGCAGCATACATTTATAGATCATGATAAAATCGAACATACGGCTATAGTTTTTTACAAAGCCGGTGAAGTTGCAAATGTAAGAGTGCATAATGTGATCACAGATATAGAACTACTTCTAAATCAGAAAAAATATAACAATCTTGTTGCTTCCATAGAGTACTTAAAACAAAACTCCGGTGTGCTTGTTTTTATAAACAAAACACATCATCAAGACAATGCTGTTATGAAAGAGATAGGCACGGGTGCGCAAATTCTTACATCTTTAGGCGTTGTGAAAATGAACCTCATCACCTCAATGAAGCAAAGTGACTTTGTTGGTCTTGGCGGATTTGGACTTGAAGTGAATGAAATCATAGACGTTTAGTCACACATTTTAAAATGCTAAGATCTTTATTTCTTATAGTAATTTTAGCATTTTCTTTTCATGCTTCTATGGTCTCGCGAACAAAAGTGGGGATGGGAACTTTCATCACAATCTCAGTGGGTGAAGACGACAAAAATCATCTTGAAAATTCTTTTAAAATCATGAGTGATGTTGAAGCATCACTCTCTTCTTATAACCCTTCTTCTAAAATATATCAGCTTAATAAAAACAAAGAAATAGAGTTGGATTTTTTTACATACGAAGCATTGAAACTAAGCACAAAATATTATAGACAAACAGATAAGCACTTCGATATTACCGTAGGTTCTATCACTAAAGACTTATTTCATTTTGGTGAAGAAGAACGCGTGCCAGAAGAAAGTGAACTTCAAAAAGCAAAAGTCAGTTTTGCAGGTCTTTATATAAGTAAAACAAAAGCTTTTATAGATGAAGGTGTAAAGGTGGACTTAGGTGGAATGGGGAAGGGATATGGTGTTGATAAAGTTGTAGAGTATTTAAAATCTCAAGGTATTGACAAAGCTATAGTTTCTGCAAGTGGAGATATCCGTTGTTTGGGAGAATGTGTCATAAAGGTTCAAAATCCATTTGGCGATGGGTATTTAGCACGTTTTGAGATGGATAGCGGTGAAGTAGGAGTGAGTACAAGCGGAAACTACAATCGCTATGTAAAGACAAAAGAAAATAACCACCTCATAAATCCAAAAGTGAAAAAACCGCAACAAAATTTTATATCTATCACTTTGATATCTAAACTCCCAAGTGCAGACTTGGATGCCTATGCAACTGCTGTGAGTGTTATGCCGGTGAAGTCGGCGTATGAGTTTTTAAATACACATGCATTGGCTTATATTATCATCCAGAGTGATGGAGAGCTAAGAGTGAGTGAAAATATTTCTGAGTTTGTGAAAAATTTAGTCTTTTATAATAGAGTTGAAAAGCAACCAAGCGATATAAACAACTAAACTCTCAAAAAGAATAAATGAAGCTATCTTGATAAAAACAAAAAACTCAGCTCCAAAAATAATCATAAACGGACTGAAAATTTCTAAGGCAGCACTTGAAAAAAGCAAATAGATAAGTGCTTTTGAATGTGCTGTATCTCTATGTTTGGTGAAAATTAAAAAATGCAGCAGAACCATAGAAAATAAAGCAAATGCAAAAATATGCGGTAAGACTATTTTTAAAATTCCGGCAGAACTTTTTGCAACTATAAACTTCTCTTCACTCCCTAGGTAATACTCGCTAACACCTTGGGCGCTAAAGCCAATCTTATGCTCAAACAACATAATACCGCTTATGACAAGAAGTAAGGAAAATAGTAAAAAATAAACTATGGCGTACTTATATGCTTTTGTCATAGTAAAGTTTTCCAAGAGAATAAAGAATCATATAAACAGCTATAGCGTGCCAGATAAAAAATAAAATAGAATATATGAGAACAAATATTTTTGCTACGAAAAAAGCGAGTACTAGAGAGATGAGTGAAAAAAGTGCACAGATCATAAGCGCACTTAAGAGAATGATTTTTGAAGTATCGTCTTTTGACACTCTTACAAATACAGCGGAGAGTGTGAGTAAAATCATCATTATAAAAAATATTTCCACATGCCAAAACTCTAAGAAGGCTGATGTGCTTAATGGGTCTATATATTGTTCCTCATCTCCAAAAAGTGTGACATTGATTGCATCAGGAAATACCCCAAAGTTTACATACTTCACCAAAACATCGGAGAGGATATAAAGAAGGGTGAAGAGAAGTAAACCTGTCAAAATAGGGCGCATACTCTTATCTTGACTTAACTTTTTAATAAGAGTGAACTTCACTATTTACCTTTGAGTGTTTCATTGTAAATTGCAAAAGCAATGCGTGAACCGTCTGTCAGTGCTCTAGCACTTAATGTCGCACCTGTGATAGTTGGGATATCTGTTGAAGTTTTCAACATTTTGTCAGTAGAAACATTCTCAAATTGAGCGTTCCATGTTTTTGATGGAAGATATTCTATGGGTTCGTTAAAAGCTATAACCTCTATGCTTTTTAATACTGAGTCTTTTGAGATAAGATAAAGTACTACAGCATTCTTTGAGCGGACTTTTCTGTTTACAAGCACTCCAAAGCCGAGAATTTTATTGTCTTTTTCAGCTTTAAATATACGAAAAATTTTACTCTCTAGTTTTATATGCGCTTGTTCTTCTATAGCTTTCGTACGCTCTTTTGAGAGCAAAATATTTCTCTTTGTGACAATTGCATCTTCACCATAGCTATATTTCATAGCGTCAATCGGTGAAGTAAGGATCTTTGCACTCAAAGGGAGTGCAAACACTAGAAGGAGATAGATGGTTCTTTTAATCATAAGTTCTCTTTGTTAAAATATAAAGCCCATAGATAAACTGAATGTATCTGTTTCATCCACATTTGAAGCTTTTGAGTTGTCTTTGCTCATTGCATAATCAGCTTTTAAGACAACTTGCTCATGTGGAAAGTAGTTGATACCGACAGTGACTGTATCAGTAGAATCAACTGAAGTTCCACCGGTGATAGCATCTTGAGCAGAAACAGTTTCATATTGAACAAACACAGGCATTTTATTTTGAAATTTTGTTAGTGAAAGTATATCGTATCCAACATTGATAAAGCCACCTTTTGCTTTTTCCGGTTCACCTACAATAGTCTCTGAACGGCTTGTTTGTGTATATACACCATAGGTTCTAAAGGCATCTAACTTGTAGTCAAAATGTATATCTGCCATTATTAAACTTGAATCTATATAGGTGGATGCACCGATAAATAAATTGTTTCCAGTATAATCAACTCTTGCCACACCTGCTAAACCTATATCTTCACCGGCACCATTATCTGCTCTAAATGAACCAAGACGACTATCTCTTAACCAATTAGCACTCGTATTAATGGAAGTAGCATTATCATCTACAGCACCTCTCCCTAGCTGTAAAGCTGAAAAAGCACCAACTTTATAAGATACATTATCCGTAATTTGACCGTATGCCATAAGACCGCTTTCATGCCATGTTGAAGGAATGAGCTGTTTAGATGTGTTTGGTCTTTGAACCGTGGTGAAGAGTGTTGGCTCATGTCTTTCATTGATAAGCCCCATAGGCATTAACTGGTTACCGACTCTGATATTGAAGTTGTCATTTATAAGAAAGTCAAGGTATAAAAACTCTACAACTACATAACCATCTCCAGAAGCACCATCTTCAACTCCACCGTGTTCAAACTCTATTTCTGCATTCATAATAATGTTGTCTGTGAATTTATAACCAAAATAAGGGATAAATCTGTATACATCAATATTACTTTGATTATCAGAACCTTCTTTTGACTTATGGTAGTAATCCATTTTTGCATAACCACCGATACTAAGTGGAGATTTTGAATAGTAAACTTTGGATGCAGCAGGTGACATCCCGTTATAAGATTTTTCAGTATCTACAGTTGTGTAATTAAAACCGGATTTTAAATCACTTGTTTCATCTATAAGAGACTGTTGTGTTTCTTCAAGGGTAGCTATTTTTTCATCCGATTTTTTTGTAGTAGTTTCTATATTTTTCATAAGTGATTCTGTCATTTGACGAAGTTGAGCAATCTCTTGTTTAAGTTGGGCTATTTCACTTTTGTCATCTGCAAACATTGCACTTGTTAAAGTTAAAGCCGTTAGTAAGCTTAACGTGATCTTTTTTGAATTCATTTTATTTTCCTTTAAATGATAATGATATAAATTATCAATATCTATATTTTTAAAGAATTGTAGTGAAAAATATTATTAATGTCAATAGTTTTGATAATCATTTTCAAATTATAAAAAGATTCAGTTAAATTAGATATAATAAAAAAAAATAAGCTAAGAGTAAGTATGAGAGAATATTTCACAAGAGATGAAACCCAGGGTGTGTTGAACATAGAGATAGAATTAGATGCAGGGGAACACAAAAGTGAGAATCCTTGGTTATTCAGTGTTTTTGTAAAGTATGATGGCTTAGATGAATCATCCGATGCTTATGAAGAGTTTTTAGAAACTAAAGAATCTCTTATAATAGCTATAGAGTATGAGGGTAAAGCACATTACCTTGGTATGAGAATTATAGATGGCTGGAGTGAGTTTTACTTTTGCGCTTCAAGTGTTAAAGAATTAAACTCCATGGTGACCTCTATTTTAAAAAACACTGGTTATGTGTATGAAAGCAATAGCATTAAAGATAAAAAGTGGAACTTTTATGAAACGCAACTATCTCCAAGTGAATTAGAACTCATACATATTCAAAGTGAAAAAATTATTTTCTTACTTGAAGAAGAAGGTGAAGACCTAAATCTCTCTAGAGATGTTGAGCATTATGTCTCCTTTATCACCCCTACACAAAAAAATAGATTTTTAAATACTTTAGATATAAAGGGTTTTGCATTTAAAGATGATATAAGTGATGAAGAATTTGCAAATGGTGTTGCTTTGGTGAAAAATCATGCTGTGACAAAAGATGTGGTTCAAACTGTTGTCAATGAATTATATGAAGTTATTAAAGAAAATCAGGGCTATTATGAGGGTTGGAGTACAACACTTATGAGTGATGCAAGTTTAATGAACAGCGAGACAGAGTAAGTTTATGGGGAGAATGTTTGCAATCATTGGTGTTATAAACTATTTAGGCGTTGTATTTTTAAATGCATTTACAGATTTAGGCCATAAAATAATTATTCAAAACACCATCTTTAAAGTTTATGATGGTGAAACACAGATTATCTTGACATCTGTTGTAAATGCTTTAATCCTTCTTCCTTTTATTTTAATGTTTTCACCATCTGGATTTTTAGCAGATAAATATGCGAAAAATATTATTATGAAGCATGCTTCTTTGTTGGCCGTGGCAATCACACTCTTAATAACTCTCTCATATTATAATGGTTGGTTTTATATAGCTTTTGGATTAACATTTGTACTTGCCTTGCAAAGTGCAATTTATGCCCCTGCCAAATATGGGTACATTAAAGAACTTGTCGGTGCAAAGTATATTTGTAGTGGAAATGGTGCAGTTCAAGCGGTTACAACGGTTGCAATCTTGGGTGGAATTATTTTTTACAGTGTTTTATTTGAAAATTACGTGCATGATAATTTTGCTACAAAAGAAGAGATTTTGCAAGTGGTCGCTCCTTTGGGATGGCTCTTAGTTTTTGGATCTGTAGTTGAGTGGTTCCTCTCTACAACTTTACCAAATAGAATGACACACAACACAAAGAAAAAATTTGACTACAAACGTTATATTCGTGGTGAATACTTGTTTAAAAACTTAAAAATTGTTAAAAGAAAACCAGAAGTTTTTGAAGCAATCATAGTTTTGAGCCTTTTTTGGTCGATTTCTCAAGTAATACTTTCTATATTTGGTGAATATGCTAAAAGTGAACTTGGAATTACAAATGCTATTACAGTCCAAGGTGTTATGGCTCTTGCAGGATTTGGTATAGTTGCAGGTTCTATTTTAGCAGCAAAATTTTCTAAATATTATATCAATATGGGACTTGTGAGTATTGGCTCAGTCGGTATTATGATGGTTGTGTTTTTGGTTGCGCAATCAGATTCTATAGAAGCTTTAGCATTTTTGTTTACTATATTTGGAGTTTTTGCAGGTCTTGTTATGGTGCCACTCAATGCTAGAATTCAGCTTGTTACTCCAAGTATTCACCTAGGTACAGTGCTTGCTGGAAGTAATTTTATTCAAAATATTTTTATGGTTGGATTTTTAATAGTTACAACTGTATTTGCTTACTTTGGAACAAATGCTGAGTCTTTGTTTTATTTTATGGGTTTTGTTGCTTTGTATATGACAGTCACAGTGTTTAAACGCTATTTGGTTATGACTTTTTGGACAACTTTAGAGCTTCTTTCAATGATAGGACATAAGTACGAGTATATAGGTTTGGAAAATATTCCTTTATCTAAAGGTGTCTTACTTCTTGGAAACCATGTAAGTTGGTTGGATTGGATTATATTACAATTACCTTTGAATAAACAAATAAACTTTATGATGGATAGGGAGATATACAATTGGCGTTTATTTAACTTTGTATGTAGGAAAGGTGAAGCTATTCCTATATCTTCTAAAGCTTCAAAAGATGCGTTTAAAGAAGCACATAGTAGACTTTTAAAAGGAAAAATTGTTGCATTGTACCCAGAAGGTAAGATAAGTGAAACACATGAACTTGGCAAGTTTATGAAAGGCTATGAACTTATTGATAAGGATTATGATGGAGTGATAGTTCCGTTTTTTATTTCAGGTTTAGAGGGAAGTTTATTCTCTCGTTGTCGCGCAAAAAGCCCAAAATCTTTTTTTAAACGCAGAGTTATCACTGTTTATTTTGGACGGCCAATTTCTAAAGAAACTAAAGCAGAAGAGTTACAAAAAATTATACAAGAAATGAAGGATAAACATGAAAAATAAAACAACGTTAATTATAGGTGCTGGTGGTGTTGGACGTGTGGTTGCACATAAATGTGTTAGAAATGTAGGTGTATTTGGTCGTATAGTTCTTGCAAGTAGAGGGATAGGTAGATGTGAAGAGATTCAATCTGAACTTCCAAAAGGCGCTATAGAAATCACTACTGTTGATGCAGATAATACATCTGAGATTATTGAATTAATTCAAAAATATAATGCAGATATTGTTATAAATGTAGCGCTTCCTTATCAAGATTTAGCGATTATGGATGCATGTATTGCAACAAATACTCCCTATTTAGATACGGCAAACTATGAACATCCTGATGTTGCAAAGTTTGAATATAAGCTTCAATGGGAGCGTCACGACAAGTTTAAAGAAGCTGGAATAATGGGTCTGCTTGGAAGTGGTTTTGACCCTGGTGTAACTAATGTATTCTGTGCTTATGCTCAAAAACATTATTTTGATTCTATTGAGACTATTGATATTTTAGATTGTAATGCTGGTGATCATGGGTATCCTTTTGCAACAAATTTTAATCCAGAGATAAATCTTCGTGAGGTTTCTGCTGAGGGGAAATATTGGGAAGAAGGTAGATGGTTCACAACAAAGCCTATGGAAGTGAAAATGGTTTGGGATTATCCTGAAGTCGGACCAAAAGATTCTTATCTTCTTTACCATGAAGAGTTGGAGTCTTTAGTTAAAAATATTAAAGGTCTTAAGCGTATACGATTTTTTATGACATTTGGCGAGAGTTATTTAACGCATATGA
>JACKQG010007337.1_pt1 | contig 11151 bp, 8 predicted proteins | sample 8237621 | NCBI WGS metagenome assembly JACKQG01 (sample SAMN15677084, study PRJNA649215) | marine metagenome | biome: marine; feature: Black Sea; material: saline water; isolation source: suspended particulate matter (SPM) from the Black Sea western gyre | collected 2013-06-09/2013-06-10 | depth... | reverse complement strand
TGGCCCTCCGAGGCCGTCGATAGCCAACCAGTGCCGACGGCCTCGGAGGGCCATCGTACCATTGTATGATCAGTTGTCGTCGCCCCCAGACGTGTCTCCCGGGGCCGCCGTTCCGCTTGACGCCGGCGTGCTCGTGCCGCCTGAATCTGTGGTTCCCGCGCCGCCACCTTCGCCAGCGGCACCCGAATCTCCGCTGCCCGCCGGTTCCGTCGAATCGCCGGTCTCGCCATCCTGATCGCCCGAAGTATCCGACGACATGTTGCCACCACCGTCGGACGAGTCTGCCCATTCGTCGTGTGAACCGAGTACCCAGATTGCTCCCATGCAGAGTATGATCCAGATGGCGGCCGTGACCACGGTGATTTTCGTGAAGACATCGCCAGCCTTCGTGCCGAAAGCACTTTGTCCGCCCATGCCGCCTAAGGCCCCGGTCAATCCGCCGCCGCGTCCACGCTGGACCAGGACGAGCAGAATCAGGAACACCGACGAAAGGAAAATGAAGATCCCGAAAAAGTAATGCCACACGGTCGCAGCTAACAATACGAATGTCATGGGGACAATAACTCCCTTTACTTGGCCGTCGCCTCGCCTGCCAACGAACTGGCGGCAGCGATGATTCCGAGGAACGAGTCAGCCTTCAAAGAGGCTCCGCCGATCAGCGCGCCGTCGATGTCTTCTTGGCTCAGCAACTCTCTTGCATTGTCCGGCTTTACGCTTCCGCCGTACTGGATACGAATCGTCGAGGATATCTCCTCGCCGTAGCGGCTCTTCAGGGTGCCGCGAATCGCCTTGTGCACTTCCTGGGCCTGCTCTGTCGTCGCAGCCTTTCCGGTGCCAATCGCCCAAACGGGTTCGTAGGCGACGACGATGCGAGACGCCCGCTCCGCCGTCAATACGGCCAAGGAACCGGAGATTTGTTCTTTGATGACCTCGATAGTCCTTTCCTGAATCCTCTCCAACAGCGTCTCGCCGACACACACGATTGGCGTCAAGTCAACATTTAACGCCGCGTGGACCTTGAGGCATACTTCGTGGTTCGTCTCGCCCAGGATGTGGCGGCGTTCGCTGTGCCCAAGGATGACGTATTTGCACTTGAAGCCCTTCAGCATCTTGCCGCTGATCTCCCCGGTAAAGGCGCCTTCGTCCTCGTGGTACATGTTCTGGGCACCGAGTCCAATTGGCGTGCCAGCGAGTTCCGCGCCGACGGCGTGTAAGTAGACACTCGGCGGGCAGACACCTACCTCGACGCCCTTGTATTCCTCGTTTCCGATCTTCTCTTTCAGGTCTTGAGCCAACTTGACCGTGCCCTCACGGTCTTTGTTCATCTTCCAATTGCCGGCAATGAATGGGACTCTCACTGGAGCGCTTCCTCTACTTTTCTCTGGGGACTACAAAAGTGGCTGTATGGGCTTCGATGCCTTGCCAGACCTATTACGTGTGGCGCTTCTACCGACAACGGACACCTATAGCCCGTAACATCGTTATTGCTTCGAGCCAAGCGGTCAGGTCGGCGGGACGTTTGGCCGTCCAGCAGGTAAGAATCACGTAATTTAACAGACCCAGTGCTAGTTCGTCGAGGGCGGATGGCTCCCAACCTCCCCTGACCAGCGCCCGAGTGCCTTCTATATCCCTGGGAAAATGGTACCATATAGGGGTTCGAGGAGGGCGGTTCCGATTTGGTACCTCGGGTTGCTCTCGCGACGCTGCGGATGCCGGATCACTCTGCAAACGGCTAGTTGAGTAACCGTCGATCAGTAAGTGCCAACTTTCGCGTGAAGGCTGCGAATTCCCGAATGCGGATAGTCGCCGTGTTCTCCGAACTCGGTGCCCTCTCTCACCGACCTCGGAGAGGACGGCGACAAACGCGACAGTTATTTCTCGGCCGATACTACACTACAGCACGGCAGACGCCATGGTCAGCACGACTGACCATGGCGTTTTTGATGTCCCCCCCGGGAGAAACCTGCCTTTTCTCGACGGCCAGCAATCGCGACGCCATACATGATACGTTACCATCAGTGAATCGCCTCAGCCCACCCGCAAGGTCCCAAGGGAGATCGTCACATGAGCAGGCAGCAGATCGATCGGCGGGAGTTCGTCCGTGAAAGTGCACTAGCGGTCACTGGCGCGGCGGCTGCTGGCGTGCTGGGCACACAGAGCTCGAACGCCGCATGGACTTCGAATGAGATTCGGAACTACAACCCGAAGATGCATTACCGGCATCTTGGCAAGACCGGTTTGACGATCTCCGAAGTGAGCCTCGGAGGTCACTGGCGCAATCGCGGCGGTGGTGGCGTGTGGGGCAACTTCGCGGACGGGCAAGTGCCCGACGACGTGGCCAAGAACCGCACCGAGGTGGTCAGCGCTTGCATCGACGCGGGGATGAACTACCTGGACATCACCACGGCCAGCGAATGTCTGTCTTACGGAGCCGCGTTGAAGGGGCGGCGAGAGAAGATGTACATCGGTGCCGACGACCACCTGATTTGCCCACGAAATCCCACCAACCGGAACGTCGACATGCAGATCCGTAACGTCGAGCAATGCCTCCGCAACCTCGGGACCGACTATCTAGACATCTGGCGAGTTCAGGCCTGCCAAGCCGGTGGCCATCCGCTGGACGAGGTGGCCGTGTGGGTCGAGGCATTCCAGAAACTCCACAAGGCAGGCAAGGCCAGGCATTTCGGCATCTCCACTCACTGCCGTCCTTGGATCCAGGGTGCGATCGAAGCGTTTCCAGATGTCGAAATGGTCATCTTCCCTTGCACCGCAAAGACAAAGGAGAAGGGCAAGCCCGTCACAGAGGAAAACGTGGTCGAGGGCAAGATGCTGGATGGCTGGTCATCCGACACGACCAAGAGCATCTTCCAAACGGTCCGAGAGAAGAACGTGGGTTTGGTGACGATCAAGCCCTTTGTCGGCGGATTCCTGTTCGAGAGGCGACCTAAGTTTCCGGTGGTCGGCGCTGGCAGCGAGGAAGAGGATGATCTGGTCCGGCTCACACTCCAGTGCATCCTGACCAACGATGCCATCACAGCCACCGTGCCGGGCCTGACAACCGTCCACGAAGTGGAAAATGCGGTCCGGGCGTCTTACGACCGTGCACTCGGCATGACTTCGCGCCAGCAGGAGTGGCTCGCTGGTGTGACCGACGAGCGTTGGCAGCAACTTCCGAAAGAGTACCGGTGGCTTCGCGACTGGGAGGTGGTATAGGAGGTCGAACTGATGAACGAGAGACGATACACGATGATGGTGCGACGGTGGCTGGCGGCCTTTGCTTGGCTTTTCATGACATGCTTTTTCTGTTCGGCCTCTTCTGCCCAAACCGAAGAACTCGCCGACGAGTTGAAGGAATATCCCTACAAGCTCGTCTACGAAACGTATCGCGAGAGCAACTGGGAACTGTTCATAGTCGACGCGGACGGTTCCAACCCGGTCAACTTGACCCGTACGCCCGACGTGAATGAGATCTATCCGAAGGTCTCGCCCGACGGTACGAAGATTGCATTCCTGGTTGATGAAGGCCAGGGAGTATCGCTCGTCCGCAGCGCCTACTGGATGAATCTGGACGGGACCGGCCGCAAACTGATTGGGAAACACATCCGCTGGTTGTGTTGGAGCCCTGATGGGACGCGCGTCGCATACTTGAAGGAGAAGCCCGGCGAGTTTGACTACCGGGATGACACCAGCAAAGGGCTCGTCCTCTACGATCCGACGACCGCGAAGCACGAGGAACACCCAAACAAGGACCTGCATCACATCTACAACGTCGGTTGGTCTCCCGACGGGAACTGGTTCGTGGCCACGGTACACGCCGGCATGGGATACCGGCACACCAACCTGGCCATCGAAGCCCGTGGCACGAAGGTCTTCGACCTGGGATTTGGCGGATGCCGGCCCGACATCAGTCCGGACGGGAAGCGGGTCGCCTGGGGCGCAAGCGACTGGACGATACGCGCGGCCGACTTGGACCTGACGGGCTCGGAACCCAAGATCACCAACAGCCGCGACGTGGTGAACAGTCCGAAACCGAATATGGTCTATCACACGGACTGGTCACCCGACGGCAAGTACATCGCGTTCAGCCGCGGCGCCCGTACCAAACGACTGGGCATCTCGCCCGCCTACGTCGGCATACAAGGCGAAGGCTGGAACATCTGCGTAGCCGATCCCACTCAGGAAAACCGTTGGGTCGCCATTACGACCGACGGAAAGAGCAACAAAGAGCCCGAGTGGGTTCGGCAAAGAGTCGCGCCATGAGCGACATTCTCGGAGTCGACAGAGAAGAGCGTTGCGGCGCGAAACTCGATATTGCCGACACGGTTACATCTGCCGTCAATTAGGCAAAGTCACTTGAACGCTCATCACCACAGACTAGGTCCCCGAAGATGGTCGATTGCGACGATGCTGCTCATCATTGCCTGGTCTGCTGTTATGCTCTGGATAAACGTTCGACCTCGCATTCTCGATTGCGGGAATTACTCCACGCGGGAACCCGTCCTGTGCTGGGTAGGGTACGGCTGGCCCTGGCCCTATGCCTGGGTATATGGCCACTTCAGACTGTCGCATCTTCCCCAACTCCGCCCCAGCTACATGTGGAGCTACTGGGCTTTGGCAGGCAATGGAGCTATTGGCGCACTGGCAGTAGCGGCTCTGACACGGAGCACAACGTGCCTGTTGCGCCGCCTCAAATCCAGATTCCATCGTGATTCGGAATGCGAGATGCTTGATGAGGAATAGCGTTTCAGAGTCTGCAGATTCCGCAGCAGCAATTGTCAACAGTTGCATGCGCTGTGGGCTAAGTCTATGTCTGGAAAGTCAGATGAACGAGTGGTATACAGTGAAGTCTGGGAGGAGCAGAAGAATGTCAAGAGAACAGGTTATCCGTTCTATCTCGGGCGTTACCGCGGTCTATTGCCTGATATTCGCCCCATGGTTCGCTTGGGCGCTCCACGCCCAAGAGGGTCTCACGGGCGACAGCGATACGAGGCAGACTGTCAACGCGCGCGTCGTGTTCTGGGATACTGGCCGTCCGTACAAGCAGGGCGCCGCGCCATCTGCGGCCATCGAGGACAAATCCCGCTGGACTCGTGTCCCCATCGGTACGAACGAGGATTACAGATTCAATGGCGATTGCGTGGTGGAGAACGAGTACGTGTGGCTGTATCTGCCCGCATACGAGAATAGTCCAGCCGTCCTTTGGGGCAAATCCAGCACGGCGGACGCCCGTCGATTAACGCTTTATACGTATGACGCGCAGGGCCAGAGGCGTAACGGTCCGAAAGGCATCAAAGTCTTGAGGAATGTGGGTCATGAGGCTGTGGTCGAGTACGGAACGGGAACGCAGCGGGATGCGACGCACAAAGTCGCGTATCGCGTGGTCGCCGGCATGCACTGGATCGAGGCCAAGCCGATAGAAAATGCCGGCGGACTTGGCATCGATGTCAAGAGCCAGTTGGTGGTCGTTCCCAGTGAATTTGGCGAGGACTTTATCTGCGATTCGTTGAAGCAGAAGTCTGGCGCGAAAGTCTCGATTCCACGGGACAATCTTGTCATCGGCCTCGACTGTGACGGGAACTCTGTGAGTGTGATAACCTATCCGTCCGTCGATCAAGCGGGAGATATCCTGATCGGTTCCGACAAGGCGGTCAGCAATCATGGACATCCTGTCTTTCCGTCCATTAGCGCTGTAAACGCGAACTTCAAGGGGCAGAGCATCTTTGTCGGTCTTCTGGACGATCGGGATAACTGGCATTTCGAGCGCATCCGGCGCATCTACAGTTCAAGTGGTCAGTACATCAGCGACTGGAAGCCACCCTACCAGGGCAGATGGCGGTTGACCGGTCGCGTGCGCGGCAGACACCGAATCAACGACGTGACGGGTGATCATTTCGCTTTTGCGTGTTCGTGGAGCGGCACATTCGAGTATCTGTTCATGTATCTGTACGCCCGCACCGAGGATACACCAGCAGACATCGTGACCCCCATGGACATCTACCGTGAAACGCTCGGAGCAGGCCCCAGTGCCTATCTCCTTGAAAGCGATATCCGAGGAGGTGTTCAGAAGAGCACAAAAAGGACAAAGCATCGGGATGTATGCGGAACGGTGAACGACCTGAAGGACACCTGGAAGGACCATCTCGATCGCGTCAAGAAGGATCCGAATTACATTTCCGATCTCGCCGAAGATGCCAAAGCCATCATGGAAAGGTTGGAGAACCGATGTAACGAATACCGAACGTTTGTTGAGGCTCTTGGAGAAGTCTGCGCCGCAATGGAAGCGAAGCAGGGAACCGCGGAGTATCGGCAGTTCGCCAGCAGCATCCGAAAGCATCATGCGGAACTCGACAAGATGAAGCCCACCCGCTACGCCTACGGATGCCAAGTGGCCGATGAAATCGAACGGATTTGCCGCGAGCAGCCCGAGCGGCTGACGACCGATCGCCAGCGCCTCGATGAACTTGCTGAACGAGTAAGGGCCGTCGCCCAGTTCCAGGAGGATTCGCTGAAGCCCTACCGCAGGATCACGGCAGCCATATCCGATCTCTGCCTGGAACGGAGGGAGAGCGGTCGCGATGAGCTGAAGCATTACGTGACCGTGATCGGCAGACTCTGCAGGCAGCTACTGAGGAACCGAGACCCGGAGGAGTGAGGACGGTTCGGCGTCCTGCGGCTGTGAGAGTAGAGTAAGTACCCGCGCAGAAGTTCCCGCGCGGAATAGAAACCCGGTTTTTTCGGAAAAACCGGGTTTCTGTCACCGGTGCAATCTCCGAAAGTTCGTGGTGAGGTACTCAGAAGCGATGCGGAACCGATGGGTCCTTGTCGGCGTACTCTTGGCCTTTGCTGCAGGAATTGCAGTCTTGTTCTGCTTACCGCGTCTTAGGACCGGCGTGCCGAAGTCGCCGAAAGAGCCGCCGAAGATCATCAAGACCGCAGGCGGCGTCGAAATGGTTCTGATTCCCGAAGGTCGTTTGTCCATGGGAAGCAAGCGGGGTGACCCTGACGAGGCTCCCATCCACAACGTTTGGGTCGATTCGTTTTTGATCGACCGACATGAAGTGACCCAGGAGGAATACACTAAGTTTGTCATCGGTAACCCTTCTCGCTTCAAAGATCCAAAGCATCCCGTAGAACAGGTGCGCTGGCTTGAGGCCGCCTTTTACTGCAACGCTCGTTCCCTGTCCGAGGACCTTGAGCCCTGCTATGACGAAGAGACGGGGGCATGCAATCCTCGGGCGAGCGGTTACCGGCTTCCATCCGAAGCCGAATGGGAGTATGCCTGTCGAGCGGGAACCGAGACGGAGTATTCTTTTGGTGGGGGCGGGCGCACACTGAAGACTTACGCTTGGTATAAAGAAAACGCCAACAAGAGGACCCAACCCGTCGGACAGAAGAAGCCCAATCCGGCGGGCCTATACGATATGCACGGCAATGTGGCCGAGTGGTGCAACGACAAATACGACGAGGACTACTACAAACACAGTCCGGAAAGAAACCCCCGCGGACCGGCTGATGGAGAAAAGTATGCGCTCCGTGGCGGAGCTTGGAATTCCAGCGCCGTCGGTTGTCGATCAGCATACCGCTCGGGCGAATCGCCCGGCAGTTTTGCCGACTCCTGTTTCGCTCGTCCGGACATCGGTTTCCGTTGCGTAAGGAATCTCGAACAGGAATCCGAAACGGGGGCCGACGCAAAGGAAACGTGAGAAACACCAGTCCTGCAACGATTGTGGTAAACTCTGTATTCAGAATCCAAGTTCCCGTGTGCCTGAAATCGAAAGGAATGACGCCATGACTGATACGTCATCGCCATCGACCTCGCGGCGAGGGTTTCTTCGATCGTCGACCGCAGGTGCCATCGGCGGCGCGCTGGCCAGCCAGATCAGCGCGCCGGCCGTCGCTTCCGGCACCGGCGTCAATGAAACCTTGAAAATCGGGCTGATCGGTTGCGGTGGGCGAGGCACCGGCGCTGCCGCTCAGGCATTGGACGCGGGCAGCGATGTCGAGCTGACCGCGATGGCCGACTTGTTTGAAGGCCAGTTGCAGCGGAGCCTGGGCATTCTCCGCGAGCGATCACCTGAGAAGGTCAAGGTTGGGCCGGATCGCTGTTTCGTGGGCTTCGATGCGTTTCAAAAGTTGATCGACAGCGATGTCGACGTGGTGTTGCTGACCACGCCGCCCGGTTTTCGCCCCCAACAACTGGCGGCGGCGATCGGGGCGGGCAAACACGCCTTTGTGGAAATCACAGCCGCAATTGACGCACCGGGCGTGCGATCGGTTCTGGAATCTGCGGAACTAGCACGCCAGAAGAACTTGGGAATCTTGTCCGGATTCTGCTGGCGCTACGACTATCGGCACCGAACCGTCGCGCAACAGATCCGAGACGGTGCGATTGGGGACGTACGAGCCATCTACGCCACCTACTACCGCGGCAGTCTGTCGCACAAATATCATGGCGAGCGTACGCCGGAAATGACGGATGTGGAATGGCAAATCCGTGACTGGTACGACTATCTATGGCTGTCGGGCGGCGTGACCATCTTGCTGTCCGGTGGTCACAGCGTCGACAAGATGTCCTGGTGGCTGGACGACGAAATGCCGATTCGAGCTGTGGCAACCGGCAGTCGCGTAACGCCGACCGACGGCAACACATTTGACAACGGCTTCGTCGCATACGAGTATGCCAGCGGTATTCGCGGCTTTCTGGGCTGCCGTTCGCAACCCGGTTGCCACAACGAAAACGCTGACTACATCATCGGCGCGAACGGAATTTGCACGATCGGCCGCGGCAGAGTGCCTGTCATACGCGGCGAAAACGAATGGCAGTACGAAGGCGAGAAGAACAACATGTATCAAACCGAACACGACGAGTTTCTCGCGTCTATTCGAGCCGGTCGCCCGATTAACGATGGGGCTCGGATGGCCCATACCACGCTGATGGCCGTCATGGGCCGGATGGCCGCATACACGGGCCAGGAGATCACGTGGGAAGAAGCGCTGAACTCCGAGGAGCGTTTGATGCCGGAAAAACTCGACTGGAACACGAAACTCGAACTTCCCCCAATCGCCACGCCCGGCATCACGAAGTTCATCTAGAATCGCCGACAAGTTAAGTTCCCGATTTTGTCAGACCATTATCTCGTTTAACCCGAAGCCGGAGGCGATGGCGAGCGCTACGTGTGGACGAGCCATCCCCGGACCGCCATCGCCGCCGGCTTCGGGCTAAACAAGGAGAAGGAAGGAGAAGTGACATGCAACGGACGCCTCGAGAAACGCGGCAAGTTGAATCCGAACCGGAACGCAGCCTGACTGACCGTGCGTCGCTCGGGTCTCGACGGAAATTCTTGAAGACTTCGGCCGCTGCGGTGGGCGCGACCATTGCCGGGGACCTGGCACTCAGTCGCAGCGCCCACGCCGCCGGAAGCGACATCTTGAACGTCGGCTTGATTGGTTGCGGCCCTCGCGGCAGCGGTGCGGCGGTCAACGCGTTGAACGCCGACAAGAATGCCCGGCTGGTGGCAATGGCCGATGTCTTTCCCGAGATCATCAAGGCGAGCCGGAAGAATATCAAGAACGTCAAGGGCGACCAGGTGACCGTCGACGACGATCATTGCTTCACCGGGTTTGAGGGTTACCAGAAAGTGATCGACAGCGACGTGGACGTTGTGCTGATTGCCCTGCCGACCCATTTTCACCCGGCCTATCTGAAAGCCTGCGTCGAGGCCGGCAAACATGTGTTCTGTGAAAAGACCCACGCCGTCGATGCGCCCGGCGTGCACAAAGTATTGGCCGCCGGAGACTTGGCCAGGGAAAAGGGGCTCAGCATTGTGTCCGGCCTCGCGTGGCGGTATCACAGCGGGGTGTGCGAAACGATGAAACGTGTGCTGGACGGCGCCATTGGCGATATGGTCTCGATTGTCGAGACGTGCAATACGGGCAGCCTCCGCTCGCGAGCTCGCCGGCCCGAATGGTCCGAGATGGAATACCAGATCCGCGATTGGTTCAACTTCTTTTGGCTCTCGTGCGATCTACCCGGACTGAACCTCGTGCACGACCTGGACAAAGCCTCCTGGGCGATGCGCGACGAGCCGCCCGTGAAAGCATGGGGCATGGGTGGACGCGAAACCCGCGTAGGGCCACAGTACGGCGACGCGTGGGACCACCACTCCATCGTGTACGAATATGCCAACGGCGTGAACATGCACGCCTACTGCCGTCAGCAGAACGGCTGTCAGACCAGTATCGCCGATCATTTCTACGGCACCAAGGGACACTGCGATCTGCTCCGCTGCCGCATCGAAGGCGAAACCAACTGGCAATACGACGGCCCAAGCTGCAACCGTTTCGATCTGGAGCATGTTGCGTTATTCTCCGCGATCCGTAGCGGCAATCCGATCAACAATAGTCTGTACATGGGCCGCAGCAGCATGCTGGCCATCATGGCCACCTGGGCCACGTACACCGGCAATATCATCACGTGGGATCAGGCGATGAAGTCGACGCACGTTTTGGTTCCCGAACGCTACGCCTTCGATGCCGATCCTCCCACGAAACCGGGCGCCGACGGCAACTATCCCATGCCGGTGCCCGGTGTGACGAAGTTCCTGTGAAATTGTGTTGTCTAATTCGACTGTTTGACTTCGCTGATGAGGCGCAAGATGTAGGGTGGGCAGTGCCCACCAGGATACAATATCTTGCGGTGGGCACTGCCCACCCTACGAGAATCAAACAGTCGAGCTAAGGAGGCCACAATGATTCGGAAGGCATGCGTGAGTGGATTGGCGGCTGTCGTATTCGCGACATCCGGTGTGTTGGCTCAGGGCGATTTCGTACGACCGGAGCCGCCCGACGACGTGGAGTCAATCGGGGCAAAGATTCAACGCACGATGACGTTGCTTGCCACGAGCACGCCGCAGAAGCGGAACCACGTCCGTGTCCTGTTCTACGGCCAATCCGTTACGCGGAATCCGTGGTGGAAGGACGTTGCCGAGCATCTCCGCAAGACCTATCCGTACGCCGACCTCGAAATCCAGAACCTCGCGATCGGCGGCTATAGCGCGCCGGTGCTGATGCACACGGCCGAGGTTGACCTTTACCCCTACTACCCGGACCTGCCGATATTCCACGTGTACGGCGGGGTCGGAGGCGGGGAAA
>JACKQG010007336.1_pt1 | contig 11153 bp, 5 predicted proteins | sample 8237621 | NCBI WGS metagenome assembly JACKQG01 (sample SAMN15677084, study PRJNA649215) | marine metagenome | biome: marine; feature: Black Sea; material: saline water; isolation source: suspended particulate matter (SPM) from the Black Sea western gyre | collected 2013-06-09/2013-06-10 | depth... | reverse complement strand
GTAAATCCACTTGTTCCATTTCCAATATATCCAGTTCTGGCAGTTAATGCCCCATCAATTGATAATGTATTTGCTGCATAATCCCAAGTTAATCCTTGAGTCCCAGATGATCCGGCCAAATAGAAATTACCACTACTGGCCATATAGGCTTTCCAATCACTCCCATTATAAAATCCTAAATGAGTTGCACCTAAGTATAGTCCCGAATCAGTTGGTGTTACTGGTTTATATATTGCCCCAGCATTACTCGTGAAAATATCAGACGCGGCGGACGCACTGGCTGCCGCTTCTGCTGCATCTGCTTTTGTGGTGGCATCTGTACTTGCACTCACCTCAGTATTTGCGGCGGCGGCCTGTCCTGCAGAGGTTGCTGCATCTTGAGCATTTGATGCTGAAACTGTGGCTCCAGCCAAGTTTGTCTTACTTGCCAATTCATCTGGATTAGAAAGTGGTCCTGCCGTAATCGTGATACTACCTCTCATATCAATACTCGTACCATCAAATGAGAAATAATTAGGTGTACCTCCCGTTCCAACCATTTCAAACTTAGGTACTGTGGCGTCCATTCCAAGAATAATACCAGCTGTTGATTGGTCAAATTCTGCAAATGATGATTTACTACCCATAACCATAAATTGATCTGTTCCATCACTTTTCAGTGTGAGTTTATTGGATGCCCCAATTTCAATATATGAAGTGGACCCCCCTTGTAAAACAATTGAACCATTACCAGCATCGTGACCAATCTTTATATATTTACTTGTAGAACTTATATCTAAATCTGTGGCGTCTAAATTGAATGTCTGTGATGCTATCGTGATATTACCATCTGTGGCATTATCTAGACTGATATAATTTGTAGCTCCACCTACTTTCCAAGCACCAGTAGTATACCAATAGTTATTATTGTTTATTCGTATTCCATCATTCGTACCAGAGACATTCCTACCCATTGAAATCTTTTCACCAGTCTCTAATCCTCCTTGAACTGTGGCAATATGTACTATTCCCGCAAATGAACCTGTTTGTGCTGTTATTGCTCCACTAAAAAATCCATTCTCTGTATAGATTCCAAATCCCGGCTCATCATCTCCATATAGATACGCACTTGATAATCCACTCAAATCACCTATTCGTGTTTTTAATGATAAATCATAAACACCACTTCCAGTTCGTTCCACAATATCAATATATGGAGTCGACATATCATTTGGATTTGCATTCATCAATATATAACCAGTACCTCTACCACTTTCATCATATTTACCAGTTGATACGAAAACTTGTCCAGCATTATATGGTTGTGCCGTAGAGACCAACCCAGCTAAAAACTCTTTATCACTATCAATTACCCAAACGGATGAATTATCAGCATGTGCTTCATTCTCAGTATCATTATAATCTCGTAGAACTATCATCGTGTTGGCAATTCCACTTCCACTTGGTGCATTTAGTCCATCGGCACGTATAATTTTCATTCTCTCATCATCAATTTTAAGAATTTGTTGATCTGAAAAAGACGCCGATGCAGCTACATAGATTCGTTCAGTTGAACCACTTGCGGCTGATACTGTGATGGGTTCCGTGATAGTAGATATTGATGACGATATTGCAGTGGCTCCACCATACGCTCTCCCCACATATATTTCACCCGCCAATCCATCTGGATCAATTGCCCCCATATCATATCCTGCTAATGAGGCCGACACAGAAGAACTTGGATGTGAAAATCTCAATGAACCCGTGACTTGTAAATACTCTACTGAAAATCCTGTTGAACCTACTACTTTTGTTTTAATAATTTCACCTGGGGCGAACCCGCTCACATTATCAAAACTCATAGTAACATCCGACGCCGATGCTGTTTCGGCTCCTGCTATTATGATACTTCCACTCTTTAATGCCCCTAATGCAGATGAGTTTGCTACCATCAGTTGTCCACCAACTACATTAACACTCTCCTTTTCAAATACTGCCGTGGATAAGGTACCTCTAATTTTTGCGTTTTCAAATTCGGCTGTACCATTCCCTAAACTATCTATTCTCCAACCTTTTAGATTAGATGCAAAATCTGCACTTTCCAACCTACCACTTGAATGTATGATTAAACCACTTTCACCTTCATAATAATTTCCACCAAATCCAGCATCTGGAATTGATCGTATTTGGGTATCGGTAATCTCCCAACCTCCAATCATATTTCCCTGATCACCCAATAATACTACTTGACCCTGTTTAGTATCATCATCATATACACCACTTCCGTCATATATTTTAATACCATACATATCACCTGCGGCATCACTTATCTCACCAATTCTAACCATCTCATCATTAGAAGTATTCCTAACAGTAATTCGTTCATTCCCAGGATTTGCACTCATGGTCATTCGTGAATTAGGGCTTACTAATTTATTTGATGATAGTGACCACCCACCAATCAATCCAGAAGATGCAGTTATTTCACCACTTTCCTTTACATTAAATGGAGCACTGCCACTTGCGGTAAGAGTGGTTGCTCCCGCAAAGAATCTTGTGTCTCCAGTGGATGATAATCCAGTCCACGTATTAGCCGTGGTATATTTATAAATTGCATTATCACCAATATTCCAATTTGCAATCAATCCTGATGATGCAGTTAATTGGCCTTCAATTTGTGCCCCACTTGCAATCAATATTCCACTTGAAGATACAGCAAAGTGTGGACCCATTCGAATATAATAATTTGTACCTGGTGTAAAATCTATATAATATCCAGTTGTTGGGTATGCGTCTGGGGGCGAATCTGATTTATATAATCCTGCACCGTCGGCATCTAATGTAATATTACTACCACTTAAAGTATTTCCAACAATTTGCCATCCTGCAATATAACCCGCATCTGCCGTGATTGTACCACTCATAGTTACATCACCATCAGCTGTTAAATGAAAATTAGAGGAACTAATTTCTATATTACCATCTGAACCACTTATATATTGAGTATCACTTCCCAAAAAGAATTTAGAACTACTAATTTGTATATTACCACCACTACCACTTATATGTTGTCCTTCATTTCCAAAGAAAAATTCATCAGTTTTAACTCTAAAAAGAGAATTGCCGTTTTCATCCCGTGTTCTGAATTGTAAATATGAATCATTTCCACTGTTCTTAGTTTCATCGTTATGTAATTCTAACCCGATTCCATCATAAGTTTCGTGATCGGGTATTACAGATCCACTCCAGAACATAAACCCACCACTTGCTAAAGATTCTGCCTTATCAAAACCAAAATATCCCATTGAACGAATAAATGCTGAACTGGCTCCACCTGCCTCAATACCAGATAACAAAGTATTCCCAATAAACAACGACCCAGATAATAAATTATTATCTCCCTGAATAGTAGTATTGGCACCTTCAAATAATATTCGTTCGCTTAATGTTACCGCATCGGCTTTATTATTATTTACATCATAGTATTCTATTAAAAATTGATAAAAATCTGGTCTATTTTGAGCAACGGGTAATTCAGCATACGCTTTAAATATCTCTGGACTAAAATTAGTAGATGTTGAGGGACGTACTGATATTTCTGCCAGTTTCCACCGACCACTTGGCATTCTAATTTGTAAATAACCGTTTGTTTCTGACCTAGATAAAAAACCTGCCTCAACTAAATCAAAATTAAATGACCCCTCATTATTAGATTGATTAGATGGTAGTCCAATACTTCCAAGTAACCTTCCAAAGTTGTTAGATAAATCTGTATTGGATGGTATAGTACTACCAGACATAAATATTTGTAGCTTACCTTCATATCTCTCATCACCTTCACTTTTAAGTTTAGGTTTTGCATCTCCATATACTTTTAAACTTATATCATAATTAACATTTTTCTTTAAGCTAATTGGTTTTTTTGATTGAATCATCAAATCATTATTATAAGAACGATTAGAACCAGATATGTCCATCGCGTTCATAAGTTCAGAAGAATCTCGGAGTAATCTTATTGTTCCACCAGAAGTTGTTGCGAACTCTCCACTATATCCTTGCCAATAATCATCAATTTTTTCTTGTGTTAAAAAATACCCCATATTACCTGAACGTAATAACGACCCAGTATCAAATAGTTCTTCTTTTGATTCAAGAAATATCTCCTTTATGAATGTCCACTGTGATGGGTTCTGTGCACCATCACTTCTAGTATAAATTTTAACTTTATTTATATCTCCACTAAAATTTCTTAAATCTGTTAAGAACATATCGGCCACATCATAAAAATTAAATGTGCTTTCAGACCCAGTAGGTTCTGATTGTCTATCGGCTGATATGGAAGTAGTATCTAACGCGACTGGAATTTTTATTGGAGGTTCTTGATCTACTTTAGTAACATAAAATGAATCTAATAATGTAAGTGTGTTTTGATCTGGTACATCTAAAACTGAGCTACTAAACTGGGAAGGTACTATGTACTTATAACTTTCATTGCTTTCTAACCAGGGTGTTTCACTATAATCTACTGATGGATTGGTTATCAAAATATCTTGGCCAATCATTCCCATATCAGCCTTATTATCACTAGACAAAGTTAAAGTATAATCTCCTGGGGGATTTTGTTGTGATGGAGGTAATGGTAAAAATCCTCCCCCGCCCCCAGTCTTAGCAGATGATTTATTTTGTTCAATTACTGCACGTATATTTTTTGTTCTGGCATCAATACCAGGATAACTGATAGTCCCATCAGTATTAGTAACAGGAGCTTCTGCTCCTACATGGCTTTTAGGTTTACCAACTCCAGATAATGTGATTGTATCAAGTGGAGCAACATCTAATTCAATAAATCCTTTAGATAGTGCAGTGACTGTTGCCTTTGGAGTTCTATAAAATCTAATTGGAAGTGTATTTGGAATAGTCAAATTTACCGATACATCTCTAGTATATCGTACATTATAGACACCGACAAATTCAGGAGATATTGGAAAATCTACTTTAGATGGGTCAATTTCACCCAAAACTACTAATTGAGCTCTACCTGCTGGTGTATCATCATATACTTCTATGGCAATTCGTTTAGATACTCCCTCAGAATACCCAAATGCTGGTTGGGAATATATTACGCCCCCGTGTGAATCTATGATTTCTATTTGTAGTTTTACATTACCTACTAATAAATCTGACCCACCAACTAAAAAACTACTCTTACCCATAGGTAATTCGTTGGGAACATCATATATTTGAAAATATTTTGAGGTAGTTCCAGATTCTTCAATAAGTACGGGTACTTTTAATAAATCCTTTTTCCTATTAAATCGTTTTTGTATTGCCATTTTATATAAATATAAAATTATTTAATTTTCAATTTAATCCGTATGACAACTGACATACAGTTGTATGACTTTTTTATATTGTGTATATTTATATGTATGAAGAATCACACAACTGGAGAAAATATATGAAGACCAGAGTAGATATTAAAATAAGCCCTAAATATAGGGATATGCTAAAGATATATTGTAAAAATAACGGATATAAAATGCACCGATTAGTTGAATTGCTAATTGAGAAAAAATGTAGTTCACCGACTATTAATAAAAAACAATTATTAAAATCTCAACTTGAAGGTTGAGTAAAATCTACATGAGACTCACCATTAATTTTTGAAATTTCTAATAAGGTATCTACTGCATCTCTCATAGAATCTATATGGGATACAATTAAAGTAAATTGAAATTGAGATTTAAGATATTGAAATAATTGATATACTGAATTGATATTATCACTGTCCATTGAACCAAATCCTTCGTCTATTGCTAAAAAATTACTCCGTGGTAAATTAGTTACATTTATCAGTCCAACACGTAAGGCCAATGAACTAATAAATCGTTCCATACCACTACACATTTCTAATGGCCACACATTATCATCATCATAAACAATATAGTTATTAATATTTTTACCATCCATTTCAAATATAATTTGAAAATCAACAATTTGAGCCAATATATCATTTACTTCTCGTTCAATGGTGGGTAATGATTTTGATATTAATTCATAGGGAACACCATCCCGTTTAATGGCATCTAAATAATATTCGTAAGCTTTATTTTCAGATTCTAACTCATCAACTTTTTTAATAGTATTTAAAATATTACGTCTACTGTTTTCTAACACCTGTAATGAACCGTAAGTATTTCTAACCTCAGTATTTAATACTTTTATTTCATCTATTAAAATAGTTTGTCTATCAGTTAAATCATTAGATTTTTTATTTAATTCTCGATTATATAATATATCGTTTTCTTGTTCATAATATTTACTAATTTTATCTTGAACAGTCGTTATCTGTGATAATACATTTTTTTTCTTTTCAGCAATTAATCCAGTATTCGTTATATTATTATTTTTCTGTATTGATAATTGTCGTAAATCTTCTATGGCTGTATCATAATCTAATTTATGATTTCGTACATTAAACATTCGTTTTATTTTAGCATCTAAATTATCTATATCAGTTACATATTTAGTGGCTAACATTTTATCGTCATTCAATTCTTTTTTAATTTTTATAGCATCTAATGTGAATGGGTTGTTCATACAAAAATCACAATCTGGGTCATACTCTAAGGATACAAGTTTTTCTGTTTTGTCTAACTTATTACGAACTTCAATTTTAAGTTTATCTATTTCTATTTTAGTATTTGTACGGTCCTGTTCTAATTGCACTAATTCCATATATGTAGATTCAATATTTTGTTTTTTATATCCGTCTATTTTAGACGTATTTGCATCAATGTCCCACTCTATTTGTTTCAACGTTGTATTAATATTCGCTAATTGATTATCATAATCAACAGATACGTCTTTTAACTTTTCCCGTCGGTTTTTTAAATCCATTATATCCATAGATACATCCACAGGCTTTAATTTCTTAGCTAACATTAAAATTTTATTTTTAATATCACTTTCTTCGCTCACCTTATCATCTAATTTTAACTCTACAGTTTTTAATTGGGATTTTACATCTATTTTATTAGTTTTAATTTCTACTAATTCTTCATCATAGTTAGTTTCTTTAAATGACTTTAATACATTTGTAACCTCTTTTATTTTTTCAGTAGCCAACATATACAATTTATCAAATACACCAATACCCATAAATTGAGCAAGTAATTCTTTCTTCTCTTTTTGTGTCTTATCTATAAAAACAATATTACTAACCTGTGACGATAATGTGGTCAAAAGAAAATCTTCATAGTTTCCTAACACCCTACGAATATTATTATTAGTGCTTCGACGTTGATCACCATTTAGAGATTCTTTTTTACCAAAATCATCTAACATATAAAAATCTACATTTACTTTTACATTACCCTTCTTTTGTTTCTTAGCATATCGTTCAATCCAATAATCTTTACCATTTACCTCTACATTCAATTTACAATCAAACCAATTTTTTTGATTATTTAAAACATTCTCGGCTTTGAATGTTCGTGATGAGGTATCATAAATACAAAAAGATAACGCATCTAATAATGATGATTTACCGGTGGCATTAGATGCAAACAACCCGATAGTCCCCGTAAGATTGGTAAAATCTATAATATTATTTTCACCATACGAAAACATATTAGAAAATTCAAATTTCTTTATTTTCCAATCAATATTTCTATAAACTTCTTCTTCTGGTAACTCGGCGTTTAAATCCTTATTAATATCTTTAATTTTTAACAAGGTATCATTATCCACTGCAAAATTATTATTTAAATATTCCTCTATTAATTCATATTGAAAATCAGAATCGGTTATATCTCCAATATCAATTCTATGACCTCTAACTCGTTCGGTATCTGAAATAGGATCTGTTCTAGTTATAGTGATTTCACGAGTGTCTGGATATTGTTGTCGTAAATTTGTTGAAATTCTCTTAATGTCGGCTACGGATGTATTAGAAACTCGCATTCTAACTCGGGATTTATTTGGTAATTTAGATATATCTGGTAAAATTCCACCATCTATATCAAGTGTAACAAATCCGTAATCATTATGTAATTCAATATATTCAGAAGTCCTGTTTGGGACATCCCACAACAAATAACCTTTACCAATATCTTCACCATGATTCTGTTGGACCATTGATCCACAATATCCAATAGTTTTTTTCTCATTTATGAACTGTCTTTTATGAATATCACCAAGTAACCCTAAATCATAGCCTTTAAATGTGTCTAAGGTAACTTTAGATGGAAGTTTAAATCCAATATCAGTTTTAGACTGATCTACTGTCCCATGATATAATATAATTTTAGTATCACCACTCACATCTTTAGCTTTAATGAAATTAGATTCTTTATCCCACACATCCCATACTACAAATGAAACATCTGCACATTTATATATTCCAGTATTTCTTAGATAATGTAGATTTGGGTGGTTTAGATTATCTACAATGGGAGATAAACAATCCATCCTGGATAAATTATTTAAATTACAATCATGATTTCCAGCTATAATAATAGTGGGAACTATGTCAGCTAAATTCTTAAAAAGTTTAGATAACATATCAATTAATTCAGGAGACATTTCTGTTTTTGAATGAGCAATATCCCCTCCTATATAGGCAACTGAATTATTTGGATATTTTTTAACTTCCTCATATAAATTATCAAATACTTGACTATATTCAGAATGACGTTTTAAATTCCGAATCTGTATATCTGACATATGGTGAATATGTTTTAATTTTCTAAACGGAACTTTTATTGTTTTTTCTTTCAAAGTTAAACTTCCTATAATTGATTTAATTTTAATTTAATAGTACTAAACATATCTATATTGATGGCATTATCAATATGAGTTATCATATTATAAAATCCTTCGTCTGACGGATCTTTATCTTTTAATTTTACTAAAAATGTATTTATTGAAAATCTAGATAATCTTTCAGATATTTTAATAGCATCTTTTAGGGCATCTGTATCAAGTGCCAATATAACTTTTTTAACCTTATTATCTATAAACATTTCTAATAACTTATTGGGTAAAGTTTTTCCTAAAATGGGTATGGCATTTCTTTTTATAGCGATGGCATCAAATACTCCCTCACATATTACCACAGGGAGATTCCAATTTATTTGATTTTCAAATATAACAGTATTTTTAGAATATGGTGGATTTTTATATTTCATCCCACCAGAATAAATGTTTCGAGCCAAAAAAAAATTTAATTTATTATTTAAATCATAAGATGGTATAATGATTCTATTTTTGTATAGTCCAGACTCACAATATCCTATACTATATCTAAAAATATCTTGTTCAGAAATATTTCTTTTAGTCAAATATAATTTAGCATGTTTCTTAATTATTTGATTCCCCCTATCAGACCACAATGGTATATATTCTGTAGGTAGTTCTATTATTTTATCGGTACGAGACTCGTCGATGTTTGAATTGTTGGGACTATATGATGTTTCACCCAATATATCAATCAATTCAGTAAATTGATTATTAGTAGCCTTTAATTTATAGAATAATTGTTTTAATGTACGACCTTTAGCATCACATACCCAACAATGCCACCACTGAGTAACTAGATTTATTTGTAATTTGGGTTTATAATGAGTACAAAATGGACAAAAGAACAAATGTTCGTTTTCTTTTCTAACAGTTCTCCCAGAATTACCTATAACTGTAGATAATAAGGATAATAAATTATTCATCTAATAATTTTAATAACTCTTTAAATTCTAAAACAGCATATGTTTTAGATCGGTTTCTTTTAAATACAACTAGTGGTGTATGGTCTCCACTATTATCTTCTGCTTGTTGCAAGGCAGCCCAAATACTAAGAGATTCTTGGTTTTTACACTCTACACTAAAAGGAAATACTCTACGTGCGGCAGGTGATAACAATATATCCTCTCCAGAATCACCCATTGTGATAGAGCGTACGTCGTCTGGTTCTAATTTAGTATTGAATTTCTCTAAGATTAAGTCTCTGACTTGATTTTGTAACTTTTTACCTTTATTCTTAGCACTTCGTGGTTTCACTTATATATTATCTCTTTTTTAGTTTTTAAAGTAACCTATTATAAATAGTGATTATATTTATCAAATTAAAATTTATTTTTCCATTTTGAATTGTATTGTTTTTGGGCCCATTTTTCAGTAATTTCCTCAAATTTATTATCGTCGTGAAAATCTTTGCCTTGATTGACTGCCATATCTCCAGCATGTTGGTAAGCTTTTTCATATTTTGACTTACCCATTCTTTTAACATCTATGGCGTGTTTAATTTCGTGCAATACTGAAACTATCAATTCCTTAACACTTGGATAACTTTTTCTTAAATAGATAGTGTCGGTGGTCCAATTATAATCACCTTCATTCTTACCACCGCCGAATTTCACTTTGGATTTTAGTCCATAGTATTCTACTAAATCGGATGCCACTAAGTGGAAATCTACTCTTTCGTTTAATAAATCTTTTAATTTAATCATATCATTTCTCACTCTAAAAGAATGCGTCTCCACCTCTATCGGAAATCCATTTATTTATATCTTTTGGTTCAGTCGTTATTTCTATTTTATTTCCAAACAGTTTTTGTGCTTGCTCGATTTCTTTTCTCGTTTGTTTTCCATCACTTGAATTATAATCATCCTCAAATACTTCATCATCATAGTAATACATATCTTCTATATATCCTAATACATCCACTATCATTATTTTATCAACTACTAATTCGTTCCAATACCAATTACCCGTATATGGCTGTGGATCCCCAAAATGTTTATTTAATTGTTTCTGGTATTTCTTTAATACTTTTATCACTTCTTTTTCATATAAATTATATAGTTTTTTAATATCTGTAAATTCACTTTCGTCTTTATTGTATAGAGTAACCTTATCTATTGTTCTATCGATTGTATATTTTAACTTTAATTTTTTATATGATTTATCAAATGCGAGATATATTTCACCCTTTATTTTACTTCCTATGTTGCTGTTCGATGCCTTGTTTAAAATATGAGTTAATGATGATTGGTGGTCTGGTTCACTAAGTACCCATCTCATTCCAGTTTCATCAGGTTGAGACATTATATCATTAGTTGATGCTATTTTTAACTTACCAATCAAATGAACCAAAAATCCACCACTGGTTCTTATGC
>JACKQG010007335.1_pt1 | contig 11153 bp, 2 predicted proteins | sample 8237621 | NCBI WGS metagenome assembly JACKQG01 (sample SAMN15677084, study PRJNA649215) | marine metagenome | biome: marine; feature: Black Sea; material: saline water; isolation source: suspended particulate matter (SPM) from the Black Sea western gyre | collected 2013-06-09/2013-06-10 | depth... | reverse complement strand
CCATCAAGGGTGCTGGTCCCCCTCCAGTTAAATATACGGGTGACAGGGACTATGCCTTTGGGGGTGAGGGGGCCGCCGCTAAGGGTTAGATTGCCAAGATTAGAAGTGTGGCTGAAGAGGGCCGGGCCAGCACTGATCGTGACGGAGTCGGGGGTGAAAGTACCAGAAGAATTCGTAATCGTTGCCGTGCCACTACCGACAGTGGCCCCGCCGGTGATGCTTATACTGCCTAGGTTACTGGCCAGGGTGGCACCGTCCAAAATGGTGCCGGAGGTGGAGGTGGTCGCTACCGAGTTTTCAAAAACGTTCGAGCCTGAAAAAGTAACGGTACGGGTAACACCCGTGGCATCGAAGGTAATTGTGCCACTAATGGTATCCGTGTTTGCAGAAGTGACCCCCGATACCGTAATGTTGTCACTGGTGCTGGCGCCGATGTTCAGATTGTTTGCGGTGATGTTGCCCAGTTCCACACCCTCAATGTCAAAATTAAATCCGCCGCCACCTACACCGATAGTGCGACCGATAGAGGCAACGATGGTGATGTCTCCCGTTCCGGCATTGATCGCCCCGGTTGTGTTGAGCTCGAAGTCCGAGCCATAGATTGACAAGTCATTATTGTTCGTTGTCAACGTCTCGCCTGCGGATATGGCAAATTGACCGAACCCGTCGTCGTTAGTGTCTGTATTAAAGGTAAGAACACCCGACGCGTTTAAATTTTCATCGACCGTTATGCCTTTGCCTGCATTAAACGTCGCCGCTCCCGCTACGGTGATGTCGCCATTACCACCCACGCGTTGCAGGAACATCTCATCCCCGGCGGTGAAGGTCAGGCCAGAGGCTATAGATACTCCTGTTAGCCCTCGCAATACCAAACCCCCGGCAGTAACCGTCACTCCGGTATTGAGGTTTAAGGTTCCCGACTGCGCATATATATTAATTCCGTTGGCAAACCCATTCCCTGCCATGTTGAAAGTCAAAGTGCTGCCGCTGACCGTGATGTCACTTGCAGAATTAAACTGAACCAGTCCGGTGGAGTTGGCGGTGTTGACTGCAGTGAGGCTATCAATGTACATGGCCCCGGAGGTTGTGCTGAATTGAATGTCTTGAACCGTTAACCGTTGGAACTCCGCACCACTGATGGTCATGCCGCAAGTGCCACCACAAGTGGCCGCACCGATGCCCATCGTACCTGCGTCTGATGTCGTAAAAGAAAGCTGAGCCGTTCCCGTATTGATGGTTGCCTGAATGTCGACATCGTTGGCAATAACTGCGAGAGCATTGTTGAAAGTTGAGAAGTCGATAGCAGCACCGGAAGCGAGAGTGAAATCCCCCACGCCGTTGTCGTCAAAGTCTGTATCGACACTTACAATGCCAGCCCCGGTGGAAGTGAAACTGTCGTTAACCGTCACGCCGTTGTAAGCGTTTAAAGTGACCGCACCCGCTGTGGTCAGCCCACCATTTGTAGCGTCTAAAGTCATCGACCCTGTAGACATCAGGGTCACACCCGCAGTGAAACTGATGGCACCCCCGGTGGCGTTGTCGGAATCGCCTTCAAGAATCATATTGCCGACATCCGTCGTCAAACCGGCCGCCAGGGAAATTCCGTTCCCGGCGTTGACCTCAAGGGCATTGAACGTGGAAGCAGCGGTATCAAAGGTCACCACGCCGGTCGCAGAGGTGGCGTTGAGCGTCACGGTGCCCGTGATGCCATTGCTGTTCGTTACGGTCACGTTATCCACATAAATTGCGCTGGTGGTCGTGCCTCCAAGAATGAGATTACCCGCAGTGATGTTTTGCAGTTCCGCACCGCTGATGATCATTTCACAAGTGCCGCCACAACTCGTGGTCGTGTCTCCCAAACCAATATCGCCACCGGTTGCAGCGAGGATGTTTACCGTCCCCGTACCGGCATTCAATGAACCGGCTGTAATATTAAAGTCGGATCCAACGATATTAATATCATTGTTGGTGGAATCTATCGTACGGCCCCCGACAAGTGTAAAATTACCCGATGAGCCAGTGTTGAAATTCAAGGCACCGGTTCCGCTAGAGGTGAAGTTATCATTCATAGTAAAGCCAGCGTTCATTGTAAAAGCACCCGCTGCTTCAATGCCGCCCGTGGTGAAATCTAATATCACTCCCCTTGGTGTAGTAATTGTCACACCATCGGCAAAAACGACTTTGTCACTGCTGTCTGCCGAATTATCCAGGTCCCCTTCAAATCGTAGATTGCCGCTAGTACCACTGTGATTCACATCGGTATTTACAAAAACACCGTCATCGGCCTGCAGAAAAGTGTTGAAAATAAAATTACTGGCGGTGCCAAGGAGGGGGAGGGACGCATTATCCGTGGCAGTAACAAACAATACGTTGCCTCCTGTGGAGAGGTTTGCGGTATTGGCTGAAGTCAGATTGTCGATAAAAATATTGCCTGTTGTGGTGGTGCTGTTATCACCAAAATAAAGATCTCCCGTAGTGTTGGTGATGTTTTGAACCTCGGCCCCGGATAACGTCATGCCGCAGGTTCCACCACAGGTGGCGTCTCCCAGCCCCAATGTGCCGCCGTCGGAGGGAGTGATTGTAATGCCTCCAGCACCGTTACTGAGGGTTCCCAAAAGAGTGACATCGTTCGCAAAGACACGCACGATATTGGCAAAGCTCACGAAATTCATAGCCGCGCCGGAGGCAAGAGTGAAATCGCCCACACCGTTGTTGTCAACATCAGTATCAAAGGTGACAGTGCCCGAACCCGTGGAGGTAAAACTATCGCTAACCGTCACACCGTTGTTCGCATTAAAAATGACTCCTCCCGCTGTGGTCAGCCCTCCATTTGTAGCGTCTAAAGTAATCGACCCAGTAGACGCTATGGTCAACCCGGCCGCAAAAGAAATATTGTCGGTTCCATCGGAGGCGTTATCGGCATCCCCCTCCAACGCCAAACCGCCCGTGGTGAGATTGGCGTTCACAGCAATTCCGTTATCAGAGCTTATGGAAACATCGCCGGTGATATTTAAAGCTCCATTTAAAGTAACCGTCTCCAGAGCGCTTATGGTCACCGCCGAAGCGGTCCCATTGGTTGTGGTCAGTTGACCGATCAGGTTAACCCCTGCGTTTGCCCCTGTGGAGGTCAGGGTGATGGTTCCGCTACCCGCATCAATGAAAGTACCACTGAGCATATTGATCCTGTCCGAACTGTCATCCGCTAACCCGTTGGTATTGGACTGCAGGAACACATTTCCTGACCCAGTCGCCGTGATGCTATTGCCGGAAGAACTAAATTGAATAGTGTCATCTGCTGTGATTGTCACCGCTCCGCCTGTGATCGTCACAACACTATTGAGATTAACATCTGCATTAGTCCCGTTGGCATCGAGGATCAATGAACCGGCGGCCAGTGTATTGGATATAGTAATGACACCGTTAGCAGTGGTCATAGTGGTCAAGGAAGTACCACTGCTAAAAATTCCATTTTGTGCAATATCGCTTCCAGCAGTTGCACCGTTGTTGGCAACAGTAATAGTTCCGGTAGTGGTAACCGCATCCAATGTGATGTCGCCACTGGTCAGGTTGGTTTTACCCGCTCCGTCACGAAGTGTGATTGTCAAGTTACCCGAACCCGTGTTGAGTGTTGTGGCACTCATCATCGTTATGGCTGCCGCACCGGAATCGCGTTGCGCATCGACCACTCCGTTGGCGAGCAGGTCATTGGCAATGATAATGAGATTGCCGTCATCAGTGGTAATGTTTGCATTGATGAGAACAGAGCGGCCCGCTTGAAGAGTCAGGTCCCCTCCGGCTCCCCCTCCGTTATTAGCTATAATGGCACTGTTGATAGTGATGTCATTACTCGCCTGTAAAATAACTGCGGTCCCTGCATCGAGTGTATTGGTGATGAAGCCGCTATGAATAGTGTAAGTGTCGCCCGATGCCAGAGCGAAGGTCGGGTCGTTTAATGGGGCAACGCGAATGCGGTTGGTGGTGTTATCTTTAAACTGTGCGACAATAGTATTGTTGGTGCTATCTGTTTCCAAACGAATGGTCCCTGCACTTGCAGAGGTTCCCACCAAAGAATTGTTTACTGATACAACAAAAGAACCATCGAGAAGACCTTTACCTGTCGAACCATCAATTAAAGTTACCGCCCCTGCATCAGCCGTTCCGCCATTGTCCCAATTGATGCTTGAAAAGACATAGTTCCCGTTCGAAAGCTCTCTACTTGTACCTACACCCACCTGGTCACTAGCGGTTGTTCCATAAAGACTGTTGGCTGTGGAAATCACAAATAAACTGTCTGCCACTGCAGCACCCGCATTGGCGCCGCTTCCATTGACCAGGGTCAGAGCCCCACTGTCGGTCACCGGGCCATCCCACATATTTGAACCCACCACATAATTTCCATTCGTCAAAGCGGTAACACCCCCAAGGCCAGCAAAGTCGCTGGTTGTGGTGCCATGCAGGCTGTTAGCTGTTGTGATCGCGCCAATGCCACCGGTAGTGGTTAGCCCGGTGGTGCCGTTCATCCAAGTCACTGCTCCGGCATCGACGTCACCGGGACTATCCCATGCAGCACTGACCACCACATAGTTTCCGTTGGTCAGGGCCTGTATTCCGTGTGACCCCGCACGGTCAAAAGCGGCGTTGGTTCCAACCAAACTGTTGGTGGCAGAGACCGCTTCAAAAACACCGTTTAAAGTGTGGCCCGTAGTTCCGTCACCCCAGGTAACAGCCCCGGCATCGGTGACTACTCCATTCCAAAATTCGCTTCTTATCGCAAAATTGCCATTTGTTAAGACTGTGATGTGACGCGCTATCCGATCGTCACTAGTACTTCCCACGATGCTGTTGGATGAAGTAACTGCACCAACGATTCCGGTGGTCCCACTCCCCCAGGTAGCAGCCCCTGTATCAGTCGCCACCCCATCCCAAAATTCACTGGCTACCACATAGTTGCCATTGGTTAAGGCATAAACCCCTTGATCACCCACTGCGTCAGAGGCTGTTGAACCATGGAGACTGTTGGTTGTAGAAACGGTATAAGACCCACCTGTAAATGCAGCTCCTGTGCTGGCATTGACCAACGTTACGGCCCCGACATCGGCGGTTCCACCATCGTCCCAATCCTGACTTATAACAACGTAATTACCGCCGGTTAATTCTGTGATATTGCCCCGCCCAACCTGATCGCTAGCTGTGGAACCATGCAAGCTATTTGAAGTTGAGACGACAAACAAGCTATCTGCTAACGCACGTCCTGTAGTTCCATTCACCAGAGTGGCGGCACCCACATCGGCAGCGGCACCATCCCAGGTTTGGCTGGTAACCACATAGTTCCCGTTGGAAAGAGCAGCTGTGGTGTTATTGCCTATTTGGTCATTGGCGGTTGTTCCATGCAAACTGTTTGAGGTGGAAACCACGAAGGAACTGTCTGCCACCGCCTGACCGGTGGTGCCACTGACGAGAGTTACGGCCCCGGCATTCACCACCCCGCCATCCCAAAAGGCACTGCCTACGGCAAAATTTCCATTACTTAAAGTCGTTACGTTCCCGATTCCCACCTGATCACTGGCAGTAGTACCGTGCAGGCTGTTGGAAGTAGTTACCGTTGTTCCCGCTCCGGTGACCGTTGTACCCAATGTTCCACTAATTACCGTCACAGCACCTACATCCGTAGCCCCACCATCCCAATTGGGGCTGGAGATTACAAAATTGCCTCCCGTCAGTTCTTTTATCCCTTGGCCCGAACCGATTTGATCGCTGGCGGAGGTGCCTGTCACCGAGTTTATCAAGGCCCCCGTTGCACCATTGTATAAATAAACCGCACCCGCGGAGGCTGCGCCAAAGTTATCATCTATATCCAGCACCACAATATTGCCGTTAGCAAGAGTGGCTATGGTGTCACCGTAACTGGTTCCGTTGGCGTTGGGATCGACAAGGTCAAAGAAGGGCAATCCGCCCGAGCTATCGTCTACGATGATATTTTTCGGATCGAGAAGTAGCGTTCCCTTGACTCCGTTGGCCGCACTGGCATCGGTGGTGCCAGCAATTGCCAGATTGCCCTTTCCGGAAACTTCGATGGTGCCACCATTGCCTGAAACCGCCCCGCCGCGCGCGGTGGCTGTTCCATAAAAGTCTGTCGTGCCTTCCGACCAAACCACCACCTCACCGCCATTGCCATTTTGTTTTGCGTCCGCATTAATGGTGGTTGCACCTGTTACGGTGGTCGCATTGGAAAGAGGAACGGTGCCCTGCCCTTGGAAGTCGCCCCCTATATATATAGAACCACCCCCGTTATCCCCGGAGGCATCGAGACGGGCTGCGACCAGTAAAACTTCATTGCCAAATAATTCCAGGTGGCCGCCTATGCCATTACTGCTGCCGGCATCAATCTCTCCCGAAGTGAATAACCGACCGGTTGCACCGCCATTGATTGAGATGGTACCCCCATCGGCATCATTACCGGTTGCCGAAAGTTTTGACGCCTGCATGGCGATGTAGTTTTCGGAAAAATCAATATCGACCTCGCCCCCCGCTCCATTTGAACCATCCGCTTCAATAGAACCGGACTGCTGAATTTTATTGGCGTTGATGGTGACGTTACCCCCCTCGGTGTCTCCACTGGCAAGAATAGTCCCGGAATGAAGCAAGGTCTCTGCCTGAACGTCTACTGTGCCGCCTTTTTCACCGGCATCGTCCCCCGATGCGTCGATAGTGCCGGAAACATTCACCACCCCGGAATCGCCGCCCATGAGAAAAACTTTTCCGTTCTCTTCAACCACACTATTGGCTTTGATCATGCCTTCCATGTTCACCACATGACGAATAACATCACCGGCGTCTTTGGCACTCATTCTTATCTGCCCGCCATCAGCGTGGAGGAGTCCTTTATTACTCACCCGGTCTTCCATCTCATTGCCGTCTTTATCGAGTACCGTTCCTGACACGGCTTGCGTGACTTCAAACTGGATCAGTCCGTCGCCGGTGAAATCCATCGTAGCGGCGGTGCCCGATGCCAGGTCGATGGACCCCAGACTTGCGGTGATAATTTCCCCTCTATTTTCTACAGCAGGAGCGAGCAGACCCACATAACTGGTGGCACTGATATTTCCCTCGTTGACAACAGAAGAAAGGTTGTCTAGGTCTTGAGTGAAGTTGTAGTTTTGGTCTAGAAAATCCTGATTGGAAATATCCATCGTCGTGGCAACCAGACCATGGACATCGACCTGTGATCCCTGACCGAAGAAAACGCCAGAGCCATTGGTGATGAACACATTACCGTTTGCGGTGAGACTACCAAGCAGAATACTGGGGTCGGCACCGATCACCCGATTTAGGGCTACAGCACTCGATGAAGGTTGCGTGAAGTTTACAGATTCATTAGCACCAATATTAAAACTGTTCCAGTTGACGATCATCTGTTGCGTGTGCTGGTCGATCTGCATCGATGTAGCAGTTGGTTCGGTGATGGTTCCGGAACCGCCCACCACCTGCCCATCTTGCGGCAGGGCGAAAACGATCGTCGGCCAACCACCGATCAACCAGATGAGAAACGCGGCTATTAATTTTTTAAGCACTTTAGTCATTTAAAACCTTTTAACCCTTTTAGCCACAGATGCCTGCCCTGAACCAAATCGAAAGGAGAGAATGGTTAGATTTATCATCGCCAGTCCAATCAGCCCCCTCATCCTAACCTTCTCCCTCCAGGGGAGAAGGGACTGCTTGAACCTACTCTCCACCACGAGGGAGAGGGCAGGGGTGAGGGGGAAATAACATTTTCCAAACCTGTTTTTATAAACAATTAATGTTTGCATGCTTTCAAAATCTAAAAATTAATAGTTCAACCAAAACAAAATTAAAAATTATCAAGTCTGGATCGCCACGTTCCTTTCAGTCACTCGCGATGACTTGCGGAGGGCTTGAAATTATCTGTGTCTATCTGTGTTCACCATGTGGTTCCAAAAGATTTTAAGTTTTTTTTATCATGAGGTACAACCCTCATCGGTTTCTTCAGAAGGTTCGGGTTCGCTTTCTGTAAAAATATCTCCGCCACCGCCGCCGCCTTCGGTGCCACCTTCTTCGCCGCCCCCTTGTCCACCTTCTTCGAAGGAACTGGTAAACTCAGTGTCGCCGCCTTCAGTACCGCCTTCTTCGCCACCTTCTTCGCTGCCCTCTCCATCCCCTGCAGGTCCCCCAGTTTGAACTTTGATCAATGTCTTCAGGGCACCACTGGGTCCTATCGGAGCTAACACCAGATTCTGAACAGCTAGAAGTGTTTCTGGGGTCATGGGTGCAGACGTTGGAGGCCCTCCCAAAGGAATCGTTCCTTGCATCATGGGTCCCAATGGAATTTCTCCGCTTCCAGGCAATTGCGCAAAAAAGTCCATTTCTTCATAGGCTACTGTTGTAAAGACTGGCTCAAAGCTTTCCTGAAACCACTGGGACTTTCGCTCCTGCCCCACATTGGGGTCACTGTTGCTGACCAGCACAGTGCCTGCCTGATTGGCAATGAGCATTTTATCTTTACTGGAGCTGACATAGCCCTGGGTGCCTCGGGCTGCAAGGTTTCCCGTGGGCGACACGATACGGAAGGAAGATTTTTTATTCTTCTGCGATTTGTTGACGATGTACATGGAAAGACCATGCGCCACGTTGATGACCCCCTGGCGCAGTTTGTCTTCGGGTTTGAACAAATAGGATTCGACGGACATCTTGGTCCTGGGACCCATAGCCATCAGGCTTTTATCTTCAAAGAGAATTTTGAGGCGGCTTTTTCTGCCGGTGCGGAAGGTATCTTTTATGTAAACGGGCCGATTCTTTTTTATCTGCTGCCAAACCTCTGCGGCAACTTTTTGTACTTCGCCCTTTTTAACCTCGGCTACGGGTTCGCTGACTAAAATTTCAACGAAACCTCTGAGCCCAATTATTTTTCCAATTGGTTTTTCCTGTGCCCAAGTGGGTAAGGCCAGGACCAATCCCATTAGAAAAAATAAAATTAAGCTGTTCCTTATTTTTCTAATTTTATTGGACATGTCTTTCTCCCCAGAAGCCATAAAACCCTAACACCCCCTAAATGAGGGGGGAAATAGGGTAATTGTATGTCAGGTAAATTCTTATAACAATAGAATTACACATTAAAATCTTTTAGTTTCAGTTAGTTGTGGTTATACAGTGGTTTTCAAATGTCACAGTTGTGAAAACTTTTTTTGGTGGGAGGGGGTTCCTGTAAGACAAACCAGGGCTCGTCCTGCTTTAAAAAATTTAAAAGGTGACCAGCCCACTTAAATAGAGTGTTCCGAAACTTCCATCTGAGGGACGTTGTGTACTATCCATCGCGGGCACACCATATACCAGCGAAATACTGGTTGCTAAAGAGGCCTCGTTTTTCTTGGGGATATTAATTTTGAATCCAAACCCCGCACCGGTAAGAGATCGATGTCTTTCTCCCGGCTCATTATCTTCTATAAATACTTTGCCGTGATCAATGAAAGCCAGCAGAGTCACTATTTTATCCAGAGCAGGGAAATCCTTATTCGTAGCAGGGAGCGTCTTCCACGGCCAAGGCATATTGTATTCCAATGAAAAGGTATAACCATGATCACCATTCGACTCGGAAATGGGGTAGCCACGAACCGTGCCCGCCCCTCCAATAGAAATTTGGTCGGGAGACAAGACTCGCGCTGATGCAAACTGTCCCCCTGCTTTCATTATGAAATAACCAGGAATTTTTTTATGAATAATACTGGCATTTTGGTAACGTGTGATATTGCTGCTGAAAACCGTCACATCGCCCTGCCCTTTGGTTCTTGAATTCAGGTGTCCACCGGTATCTGTTTCAGAAAACCCGGTTTTGGCCTGGACATCAAAAAAGTTTCTACCCTTGTAGGGGTCGCTGAAATTTCCACCGACACCAAGATAGATATCGAATAACCTGTCATCGCTGGTTTTTACTTCTCTTTGTTTGTTGGTATAATTTCTTGCTTCCATTCCACCTTTAACAAATAGTTGTCCTTTTCTTGAGCGGTACAAGGGATGCTTGGCTTCCGCAGAGAAAATTTGCGAAGACCCTCCGGAACTCAGAATAGCAAGATTTTTCCCCAGGTTATGTTCTGAATGAACGAACGATAATTTGACAGTGGTGCCACGATTGGATACCGGAAACAAAAAAGAAGGATTAAAAAAGTCCTGCCCCTCGTTGGACTGGACCGCGCGGAAAGAAAACTGATCGCCGAGTTTAAACAGGTTACCTATGGAAGCACTAGCCCCCACTCGGATCGCACCGGTGAATCGGGAGCCAAAATTATCTGCATCCAAACTGACTGTATACGGTCGCGTTTCTTGTACCTGGAGAACTAGGTCGGTAGTACCGGGTAACTCGCCAGGTCGCAGTACGGACTTTACCTGAACGCCCATCAGGCTATTCAATTCGAGCAACACTCTTTCTAATGCCGACTCGTTTAAAACCTCTTCATCGCGCAAAGAAACCATTCTCTCCGTAAATTGTTCGGAGGCGATATTTTTGTTTCCTGCCACTTCAATCATTCCCAGTTTTCCTTCCACCACCTGCATGGTGACCACACCATTTTTTATTTCTTGTGCCGGAATGAACGCCCTCGCCAAAAAATAGCCTTTCACAGCATAAGCAGCTGTAACCTCATTGCCGTACAAGGTGAGAATACCTAAAGTCATTTCTTCACCCTCACCCACATCTACAAATTCCGCGAGCTCTTCGGTGCTGATCAGGGTATTTCCTGTGATTTTAATTTCACGGACAAAAAATTTCGGCCCCGCACCGGCATCAACCAGTTCACGGCTATCTTCAACTTTGATATCGGGAACCACTTCGAGAGGCGGGGGTGCAAACTCTGGGCGAGATTCTCGAAGTTGCTTTTCAAGGATTCCCGGATCGGTGGACTGGCAGTTTCCCTCAACTACAGAAAAAAGCACCATCATGCCTGTTATGACAAGGCATATATAATAGTGAAGGATTTTATGTTTTTTTGGATCAGTCATAATTCTATAGCTTGATTGAATACTTTTGGGAAAGGTCTCCCCAGTTTAAGTATTTACAAATAAAACCTTGAATTATAAACCGTAAATCTATTTAAAAAAGGTTCATGACTACTTAAGAGACATTTTTTTGATAATTTTTAATAGTA
>JACKQG010007334.1_pt1 | contig 11161 bp, 10 predicted proteins | sample 8237621 | NCBI WGS metagenome assembly JACKQG01 (sample SAMN15677084, study PRJNA649215) | marine metagenome | biome: marine; feature: Black Sea; material: saline water; isolation source: suspended particulate matter (SPM) from the Black Sea western gyre | collected 2013-06-09/2013-06-10 | depth... | reverse complement strand
TCTTAAAAATATTTACAGAATCTCGATCCTTAACAAATATCGATAGGCATCTCCTCTTTTAATTATTTATAATTTATGATAACAAATAACGAATAAGCAAGAATTTTTCTAACATTAATAAAATCTAAATTTTTGAACAATTCACTAACAATAATTCAACCTATCAGTCATAACTTCCTGACCTACTTGCAATCTCCTTCAGAAATCTCCCTTCCTCCAAATACCATTGTACATAGGTACGCATCCCTTCTTTGAGAGTGAATTTTGGTCGAAATCCCATATCTCTTATTTTATCAGCATAGTGATAGGTAGTAGTTGTAAATTTTTTTATTCTGGAGGATGTAATATCAAAATCATGCCCAGATATAATTGCCAGAAGCTCAACAAATTTTGTCATACCCAATGCAAAAGAGAGGGGAATTTTGCTTTACCTATTTTTCAAGACTGACAATTGGTGCAGCAGTCTGTACCACATGGGAACCCGAGCCAATACATAGATAGTGTTCAGGCTCTCGAGGACTGGGTTCAGTTAAGAGTATATCAGACATATTGATATCATAATGTTGAACCGTATGTACGAATATCTATTTAAAAAGACGCTTCTCACTCAATAGCCTGCCAGACGGGGGCGAACTTCATTAAATTGGGACGAGAACCTACAACGTGCAGAAGTTTCACATTTGTAATATATTTAAAAACAATAAAAAATTGTCTATTAGTCTATCTTAGTAATAAAGGGGCAAGATGTTGTTTAATAATATCTTTGCCATTCACATATTGATAATTTAACTATGTTTTTACACATCACATCAAAGCATTTATATCCAACTAAAAAAAGTACTTTCAAAACAAGTAACGGGTGAATCATTTAAATTTCATATGGTTAAATTATTCATCGTGTTAAGTTTTGTTTCAGCTCTCATATAAATTAGATATATCGTTGATCATTTTGTTAATACTAAAAATTTTTAACACACGTTGATAGGCGCTGTTAGCCATCGCACTTACTTTTTCCTGGTTTTTTAAGGCAAATAGGATGCCATAGGCTAGTTCGACCGAGTTTAGAGGTGGAACTAATATACCCGTTTCATTATTCTTGACAAGTTCTGGTACACCTTCAACCTCGGTTGCCACCACTGGTACCTTGCAGTACATGGCTTCTGTAAGAGACCGCCCTAATCCTTCATAAATGGAAGAAAGAACATAAATGTCCAAATCCATAAGTAATGATGGTACGTCATTTCTAAATCCCAATATAGTGACTTGTTCTTCTATATTCAATTTCTCAATGAGTTTCTCTGCATATGACCTTAGTTCACCATCTCCTATAAGAACAAAATAAGTATTGGGAAACTCATCTACGATAATCGGAATGGCATTTATTAATGTTTCAGGTGATTTCTGATAAGATAGCCGACCTACCATACCAATTAATTTTATCTGATCATCCAATCCAAGCTCTCTTCTCAGTTTTCCTATCACTATTGTTTTTGAGTCGAACTTTTTGAATGAAATACCGCTATAAATATTAATACACTTGTAACGTGGAGCAATTCGTAAAGACACAACTTTTGCCAAATTGAGTTTGGACACAGTAATTATCTTGTCTGTGATAACTGATAGCATCTTTTCAATGTTAATCAGAAATAAACGCTTCCAAATAGACATGAAATCGTGAAAGGAAAAACCATGAAGGGTGTGTATAATAAGAGGGACTTTACAATAATAGGCAGCTATCCTTGCTAATACGCCAGGTTTGGTACTATGTGTATGTACTATTTGGAATTTCCCTTTCTTTATTACACGAATTATATCCAAAAAAGATAAAAAATCTTTTAAGAAATTTATATGTCTAACTAAATGCTTTAAATGAATCACCTTAACATTTTGCAAAGATATAACCCGATCAACCCAGTCACCAATTAGGTTCCCAGCAATTGTTACCTCAAACTGTTCTTTATCTAAATATTGGCAGGTCAGCAATGTGTTATCTTGTGCTCCACCTACAGGAAAATTTGTGATAATATGAAGTATTTTAATCCGGTTACCCATTTAGTGAATTAAAAAGTCCAGTGCATCATATATTTTTTACCTAAATAAAACAGATCAAGCGTATGTATAAAATCTTTTAAGTAATTCCGCAGTTTGAACCATTGATGAACATTCCTCAATTTATTATAAGGATTTTCCATTACAATAATAATTAAATCTACTTACCCTGGGCATTGGGCATACACAACTATTTCGCTAGATAAAATTGGTAGCACAGACTTTGTGTATAGAACTTTAAATCCAGCTTTAGCCAACTCATCTTCTATTATCTCCATTGACGCACTAAAAAACACATTAACATTTTGCACAACTAAATTCCTGATAAATGTACGAATTTTTTGCCACAGTGATGTATGGGAGTAGGAGACAAGAAGAACACCTTTCCCGACCCTATTAAATTCATGTAATATCTTTTTGCGAGTCTCTTTAGGGATTCTTTGAAACAGTCTTAGGCAAATGATAACATCAATACTACCATCACCACAAGGTATATTTGTTGCATCAATAACTTTGTATTTAACTGTATTAACTTTGTATTCATTTTTTGCCAAACTTAACATTGCTTTTGAAACATCCCCGGCGACTATTTTGACTGGGTAGTTAGAAAGCATGGGACCGAGCTTACCTGTTCCACATGGTAAATCCATGATTGTCATCCCTTTATTTACATAACTATCCAAAATAGTTTTTATAACTTTAATTTCTCTATTTGCTATAATTCGAGATCTAATTCCTTTGATTGATAGGTCTGAAACATACTCCTTTTTATACTGTTTGGCATAACGTTGAGATTGATACCGTTCACGAGTACGTTCCTCATCATCATATTTCACTTTATTCATATTCATCTCTAAATCCTCTTAATATCTTTCCAGCAATCATTTCGGCAAGAGTAATATCTCCCTGATCCTTCATATTAACATTATACTCACATAAAGAAACATCCTCCAAACTTTTACATTCTTTTTTAACAATAGACATATAATGGTTGAATCTGCTAATATACTCTTCCAATTTTTTATTATTAAGACTAGACCATTGTGAACGTTCTGATCTCACCTGCAACCTATCAACAATAAGCTGAGAATTTGTTTTAATAAAAATTATTACATCAGGAAGCTCAACCTTTCCTGTGTATATCTTAAGTTCATTTTCATCACTATTCATATGGATAAGAATATTAATTAATGATTGAACAGTTCCTTCATCAAAGAAACAGTACTTTTCCAAATATTGAGTTTCCTTATTCCTGTAAAGATTAATAATAGACAACTTTTTAATAAAGTTACGAAAATAATTTAATTTTCTGATCAACGAAACATTCATCCTAATCACAATAAGAAGAACTTTTATTATTATCTTTATTCTATTTAACAGTAAAAATGGCAAATGAAAAACAGTCCGCATATCAACCATAAAAGACAGCCACTTTGTTTCCCAATTAGGGGTATATTTTTTGTTCAATACTGCTAATTCAGCAATATTGCATCCATTTTGATTTTGGCCAATTATTTTACAAATGTCTGTTATCAGCCTTGTTTTTCCGCTACTTGAAAAACCTACAAACTCAATCAGCATCACATTTCAAAATAGTTACTTAATGATATCATTTTTACAATAACTCTGTCAACAACTGCAATTAGAAAACACACTTTTAGTAACAAGGGTGCCATCCATAATTACTGACCAATTACTGATTTCTGCGGTACTCATAATTTAATTGAAACAATTAATAATTCTTTATATCGCGAACCACTTGGAAGTATCTATTAATTGAAGAATCAGGCGGTATCGACTGAGATACCTTATTCCATATAGTTCGGTATTTTGTTGTATCCAGTTGCCACCACGCAGCTCCGTGGCCATATACCCACATCCAGTTAGATGAATAATCTTTGAACATCTTTAACTGATTTCTAAATTTTTCCACGTCATAGTTTGAACGCTTATCCGCATAACCATTTTTCATCAACTTTCCATCTTTATTTAAAAAAACAACTCCATCAGTAAATTTATCAACTCTTTTTTTGTAATAGCCAAGAGGATAGGCACCAAAAGAAAGCTGTAACTTGTCAGGATTTTCTAACTCATCATTGATTGATTCTACTAGCTTAAGATAATAATTTTCAAACCTTCTTAAATTCGTTCTCTTGTAAGAACTTTCACAACTCAGAATAACCCGGTTCAAGTTTGCACTGGTAAGCCCATTAACAAACTGATACCACAGATTGTATCCTTTATTATAAACATTTTGTAAATATACCCCTTCAAGAAGAAGCATAAGTTGTAGACCTTCATTAGTATTACCAATAAGTTCACCAAGTTTCTGACCAAAATGAAAAATACTATTGGATAGAATTTCAAGAGGAATATTATCAAAACGATCAGTATTTGGATCCCAAAGAGGGGTACTGTAAGGTTCCGTATCAATTGCGAGGCCATAAAATCCTACTTCTTTAGCCCATTGTAGTATTATGGAAAATTGTTCAAGTTGTTTCTTAATTGCAACTGTGTCCGTCCACAAAGGAAAGGTACGATAGCCAATCGCAATTTTAAGAAAATTAAATCCCATACCATTTTGCATGCATATATAATTAAAATCTTCTATAGATTGTCGTTTAGATTCCAGTTCACTCTTAGAGCTATAGTATTCTGCAATGTTTCCAATAATGAATCCGTCAAAACCACTACTGTCTGCCCAGAAATCAATATGATCCATTACAAATAGGGGGGGGATTGGAGCAAAAAGTAATATCTTTAAATTATTTTCCAATTGGCCAGAATCCTTTTCTGAATTGATACCTTCCCAACCTTCTGCCAGGTGGATTAAAAATATCAATGACAGTAACTGGATAATTTTTTTACAACTAAAAATTTGAACCTCTTTTACGACTTCACCCTTATTTGTTTTTAGGTTGCATATAATACCACTCCATAATTGATACACGGTTTTCTGCCAATAGTGTTTTACGTATTTCTAAATTATATTTTTCAAGTTCTTTATATTTGTAAACTTGAGCTTTTGTATAATCGTCTATACTTTTTATTACTTCTATGTCATGTGTATGTTTAAAGCGTTTATGGATAACAGATGATATAGTACTATCAACACAATCATGTATTTCTATCAATAAATCATGATTTGCAAGCAAGGGCACAACTTCTTCAGTAAAAAGATATTTTTCATATCCTTCACAATCTGAAATTATTAACCCTTTGTTTGTGAAAGGAATAGCTTTTAATATTTCTGTATCACAAAATGAGCCAGTAATTAAACAATGTTCAACATTATTCAGTTTGGCCATTCTGTTACATAAACTAATTGCATGCTTATTAGTATCATAAGCAAATACTTTTGCACCATCATTGATTAAGGCAAAACCTATAGAATAATATCCTTCTGCACATCCTATATTTACAATTTCTGAATATTTTTTCTTACTTATTCTTTCTAATATTGGCTCAAGCTCCTTTTCATATGAACCAAGTAATTTTGAAAATACCATTCCACTAATTTGTGTTGCTTCAGCATATTTCATCCATTTATACTCTGGTTATTTCATCCCTATAAATACACCGTACCTAACTGTAAAATCAGTGAATGTGCTTGTAATAGCTTCATATTGTTGTCTTTGTCTATCAGACCATCTTAACAGTTTGAAAACAGTTCTATTTAATATTCCCCAAATTCTATCATTTTGAATAATAAATAAACACAGTTTTTTAAAATATACTGTAATCACTTTATTTATCCCTTAAATGAATAAATTAATTTTATTATTATTCTTTTTTTCTTATTAAACAAATCAGCTATTATACTATTAAATGTGCAATTTTATTTATTGCTATCCTGTGCTTACCACTTTTTGATTTTTTTATTTTATCAACATATTGGAAGTTTATTTTAATTGAATCTCCTAAACGGTCAACTAGTTCTCTTTTGAATTCATATTCATCTTGATTTGTATAATGTATTTTATCAATTATTATTTTGACATTTATTTCATCCAACTGTTCTTGTATAATTTGAAATCTTCTTACTCCGTGTAAATTTTTTACGCAATTTGAAATATTACCTAAATTAATTTTTCCTCTTTCCTTTGAATATATAAAATCGATCTTTCTTCCATAAATTGATGAAATGATTGGCTGATTATCACCGCAATCACATCTTTCGTTAGAAAAACTCATACTATCTCCAATCCTATATCTAATCATAGGAGTACCTTTTGTTACAAAAGATGTAATTAATATTTCCCCTTCATTAGCTGGCTGCATATCTTCATCGATGATTTCAATAATTCCACTTAATAATTGATAGTGCATTTTACCCTTATGACATTGGAATACATATGTAGCACCCTCTGATGAGCCATATCTATCAAATACTTTACAATTAAATACCTCCTCAATAACGCTGACCTGATTAGATAACAATGTTTCTGCTGTTGTCATAATTATATCAGGTTTAAAACAAAATGGGGTTTTTTTAATTTTAACAGTATTTGCAATTTCATAAATATTTGATGGAAATCCTGAAATCATCTCTGGTTTGTAGCTATTTAAATCTTCAATAATATGTGGAATATTTTCCGGTGTAATATGGAAAGTCGAATAGTATCTGATATTAAATAAATAATCATATTTCCAAAATCTTTTCTTCTTTTCATCAGTTTGATTTAATATAGTTTTTCCACTAAAACAGGCAGTTCTTTTACCAAACTTGTAACCATATTTTTCACGGTAAGCATCAAGCATTGCAAACCTATCTTGGATATCTTCCCATCTGAAATATATTTCAAGACTTTTACCTGTCGTACCACCTGTATGGCCAATATAAGACTTATTTTTAGGGATTGTAGCAATGCTAACAATATTTTGCCGTATAGTTTCTTTTTCCAGAATTGGTAAATATTTTAAGTCATCAACTCCGTTAATTCGAGCTAAGTCTATATTACTGTAATATTTTTTGTAGAATGACGAGTGATTCATAACATAATTAAAAAACTCCTTAAACCGTTCATTCTGTATCGTTTTTATCTGTTCATAAGAGTCTTTTTGCATGTGTTTATAATATTTTTTTAATTCTTTATACTTTGCACCATGGCGTTTTAAATAAACCAAGTCGTATAATGAGATTAACGTATTTTGTATATAGTGAGGAGAATAATTATAAATATTAGTTGATAATTTATTCATCATGATTTCTTTAATAAATTTCTATATAAATTTTCTGTTTTCTGGATAAGTATCTTTATTGAAAAACAATTTTCTACAATTTCACTACCTCTTTTACCCATATTAATAGCTATGTCTGGGTAATCAAAAATAGCACAAATTTTTTCTGATAGTTCAGTTACGTTTTCCGGGGCAACTAAATAACCGTTAACACTATCTCTGATCAATTCAGGAATAGCCTCTACATTGGTTGCAATAACAGGAAGTCCAATAGCATTTGCTTCAACAATTACTATTCCAAACGCTTCCCATCTCGATGCGAGAACAAAAGCTTTCCATCTACATATTTTCTTTCTAACATCTTTTGGTGCCATTTTACCATAAAAAGTAACCTGATTTTCCAATTTTAATTCTAATACCAATTGAATTAGCTGATCTTTCTGTGGCCCATCACCAATAATTTCCAACTTTACATCCGGATATTTTATTAAAACTTTCCGGAAAGATTTGATGAGTATATCAACACCTTTTTGTTTATCTAACCTTCCAATTGTTCCAATGATGGAATCATACTCATTATCCAAAATAACCAAATTAAATAAGTTTATATCTATCCCGTTATATATTACATGCAATTTTGATTTTTTAATTCCGATTTTAATAAGATGATTTCTTACATATTTTGATATACAGATGATTGCATGACAATACCTTTCAGTAAAATCTTCAAATCTATTTATCAGTCTATGATCTTTTTTTGACCTAGCATAATGTCTTGTAGTAACACATTTTACACCAGGAACAATAAACGCAACAAACCTGCCAAGAATACTAGCTTGTATAAGATGAGTATGTACAATATCTATTTTATTTTTTATTACATATAATAAAATCTTTATAATAGATATCCATGCAAAATTAGTATTTGATGAGAAATCAATTAACTGAATAGTTGAAAAATTCTCAAAATAATTTCCTTCACCTGATAGAAAACCAATATGAATATCGTACTTATTCATATTAATGTATGGTATTTGAGAAAACAATAAATTTCCAGCACCCCCAGGCTCCACTGAATTAATAAGATGCACAACTTTGATCTTTTCTTCCACCTAAACCACCAACTTATAATTGTTTACTTTGGCTTAACAAGATTAACATTTCTTCGGATACTATTCCTTGTATTATAAGCAAACCAAACCAGCACCATCATAGATATTATTTTCCCAAATTGAGATAATAGCATTATCAGGGAGAGTTTTAATAAATTAAACGAATAATTTTCTTTTAAAAAGTGAAGTAATATAATAGTTATAACAATAAATAATATTGAAACTATCCAATAATATATTAATTGCTTTTTGTTCCCAATAGCAGAAAGAATAAAATGTAAAATTATATGAACTATTTGAAAAGAACCTAATAGTGTAAAACAGAATATTAATTTTTTATCAATAAAACTATCAAATTCCTCAGAAAATAATATACTAACTAATCCTTCACCTGTAATTTGATAAATGATAATTGCAAATGAAGTAATAAAAAAAACAGCAGAGCTCAATTTTAAAAAATTTATTTCTTTTCCCGCTGAAATTTTAGGGAAAATCACGTACCCTATAGCACTCCCAATCATAGTTAAGCTGATAATAAAAATAAAACTTGTTCCTGTAAATATACCCAATGCTTCACGCCCAAAAAGGATTGGAATAACTAATTTATCAATCCCACCAGATAATAATCCTGTGAAATTAATTAACCAAAATATCAAACCCAACGTTAGATATTTCTTATAATCAATATTCCCAACGTTTGCAATATTGGTTTTGTAAAATTTTCTAACGATGAAACTTGAGAAAATAAATAGCGATACCGTGAATATTTGATAAATAAACTGTATGTCAATTATCATTTCTGAAAATAGAGATACGCCAATCAGTAGTAATAAAGCGATCTTCCAGCCCCCAGCAAATAGTTGAGCAAGTAGAAACTGGCCCTTTAACCTGTAGATTGCCGCCTGATACAAATTTATTGCTCCAAAACATATACAAAATAAAATATAAAATAATTTGTAAAATTGAAAATTGTAGATAATCTTAAGCATAAAAACAAATAAAATGGTAATAAGAGATAATATAATCATTGTAATTAAATGAGTTTTCTTACCGGAATCAGGATTATTCGAAAATACTTTAATATAACTGAAATCAAGACCGAATATTGCTATAGTTGAACCAATTAGAATAATTTGTTTTAATAATGCAAATTCACCAAAATCACCAATTGAAAGAGTTTGCCCTAAGATAATTGTCGCGACAAAAGATGATAACATTGCAATTACCATCACTAAAAACGTAGTACTAATGTTTTTTATCATCTTATTAAGAAAAACCTTTTATGTTTGACGAAAGGTTTCTCGCATGTACCGAAAACAGTAGTGTTGGTAGCCAGAGTACCCGTTTATATGAATTTGCCATAAACATATCACCAAACACCATCATAACCATAACAATTGTTAAGCCTAGTAACAAATAGCTACCGGAAAATTTATTCTTATAACATTTGATACCCTGAAATAATAATATCAGATAAATAGTTGTAAATCCTATTATTCCGAAAAGGCCATTCTCAACCCAAGTTAGTAATACCGGATTGTGTAGACTTACTTTTGTGTAAAGATAGGAATTGCCCATGCCTAAACCTATAAACGGATTTCTATTTATATAATTAAACCCCTTGTCTATTATTTTAATACGTTCCAAAGATGAGGGTGACTTCTCTACCTGCAGAATAGTACTATACCTTTCAAATGGTCTTATAAAAAATTCATCACTAAAATGATACATGATTGTTATAATTAATACACCAATTAACAAGGTAAATACTACAGAGCGTATCCGTATCTTGCTCACAAATTTGATTAAAAAGATTACAAACAGAATTAAACCAATAATAAATGCTAAAAAGTTTGATCTGGATGCGGTAAGAAATACTGTTAATAACTGGATTAATATTAATATTACTGAAAACATTTTTATTGTCTTTCTTTTTGTAGTCAATGCAAAAACGGCTAAAAATGGAATGTTTTGGAGCATTATTCTTCCAGGAATACTGGGCTCCATTCCACCGTATGAAAGTCTACCCCTCCAACCCTCTGTAGCTAATAAGAAGGCAACATTCATATCGACGTTAAGGATGTATAAAATTAACATTATAATGCTAATCACAATTCCTGGTAAAACAAGCATTGTTGCAATAATTTTTATTTGTTTTTCATCATGAATAACTCTACATAACAATGGATATACAAATAGGAAAATAAATACTACCTGTAAATAAGCGGTTATACTTTCATATGGAAATATACTTATATTCAATGAAAGAAAAAATCCGAGACTAAATATTAACAATGGGAGCAAAAATATATTTTTTAATAATACGGTTTCTGTTAAGAATTTTTTACCGGTATTTGAAATAGCAATGGTAATAAATGATAGAATTATCAAAATGTCGCTAATAGTAAGATTATTAAACAGTCTGATAAATGTAAACGGTAACAAAAAAAATGCTATATAAAGAAAAATACGTGACAAGGAAACAAACATCAGGTTATTAGTATAAGACGTCAGGTTCTTATTTTATAGTAATTGGTTTTAACCGTCACAAAAATAACATTAATAAAAAGCATAAATAATAATGTACTTGCGACAATTAACGATCTCCTAGGCTTATACCTTTTAATCGGGATTTTTGCTTCATCTAAAACTTGAACGGTTGGGGTATCTTTTGCTTCCTGAATTTTCGCTTCTTCATATTGTTGGGTGAGAAATGTAAACAGTGTATTCTGAATCTCCACATCTCTTTTCAGACGCAATAACCGCACGCCCAATTCCGGCACTTCGGAAAAAACTGGAAACAGTTTATCCTGGTCAGA
>JACKQG010007333.1_pt1 | contig 11161 bp, 16 predicted proteins | sample 8237621 | NCBI WGS metagenome assembly JACKQG01 (sample SAMN15677084, study PRJNA649215) | marine metagenome | biome: marine; feature: Black Sea; material: saline water; isolation source: suspended particulate matter (SPM) from the Black Sea western gyre | collected 2013-06-09/2013-06-10 | depth... | reverse complement strand
TATGATTCTTCTAATTCTTTCTTTTCTTTTTCAGCTTCTTCTAAAAAATCTTTTTCCATTGTCTTCTTTCCAAAAATTCTATTCCAACCTTCTTTATATTTTTTAGTTGGTTGATGTATGGGATTACCATACATATTAAGGTTCTTACCTTTATATCTTCCTTTATATTTGTCCGCCATACATTTTAATCCAACCTTGAGATTCTATTTTCCATTGTATATCTTCTTTACTTTTATAATTTTCCATATTTTTAACTTTAAAAAATTCCGCATCAGGCTGATGAAGTTCCCACATAAAAACTTTATGTGTTGTAACTAAATCACCTGACATATCATCAAAGTCGTGAGCAATAGTGTTAAGAACTAACTCTTTAAGTTCTTTAGCTTTTGTTGCATAATGATATGCGTGAGTTTTAATATCTTTTTTTGTTGTGATTGTTGTAGCAAAATCAACACCACTATATGCTTTAGCATAACTGTTATGACTTAATGCTAAACTAGAACCACTAGATAACAATGCAAATTCACTACACCCACTTGTTAAACTAAGAAGGAGAACTAATCCTAATACTTTTTTCCCTATCAATCGTAACATAATTTATTTCCTTTGGTTCAAATTGTTGTAGATGTTCAAAAACAATTTTTTTATCTAAAGTACCACAAGAGTATACATCTAACTGTAGTAAAGCAGGGTCAGTTTCGTCCCAAGTATGCACAGCTATATGTGAAGTATTTAAAATAGCTAAACAAGTTAGTCCTTTATTACCTTTATCATTTACATAATGAGCCATAGGCTGACCCAACATTTTCATACCTATAGCTTTAATTAATTTTCTTATCCATTTTCTTATAAAACGAATGTCTTTAGGAGCTTTATTAACTTCAGCCCTTACAACTATATGATTGTGTTTAACCATTTTTATACATATCTTTTTGTATTTGTTCCGCTTCTTCTTCACGAGTTTTACCAGTAAGTTTTAATTTTATCTTTCCTTCAGGCTGTGTTTCCTGCTCTATTAATAAATCAATATACTGTTTAGCTTTCTTTAGGTCTTCTATCTGAGCTTCTTTAGTGTTGTGTTTATAACGCCAACGACAAATATATTTAATAGCATTACCTTCAGCATACGGAATATTATTCTGCATAACAAAGGTAATAGGTTCTATTTTAAATCTAAAGTAGTGTGGTGGGTGTTTTATTTTATCTGCCATAACTTAACCCTTCCAGTCTTCTTATTATATTCTTTATGTCTAAGAATATGTGCAACTCTAGCTTGTTGTAAGGCTTCTTTTTTAGTATAACCTTTAGCCTTATAAGCTCCAACAACGATTTTCCATAGGTCTAAAAGGGGTACATTAGTATACCTCTTAATCATTTTCTCAGCAGTTTTAACTCCCACATTTGGTAGTCCTGAGTACCCATCGGTACTATCTCCCGCTAAGGTTTGTATCATAAACCAATAGTTAGCTAATCTTTCAGGTATATTTTCAACTGTTTCACCATCTCTACTAACTTTAGCAGGAATTTGTCTCATATCTTTATCAATAGACACAATAATCCTATCTTCAGTAGGGTGTGGTTCAGTTGCCATTATACCCATAACATCGTCAGCTTCTAAATTTTTCCACATAACTCCATTATGTTTTTTCATAACGTATTCACGCAAAGCATTTAAAACCATAGGCTTACGTCTTTGTTTACGATTATCTTTATAACTTGGAAGAATATCTTTACGAAAATTATTCTTATCAGTTAAAGCACAAACATAATCGTCGGCTTCAAAGTTAGAACCTAACTCATCTATGTGAGCATCTACTTCAAACTTACATTTATTTTCATCACAATGTAGTGTCCACAATCCGTCACCCCAATGTGTATTCACTTCATTTGCTGTGGCTATCTTATATATTAATATGTCGCCATCTATTAACAGTACCTTTTTTTTCATATGTCCTTTCCTTATATTGTTTGAGTTAATAAATCTTCTTTTGGTATGATATGTCCTTTAGACGTATAGTTATCTCCCCCTACTTTAATTGGGTATTTTGTCATAAATTTTTTCAGTATTTTTGTAGGGACAATAACCCACGTTTGAGCCTCACGTTCTTCTACCCATAAACAAAACGCCCAATACTTAGCTGTAGTAACATTAATACCTGAAGGCTTCCCTCTACTTCGGGTCTCTACATATACATTACCAGTCTTCTGACATAACCTATCAGCTTTACATTCCATTTGACCATCTAAGGCTACTTTAAGCTCGTCCTCATATTTTTCACCAAATGGTAAATCATTCACAAAATTACTCTTCGCTTCAAAATCAAACTTACTATTTTTCTTTTTCATTAATGTGTTTCACTCCAATTATTGCCTATTTTATATTCACCAGTTAAAGGTAATCTTAAATTAAAGTGCTTTCCAGTACGTTCAATAGATTCTACAGCTAATTTTCCTATTGTCTCTGCATCTTCTTCAGGACATTCAACTTGTATTTCATCGTGTACCCAAACAACTTGTTGAACATCAGCATATTCTTTAACAGCTTTATTAAACTCAACCAACCACTGCTTACAAATTATAGCTCCTGAACTTTGTAAAAGTGAATTGAGTGCGGCGTGTATTGAACGAATTTTAATTTGTCTTTTATCAAGACCAACTAAATATCCTCGTTCAGCCGCTTGTTGTACTTGCTCTAGTAACTTACTCAAAGCAGGAAGATTATTTAAAAATCTTTCTCGTATCTTCTTAGCTTCTTTCATTGTTTTACCTGTTACTAACGCAATCTTTTTTACACCACCACCATAAAGGAAGCAGTAGTAAAATCTTTTGGCAAGGTCTCTTGAATCTAACCCTGCTAATTCTTTTGTTTCAGTATGTATATCACCATTTAAAACTACTTTAGCATACTCACCTTCATCAAACTTAGACATAAAGTGTGCTAATAATCTAACTTCTAATCCTGATATATCTATACCAACTAATTTTTTTCTTTCAGGAACAGTGAATAAACTTCTACATTCTTTTCCATAAGGGACACCAACACTAGGTACTTGTCCTAAGTTTGGGTGTGAATGACTTGCACGAGCTGTGACTGTTGAATTAGTATTACAAGTTCCGTGTATTCTACCATTAAATTCATTCTTTAACCACGCTTGAGCTCCTGTTGCTAACTGTCCTATTCTTTTATCTAATAAAAAATGTTCACATAAAACTTTTGCTTCAGGATATGGAAGACTTGCTAAAACAGTTTCATCTAATTTAGGTTTACCATCATTTGTATATTCTTGAGGTTTCCATTTATGTCTTTCAATTAATCTATCTGCTATGTGATGTCTTGAACTAGGATTAAAAGTAATTGTTTTTTCTTTATAAAAAGTTTCCCCTTTAACATATCCTCTAGCTTTGTTATTAACTTTAGGTATAAATGGTGTACGTTCTAATTTAGGTGGAAACAATTTTTGTAAATCATCTTCTAGTTCTAAACGTCTAGCATTTAATTTAGAATATAATTTAACTGCTTCCTCTTTATCAAACATAAAACCATAACGCTCTTGTTTAAATATTAGAGTTGCTACTTCGTGTTCTAACTCCATCGCCTGACAAGAATAACCTCTACGTTCTATAGTTTTATATAAAGTATCAGTCACTTCAACATCTTGAATACAATAATCCAACATCGCAGGACTGTATTCTTTCCAGTCAGTATCAAAGGCTTCCTTGTACTCACCCACCCTATATCCCCACGCTTTCAAGCTGTGTCGTCCTATACAATTAGTAGGGAAGCCTTTTCTTTTAAAGTCTCGTTCCTTTACATCAGGGTAAAGTAAACGAGTAGCTACTATTGTATCAAAAACCTTTCCTTTAGGTTTAAAGTTATAAAACTTTTCTAGGACTGGAATATCAAATTTAATAATATTGTGTCCAATAATTAAATCTGCTTTTTCTAATTCTTCTACTGCTTTATCATTATCTAATTTTAAAATTTCATTAGTATCAATATTTTTTAATACTATACAATGTATTTTAGTGCATTGATTTAAAAAACCATCTGTCTCTATATCAAAACAATATTTCATTTTTTGTATTGTTTCTTCTTTAGCTTCTTTTCCAAGTTTTGCCATAAGAAAAAATTTTATAACTATCTATATGTATCATACCAATCTCCCTTGATTAACATTTTCAGGTTTAAAAGGTTTCCAATCAAAATCAATAAGTCTATATTTCTTATCATTAAATTTAGATTTAAAACTTTCATCTGTATATTGTTTTGCTTTTTTTAAGTCGCCATAAGGAATAAGCATATATTCTTTACCATGAACAATGCCTAAAGATTCTTTTTTCCTTAATGCTTTTTTATAAATGTAATCTCTTACACTTACTTTACCTAACCATATTTTATCTACTTGAACTTTTATCATCTGTTACTTCCATTTCTTTAGTTAAATCTTTTTTTAACTTTTCATTTTCTTTTTGTAATGCTTTCATTTCAGGAGAGTTATTTCCTATACCTTTTATAATTGTTAGTTCTCCTTCAGCTTCTTGACGTTTCTTTTTTTCTTCACGCCACATTTCTAATAATCTTTGATAATCTGCCATATTAAATTCTCACCATTTTCTTTATTACACTACGAGGATAAATATTTCTATCCCCAAATTCTATTTCTCCATTCTCAATATAATAACTTGCAAAAGAATAAACATAATCAAGTGTCTTATCAAATACCCAACACTCAGTATGAACATCAGCACAAGTCATTTTACTAAATTCATTTTCAGTTGCTAATGTTGAATCCCCAACTATGTCTTCCCATATAATTTTATATTTATAATATCTTTTGTTACCAACTATAAGAGGTTCACTTGTTTTCTTTTTCATTTAAAATATAATCTCCATAAGTAAGTAGAGTGTAATAAAAATAAACATCATCATCATCATTTTATCTTCAGGAAAATTTCTCATTGTAATGTATGTAATCTAACTTCCACTCTCCAAGCCGCATTTTCACCATTCGTAGCTAGATTTAAAAGAGCATCTTCCATCATATATGCAGTGCTTTCTCTAGCAACATCTAAAAAAACTTTTTTCTGATATTTTTTTGCTTTACCTACAGCTTCTAAAACATAAGCAGTCCACTCCATCGCTTCAGTCTTTTTAAAAATTGGACTAAAACTCATCAGACACATCTCCTTTAACTTCACTTAAACAACCTGTACTTAAATCATAATAAAGATTACAAGCGTGTCCTGTTTCACCTGAAAATCTATTCTTTAAAATATTTACTTGAGCAAGATTATTTTTGGCTTGTAAATTTCTGTTCATTGAAATAATTATATCGGATAGTTGAGCAATACTTTGACTACCTCGTAACGCATTTAAACCAACATTCTTTCCATCTTCAAAACCTTTATCTCCTTCTGAACGTCTAAGATGTGAGACTAATATTAAACCAATACCAGTTTCTTCTACTAGCGTTCTTAATTTTTGAACAGTATAATCAATTAACTTTCTTTCGTCACTTGTATGTGCATCACCTAATGCTGACAATGCCATATGTAAATGGTCAAGGATTACAAAATCTACATTACACGCTTTTGCTAAGTATCTTATTTTTGATAATAAATTATCAGCAAGAGTGCTACCAAAATGATTGTAGAGATAAAATTTCCCGTTACCAATCGTTGTCTTAAAAACATTTTTAAGTTCGCTTTCATTTGTTCCTTCTCTAGTTAGATGTAAAGGTTTTTTAAGAGCAACCCCCATAATTCCTAGAGCACTACGCTTAATGCTTTCTTCTAAAGCTATATAACCTACACTAAATTCTTTTTTTAAAAGATGTAAGGCAACGTGTCTACAAAATGAACTCTTACCTATACCCGTACCTGCGGTAATCGTAACCAGTTCACCTTTTCTTAACCCGTGTGTTTTTGTATTTAAACATTCAAACGGATATTCAACACTTACATAAGTATCTTCTTTTTTAATTTCATTCCATAAATCTGCACCTAAAACTATTCCATCAGGTCTGTATGATTTACTAGACCATATACAATCTACTAATTCTCTAGTCTTATTAGCCAATAACATTTCATTAGCGTCCTTTAAAGGTAGACTACATATCTTAGCTTTATTAGGTGAGAATAATTTTGCACATTCTATAGCTCCTTGTTTACCTTGTTCATCTTGGTCAAACATTAAGACTACTGAATCAAATCCTTCTAAAAATTCTAACTCTCTTTGAATATCTTTTTTAGCTCCTTGTGCTCCACTCTTAACACTTACTACTGGAAATTTATTTGAATTAATTTTACTAACGCTAAGGCAATCTATTTCTCCCTCAGTTACAATAATCATTTTGCCTTTATCTCTCCAAAGATGCTGACCAAATAAACCTGATTGTCTTGCGTCCCCTAGCCATTGAAAGGTCTTATCAGGGTTTCTTAATTTTTGTGCTACTAATTTTTTATCTTTATCATAATAATTTGCTATCTGAACTGGTCTTCCAAACCACGCACCAGTTTGATAATTAAATTTTCTTACTGTGTCTAAATCTATTTTTCTTTTTGTTAAAGGAGTAAGTTCTCCACTTATAAATTCTTTACTTGTTTTTTCTTTTACTGGTTGTTCCAAATCATTTCCTCTTGTTGTAGTGTTACACGAGAAACAATAAGAGTGACCATCATCATAAACTGAATTAGCGTCTGACGAACCGCAATTATTGCAGGGCGTGTGATATAAAAAGTTGCTTTCCTGATTTTCCATAAAAATTTTCCTGTTAAATATTTTGGTGGCAGAGCAAGGCTACTTTGTGATTTCTCTTGATACCACCTTGTTTCCCCTTGAGAGCTTTAGCCTCACAATTCCAATCATTTAAGATTTTCCGTTGAGTATTATATACTCCCTCAAGGGGCACAAACAAACTACCTCAGCAATTCACTTACGTTAAAATGCGGAGATAAGGAGTCAGCCATATCTCTATGACCAACTATTGTAACCTCTTTATAATCTTTTTTTAAATCACGGATTAACTCTATAAGAGCTCCATATTGTTTAAAAGTAAAATTACAATCGGGCTTACCATCTATTGTCTGTCCACCGATTAGACAAATACCAATAGAATTTTTATTTGACAATTTAACAGAGCTATCAACGTGAGCACCTGCAATTTGTATTTCTCTTCCATCTTGCACTTCACCTTTTCTAGTAATGACTTTGTGAAATGCACAAGAGAACAAACCTTCTTTTCTGTGCTGTATGTCAATATCCTTTACGTCAAAATTCTGTGTTGGATTAGTTTCTGAAGAATGAATAACAATATATTTAGTTTCTTTTCTTATGTTGCTCACTTATCACTCCATACTTTCTAATAATTTTTTTAAGAGCATTACGACAATGTTGTTCGTCCATATTATCTACATCAATCCATTCATCTTTTGATTCTGAATAATATTGAACACTCTCTTTTTGATAAACTACTCTACCTATCATAACCACTCTTTCGGAACGTGTTTATCGGCATATTCATATCCGTATCTTTCGCACCACATTCCATAAGTTGTTTTTGATTTCTTACTTATCCTAGCTCTTGAATTAGAAAATATAAATCTAATATCTAAATTAGGGTATTGCTCCCTAATCAATTTCATTTTCTGTCTATCTTGAGTAGTAAATAATCCTTTAGTTTCTATAAAAATTCTTTTCTTTGTTAAATGAAAATCAGGCGTATAGGTATGAACTTTTTGAGGCTTAGTATATTTCAACTTAGTCTTTTCAAATTCATACGCTACACGATTTTCTTTTAGTTCTTTCGCTATAGACTCTTCTAAGCCTGAACGAAATCCGTATCTTAATCCGACTTGCTTAGAAGTCAGACGTAGCTTCCTGCGATACATTTTCTACTACTGCTACTGCTTCAGGTTGTTCATAGCCGTCTTTAACTTTATCAAAGCCATAACCTTTAGCATTACTAGAGCCACCTTCAACTAACTTAGTTATTTGAACTGCTCTTAGTCTCATTGATACACCTGCTCCTGCCATAGCTGTGTAATAAGGTATCAATTCTGCTGATACTTTCATTTCACTACCTGACCAAACATTTGCGTCAATCATAGGTTTCCCCGTGCTATCAAACAAAGCAACTCTATTAGGTATTACTTTACCATCTTTAGTTATAATTTTTGCCTTAGTCTTAAATTTAAAGATAACATTTCCTGATGGCTTACCATCAATTAATTCATCTTCAAAAGGACTAGGAGCTTGTTTAATAGATTTTCCTTTAGCCTTCTCTTTAGCAAGAGTAAGACTTTTTTTAATCTCAGCATTAATTTGAGTTACTAATGGTTGAGCATCTTTCGCTTTTAAAATAAGGTTGGTCTTATAATGACCAGTCTCATCAAAACGAGTATCGGGTGTTGTCAGCCACGCATATTGCGAAACTCCAACTGGTGATACAACCTTGACATAACTATTCTTTGCCATTTCTTTTTGTCTCCTTTTTATAGGTTCTAAGTAGGGGCACTTTAATGCTTTTACGCAAAAAAGAACTTACTTTCCCTCAGTTTATTAATATCTAAATCGCCTTTTGAGGGTACTTCAGGCAATTTATCTTTTAGTTTATCAGGTAGTTGTCTTATGACATCTTCCCTAAACTCATTTAGTATGTCGTGCTTAGAAAACATATCAATAAAGGCTTCTCTTATACTTTTATTTAACATTTCTACGTCACCCGCAGTAGTCCCAAAACTATCGTGCACATTACAAAAGTTTTTTATTCCATTTTTATATGCAATATTAACAGTCTTCATCATACCTGCGGAGTCCACTGAGTGAACAAGATTGGGGGCACACCCATTTGACATACGCAATTTATCTGTCTTATCAGTCTCAGCATTGATACGGGGTTTTATAACTTGTCCCATAAGCATAGCTTTAACTCTTTTAGACTTCATTTCAGGATAGGATTGATAAACTGGAAATCCTACTGGTGTTACCCAATGAACAGGTAATTGTTCTCTTGAAACAATCTTAGCAATTTCCTGAAGAAATTTCATACCTACTCTTGCTGATTTTAAATTATCCCCTATGCTATCCCAAATGACACTAGCCAAATAAGAAGCGGGTCTAAATAAATCATCAACAAATGGGTGATGTTCACCTTTATCTTGTCTTTTAGTTAAGTCTTCTATAACAAAGTCCGTACAAGAATATCTTGTTGAACCATAACAAATTGTCATAATACTTCTTTTAGTAGTAGAACGCTTAACTCCATAATCTAACCACTGCTGAGCATAAGGCTTACCTTCTGCAACGTGTTCTTTTAACTTCACATTAACAGCGTCAGCAACTAATTGATAAATGTCTTGAGGTGTATCTGTTGGAAGTAAATTAACTAACTTACCCGCAACACTATCTCTTAACATTAAAGAATATAATTGAAGACCATTACAGCTCCCATCAACATTAACGGGTAGATAAGAGATAAACTTCTCTCCTATAGCTCTACTTTGATAACGTCTCCACTCATCACACCAAGCTAAGAATTGAAAACCATTAGAAGCGTCTTCCCATTCTCTATTTCTAAAAGGGTCTTGAGCACATTTAACTATCCACTCTTCATTATCATTAACCCATTTAACTCTATCTTCTAAAGAGATTTTATCTTCTCCATACATATTAGCTCCGTGTACGGCTAACCAAAACTCTCCTCTATTCTCAGGAGTAATTTCTTTTCCATTAGAAAATGAAAGCATAGCCTTAGCACCACCAATACTTTGATAGTTTAAAAAGGCAGGAACGCAGTATGCACGACCTCTAAAATCAAATTGTAAAGGATAGAACAATGTCGCATAGTCTTTAAACTTTTGAGCTAACCAAATTATTTTAGCATACAATAATCTTTTAGAAAACATACGAGCATTTTCAGTATGAGCTATAACAGCTCTTTTCTTCCACTCTTTTCTTGATGCTTTATTAGTCTCAATATCGTGTGGCTTATTAGGTATATCTAAGTTCCTATTAGGTGGCATACCACCAATAGCGTCTCCATTATCCCAAGCTGTTTGCATAACCTTTAAGATAAACTTATTAATTTTAAAAGGTGTACTTTGCATAGTATTGATAGCACTATAAACTTCAGGCATATCAAAGTTCTCAAGCTCTTTTTTAAAATGTTTATTCTTTTGTTTTACTAAATCTAACTCAGGTAATTCCTTAGTCCAATAACCGCCACCGACAACTGAGCTCCACATTTTCGGTTGAAGGACAGTTGGTAAATATTCGGGATTCAAAAGCTCATTAAAGCTATTTCTATTTTTAATCCATTCTCTAGTCTTATGTGTTTGTTTGATAATTTTAGCTTTTTTATGATTGATAGTTTCCATACCAATTTCAATTAAACCTGTTGAGACAATTAACATCTCAATTAGTTTTAATCCAACGTGTAGTTTTTCAGGTGTAGTCCACTCTTCCCATTTAACAACACCACGCTTAGCACTCTCTCTTAACTTACGTCTTTTATAGACATAATTCCAAGACCTTTTATCTAAATCTTTTTTAACAGCGTCATAAAGTTCAGGGTTTAAAAACTTAAAGTTCTTTAAAGCTATTTCAGTCTCTACTTTTCCGCCTAGTGATATACACGTTGCAGTTAAAGGTTTGTATTGGGTAATTGTATTAATGATATGTTTGCCAGTAATTAAGGCTAATATTTCAGGTGAAACTTCGCACATTTTAACGAAAGCAATAGGTGGCTTTCCTATAGTCTTCTTAGATGTCTCTAGTATAAACTCAGCTATCACATTGGCTAAAGGTCTGATTGTGTTGGCTACCATAACTTTTCCGTAGCTCGTAACAGATTCTTCCTCACGTTCCACGTGTGAGGTTCGTCTTTTGTTTGTTCTATGTTTCCCTAGCTCAGCCATTTCTTTTTCGTGTTTTAATTGGTCTGAGTATTTGGGCATTATAGTTAGTAAGGTATCGTTACTATCCATATATTATAAACTCCTATAAGTTATTGTGTTTATGATTTGGCTTCTACATACGGGCACTTTAGTCGCCGTCTAGTCTTTTTCAAGGTTTTTGCCGTCTAGTCGCCGTCTAGTCCTTTATTGGTGTATAAAAAAAATATAAGGTCGGGAGTACCCCGCTAGGTGTACCCCCTATCTC
>JACKQG010004934.1_pt1 | contig 11161 bp, 13 predicted proteins | sample 8237621 | NCBI WGS metagenome assembly JACKQG01 (sample SAMN15677084, study PRJNA649215) | marine metagenome | biome: marine; feature: Black Sea; material: saline water; isolation source: suspended particulate matter (SPM) from the Black Sea western gyre | collected 2013-06-09/2013-06-10 | depth... | reverse complement strand
CCTACTCCTGCAAAGAAGACCCGGGACAGGGGAACTGGACGTCTTCAATGTGCACATTCACTTCCCGCACCGGCATGCCCACCATCTCCTCGATGGCCCGCGTGACCTCAGCCTGCACCGCCCGGCCGACCTGCAGCATGTTCATCCCGCTGTGAACGATGACGTAGAGATCCACAATGACGGTGTGATCAGCGACCACGACACGCGTGCCCTCGCCTGTGCTGCCCGTTCCCAGAATGCGCCCGGGAGAGCGACCCGACATGCGGCACACGCCGGAAACACTCAGAGCCGATAGGCGGGCGATGCTCACCAGCACACTGGGGTCAATGGTCACCGTGCCCAGCCGTTCTGTCACCAGTTCGTCCCCATGCTCATCCATGATTTGACATCCTCAACCGATAGCTAGGCCGCCATCCACCACCAGCACCTGGCCGGTGATGAAACTGGCGGCATCGGACACGAGAAAGGCCACCGCTTCGGCCACCTCCTCGGGGCGACCGGCGCGGCCCAGCGGCGTGCGCTCGATGGCCGCTTGCACCAATTCCTGAGGTAGATCTGCGGTCAAGGCTGTGGGAATAAGGCCCGGAGCGACCGCGTTGACGGTGATGTTGCGGCTGCCCACCTCCTTGGCCAGGCTCTTGGTGAAGCCGACGATGCCGGCCTTGGCGGCAGCGTAGTTGGCCTGCCCCACGTTCCCCTGCAGCCCGGCCACGGAGGTGATGTTGACGATGCGGCCATAGCGCTGCTTCATCATCGGGCGCACGGCAGCCTGGCAGCAATTGAAGACAGACTTGAGGTTGGTGGCAATGACCAGGTCCCAGTCCGCTTCTTTCATGCGCATCAGCAGCATGTCCCGCGTGGTGCCGGCGTTGTTGACCAGGATGTCCAGGCGGCCAAAAGCCTCAATGGCCGCTTTGACCAGCGCCTGAGCCTGCTCGTAATCGCCAACATCCGCCTGCACGACAATGGCCTCGCCTCCGGCGGCGGCGATGGCATCGGTCACTTCCTGCGCCTGCTCACCGCTCTGCCGGTGGTTGATCACCACTCTGGCCCCTGCGGCGGCCAGCTTGCGGGCGATGGCCGCGCCGATGCCCCGCGAGCTGCCGGTGACCACAGCGACTTTGCCTCCCAGGTTCATCCGTCCTCCCCCGCGTCGACGCATGGCTCTTCAACGTCCGCCCGGTCCTGCTCCTCAACCTCATAAGTTGCTGAACTTTCGCGCAACGCTGCTGCCGAAGAGGGAACCTCCTGATACTGTCGGACGGGCACGATGATTGTGCGTTCAGGCTCTGCCCGCATCTGTGCAATGCGTTCCATAGCTTCCACAACCGAAGCCAGGTAATAGCGCTCACCGCAGCGCTGGCAGACACCCACGGGCACGTTCTCGATCACCACCAACCGGCCGCCCGAACGCTCGTATTCGGTGAGCGATTTCTCCACTACGGGACCATCACAGTACTCGCAGGGATCAAATCTCATGCTTCGTCCTCTTTAGCATAGACTGTGATCACTCGTACTCGACCAGACACAGGCAGAATCCGGCAGACAACACTCACTTGCCGGCCGTCACGTGCGCAACCACTGATAACAAAGCGCGTACCCCTGGGATCGTCTGTCTGCCTGCTTTCAAGCCTCCAAAAAGGCGCGAATATCCGCCACGTTTCCGACAGTCACCCGCCGCACGCTGCGGTCAATGCGTTTCATCAGCCCGGTCAGCACCTGGCCCGGCCCCACCTCGACAAAGGTGTCCACGCCCTGGCCGATCATCCATTGCACCGACTCCGTCCAGCGCACCGGCGCGGTCAGTTGCTGCACCAACTCTTCAGCGATCTCACCCACCGCAGCCAGCGGCCTGGCCGTCACGTTGCCCACCACAGGCACCCTTGGCGCACGAAACACCGTGGCCTCCACCGCCTGGCGGAAAGAGGCCACGGCCGGGGCCATGAGCGGCGAATGGGCGGCGATGCTCACCGCCAACCGCACCACCTTCCGTGCGCCGGCGGCCTTGGCCCGCTCCATAGCCTCCGTCAGGGCCACCTCATCGCCGGAGATGACGATCTGCCCCGGTGCGTTGTAGTTCGCCGCCTGCACCACGCCGCCGGTGGCCTCTCTGGCCCGCTCGCAAATCCCCTCCAGCGTCGGCGCATCCAGCCCCAGCACAGCCGCCATGCCGCCCCGGCCTTGCTCACCTGCCGCTTTCATCAAACGGCCACGCTCCCGCACCAGCCGCAGGCCAGCGGCGAAATCGAGCGCCCCCGCTGCCACCAGCGCGCTGTACTCGCCCAGGCTGTGCCCAGCAAAGAAAGCGACACCGGATAGCTGCGGCTCGATGGCGCGCCACAGGGCCACGCTGGTCACAAAAACGGCTGGTTGCGTGTTAATCGTGTCGTCCAGCACTTCCTCTGGCCCGGCAAAGCACAAGGCCGACAGGGGAAACCCCAGTAGAGCATCGGCCTCATCGAACATGCTGCGGACGGCAGGATAGGCTTCGTAGGCGTCCTGGCCCATCCCCACATGCTGTGATCCCTGACCCGGAAAGATAAAAGCGAGGCGAGACATCAGTGAACAGCCTGACAAACAACGGGGGAGCCGGGGGAACCAGTCCCCACCCTCCCCCTCTGTCACTCACACGTCCTGGGCTACTCTACTCTTCTTTCTTCTTTTCCCTGATCTTGACCACCTCTCGTCCCTTGTAACTGCCGCAATGCGGACAGACCTGATGAGGAGGTCGCATCTGGTGGCACGTCGGACAGGCGGCCAGGTTCGGCGGCTTGACGGCATCGTGCGCTCGCCGCCTGTCCCGCCGCGCTGCCGATGTTTTACGTTTCGGTACTGGCATCGGTTGACTTACTCCCTTCGATTATCGTATAGCGGTGGGTTGGTAGATTGGGGCATTGGTGGAACAACACATCGTCCTGAACTGACCAACAGCCGGTTTACCGGTTTACCGCTCTACCAACTCACCAATTCCCCAATCTGCCGATTCTAATACGGCCCAGCGAGGATCCACTTCCTTGGTGCATTCGCAGGGCCCTTCGTTCAGATCCTGACCGCATTCGGGACACAGACCGGCACAGTCGGGCCGGCACAGGGGATGTGCGGGCAAGGCCAGCAGCAATTCCTGGCGGACCAACTCCCCCAGATCGAGAGTTTGCTGCTCATTGATGAGCAGCGCTGGATCCTCGTCCTCATGCGATCTCTTGCCCCTGCTCCCAAGGGGCACGCGGGGCCGGCACTCCTCGCCCAACGTCACCTCCAAAGGCCAGACCAACGGTGCAAGGCAGCGGCTGCACTGCAGATGCACCTCCGTCTGCACCCGCCCTTGAACCAGGATGCCGACATCGGTGCGCAGGAAATGCACCCGTCCCGTCAAAGGGCCGAGGGGACTGATCTCCTCATCAAGAGTCGTGATCTCCGCCTCTATGTTCTGCTGCCGCGTGGAGCCAACGGGCTCTTTCAGGAGCTGGGCTACGTTGAAACGCATGGTCTATCTCCGACCCCTTTGACCGCATCCCTGGCGAGAGACGCCGCACCATTATAGGCCACACGGACAGAAGAGTCAAAACCAGCAGCCGCTCTGGATCGCGGGTTGAGGGTCCAGGTTCCAGGATCCCGGGTCGTTGCGCTAGCGCCGCTCGCGCGCCGAGGAAGGAGCTGTCGTGGCAGCCGATTCGACGTGGGCGATGCCCCCACGCACCGGGGCCAACAGAGCCTCCAACTGGTCTCGCAGGCCCTCCAACGCCTCGCGCACATACTGGTTCGCCCCATCGGTCAAGGCCTGCGCCTGGCGCTCAGCCTCAGCGACGATAGCCCGGCCATGCTCCTGAGGGGTCACAATGATTTCCCCACCCTGCGCAACGCGGGTGGCCTCTTCGCGGGCGCGGGCAATGATCCGCCGCGCCTCCCTCTCCGCCTCAGCGACCACGTGCTCCTTCTCCTGCAAAATCCGCTGCGCCTGGCTGATTTCCCGCGGCGCCGAGACACGGAGCTGATCAATGATGCGCAGGCACGCTTCCTCGTTCACCATCAGCGTGGAAGTGAAGGGAACGCGCCAGCCCTGGTTCAGCACATCTTCCAGTTGATCTACCAGTTGCAGGATGTCCATAGTGATCACCCTCCTTTGCTCAGGTGGTCAGGTGGTCGGTTCGTCGCCTGCCCTCGCCAGCCATGCAGGCGACAATCAGACCATGCGACAATCAGACCATGCGACCACACGACCACACAACCACATCAATCACGCAAGGCACTCATGGGCACCAACGGTATCTCGGCATCGCTGGCGGCCTCAAAACGGCGGCGCAGGGCCGCCTGGACGTGGGCCGGTGCCAGAGAACAGATGTCGCCGCCCAGAAAAGCGATCTCCTTCAGCGTCGTGGCGCTGAGATAGGCGTACTCCAGGCTGGTCATCAAGCAGACGAACTCGATGTCCGGCGCCAGCTTCTTGTTCATCAGCGCCATGTGAAACTCAAACTCGAAGTCGGAAAGAGCGCGCAGGCCGCGCACGATGACCTGAGCGCTCACCTGGCGGGTGAAATCCACCGTCAGCGCCCGATAGGCGCTGACACGCACGTTGGGCAGATCGGCAAAGGCTTCCTGGCACATGGCCACCCGCTCCGCCGTGGGGAAAAGGATCTGCTTGGACGGCCTGTCGTAGACAGCCACGACGAGTTCGCCGAACAGCGTCGCCGCTCGCTTGGCGATGTCCATGTGTCCGTAGTGCACCGGGTCGAAAGTGCCAGGGTAAACCGCAATAGTCATGATCCAATCCTAAACTGTCGCACAACGTCTGATAGCCTGCCCCAGGCGGTCTCTATTAGCTCAGATCACCTTGCCCGCGCCAGAAGCGGGCCACCTGCCGCGCCAGCAAGCGGTGCGCTGGCTGCTTCAGGTCGGGATCTTCGGCAAAGAGCTTCTGCGCCTCCGCCCGCGCCAGCTCCAGCGTGCGCAGATCGCTCAGTTGAGCCATCCGCAGCTCCGGCAGGCCGCTCTGGCGGGTACCGAAGAAGTCCCCTGGCCCGCGCAGCTCCAGGTCTTTCTCGGCCAACACGAAGCCATCCTGCGAATCCACCAGGGCTTGCAGCCGCTCAGCGGCATCTCCCTCACCGACTTGGGAAACCAGCAGACAATACGAGGGTTGCTCGCCCCGCCCCACGCGGCCGCGGAACTGATGCAACTGCGCCAGGCCAAAGCGCTCAGCCCCCTCCACCAGCATCACTGTGGCGTTGGGCACGTCAATGCCCACCTCCACCACAGAAGTGGAGACCAGGATGTCCAATTCGCGCTCGCGGAAGGCCCGCATCACCGCCTCTTTTTCCTCCCCCTTCAGACGCCCGTGCAGCAGCCCCAGGCGCAGGTCGGGAAAGACCTGCTTCTGCAACCGCTGATGCTCCTCCACGGCGGCCTTGGCATCCAGCGTCTCCGACTCCTCCACCAGCGGGCAGATGATGAAGGCCTGCCGCCCCTCCTCCACCTGATGGCGCAAGAAGACGTAGGCCCGCTCCCGCTCCCAGGGCCTGATCCAGCGCGTCTTGATGGGCTGGCGGCCCGGCGGCAGCTCGTCAATGGTGGAAAGGTCCAGGTCGCCGTAGACGGTCAGGGCCAGCGAGCGGGGAATGGGCGTGGCGCTCATCACCAACACGTGGGGATGGTAGCCCTTTTGCCGCAGCGCGGCGCGCTGTTGCACACCAAAGCGGTGCTGTTCGTCAATGACCACGAAGGCCAGGTCGTGGAAACTGACCACTTCCTGGATCAGCGCATGGGTGCCGATGGCGATGTCCACTTCGCCAGCGGCGATGGCCGCCTGCGTGGCCTCCTTTTCCTGAGGTTTCAGGCTGCCGATGAGCAGCGCCAGGCGCAGCGGCTCCTGCCGCTGCGGATGCTGCAGGTTCTCGAACAGCGCGGAGAGGCTGAGGTAATGCTGCTCGGCCAGGATCTCCGTGGGGGCCATGATCGCCGCTTGCGCGCCGTTGCCCACGGCGATCCACATGGCCGCCGCGGCCACTGCCGTCTTGCCCGAGCCCACGTCGCCCTGCAGGAGGCGATTCATCGGCTGCGGCTGGGCCAGATCGGCCGCGATGTCGGAGAGGGTGCGCTCCTGGGCCGCCGTCAAGTGGAAAGGCAGAGCCGCCCGGTACGCTCCCAGGTGCGCCGCCTCCACCTCCAGGGCCCGCCCCGGCTGGCTGCGCCAGGCGTGTCGCAGCCGCAGCGCCCCCATCTGGATGAGGAAGAACTCGTCGAAGGCCAGGCGACGCCGCGCCACCTCCAGCAGCTCCTGGCTGTCAGGGAAGTGAATCTGCTCGATGGCCTTGCCCAAGGCGAGCAGGCCGGCGTGCTCGCGCACGGCCTCGGGCAGGTAGTCACGTAAACGCTTGGCCCAGGCATCCACGGCCTGCTTCATCAGCCGCCGCAGCCAGCGGGCACTGATCCCTTCCGTCAGCGGATAGACCGGAACCAGCCGCCCTGTGTGGATCAAGTCCTTGTCCAGCGGTTCCCAGGCCGGTGAAACCATCACCAGCCGCCCCAGACGCTCATCCACCTTGCCGCTGAGAACCACGGTGCGCCCTGGGCGCAGCAGGCGGGTGATGTAGGGATTGAACCAGGTCACCTGGATGGTGCCGGTGGCGTCGCCCACAACGGCGTTGACGATGGTGATGTTCCGCCGATGGCCCTGGCGGCTCTGGATGTCCCAGACGTTGCCGATGATGGTGACCTCTTCGCCGTACTGCAGGCGGTCAATGGTCTTCAGTAGGCTGTAGTCGTCGTAGCGGCGGGGGAAAAGGTACAGCAGATCGCCCACCGTGCGCGCGCCCAGCCGCTCCAGCTTCTGGGAGTTGCGCGGCCCCACGTTCGGCAGACGAGTCACGGGGGCGTCCAGTCCTGTGGCCTCCGGCTGGGAAGGCGGTGGCGCTGCAGGACGCCGCGCCGGCTGCCGGGGCGCACGGGGAGGCTCCGATTCTTTCGCCGGGGGTTGCGCCGGCTGGGGCGGCGGTAGCGCTGCGCGCTGCTCTGCCGCCGGCGCCGCCTCGGCCACTGGCGAAGCGGCCTGCTCCGCCTTGCCCAGAATGTCCTCGACGAGGCGTTGGCGACCGGGGCGGTCCTCGGCCGCAGAATAGCTGTTGAGCAGGAAGACGATCTCCTTGACCAGCGCGGCCTGCCGCGCATCGGCCACTGTGCCCAGGGCATCCTCTTCCCAGCGCTCGGCGAAACGAGCCATGCCGCCAATGACGGCCCGATTGCGATACCCCTGGCGTCGTTCCAGATTCAGGACTTTCTGCAAACGTTCGAAAACTGCGGTCATGGATTGAGACCCACCAAACAAGCCACGCCGACCGCGCCCGGCCCGGTGTGGGCAGCGATGGCCACGCCGGCTTCGGCGATGACCATCCGCTCGCGGGGGAAGATGCTGGACAACATGTCCGCCAGGCGGGCAGCCGCCTCCGGAGCCTGCGTGTGCAAGACCCACACTTGCTCCAGAGCGCCAAACTCACCGACCCTTTCCACCAGACGACGCAGGGCGGCAGACAGCGTGCGCGGCCGCTCCAACAGATCCACCTGCCCTTCCTTGAGCATCACCAAGGGCTTGATGGACAACAGCGAGCCGATCATGGCCAAAGCCCAGGTCACGCGGCCGCCGCGGCGCACGTAGTCCAGCGTGTCCAGCACGGCCAATACCCGCACCCGCTCCACCATCTCCTGCACCTGGGCGGCGATGGCCGCTAGCGACTCCCCTCTCTGCGCTGCTTCCGCTGCCGCCACAGCCAATAGGCCAGCTCCCAACGAAGCAGAGTGGCTGTCAATCACCTCCACGATGGCTTGCGGCAAGTTGCGCGCCGCGGCACAGGCCGCGTTGTAAATGCCACTCAGCTTGCCCGCGGTGTGAATGGAGATGATCTGCCGCCCCCGCTCCGCCGCCTGGTGGTAGATCTGCTCGAACACCCCTATTGGCGGCTGCGACGTGGCCACGGGGCTCTTGCGCAAGAGCGCATAGAAGGCCTCGCGGGTCAGATCCACGCCATCGCGGTAGAACTTCTCCCCGAAGCGCACCAGGCAGGGGATGACGGTGATCCCCAGCCGCCCCGCCAGGTCGGGGGGAATATCGGTCGTGCTGTCGGTGACGATCTGTACGTCAGACATCGCGGCGCTAAACCCTCTCATAAATGGCCACGCCCAAGGCCTCGGTGCCGAGGTGCACGGCCAGGGATGGCGTGTAGGTGAACACGGGAATGTCCCAGTCGGGATAGAGAAGTTCCAAGCCCTCCAGCAACAGGGCCGTGTCCTCACTGAAGCTGCTCTGCAGGATCGCCAGTTGCTCGATCTCCACGAACTCGGAGATGAAATCCAGCAGTTTCTCCACCCCCAGGGCACGCGTGCGCACCTTCTCCATGGGCAAGAGTCGGCCATCCTCCAGCGTCAGCAGCGGTTTGATGCCCAGCATGGCTCCCAACACCGCCTGTGAGGGGCGGATGCGTTTCTCTCGCTCCAGGTACTCCAGAGCGTCCACGAGAAAGATCATGTAGACGTGGGGGATCGTGCCCCGGATGAGCCGCACGACCTCATCCAGGCTGACTCCGCTGGCCGCCGCCTCGGCGGCCGTCTCCACGAGCATGCCCAGGCCCAAAGAGGCAGACAGCGAGTCGATCACCACGATGTCGCAGCGGCCCAGCAGGGGCTGCGCAGCCACTCGCGCGTTCTCACACGTGCGGCTGAGTTGGCTGGAAACGTGCAAGGAGATGATCTCATCGGCCTGGCGGTGCAACTGCCGATACAGCTCAGCCATCGTCGCCACCGACGGCGGCGACACCGTGGGCATCTCCGTCACTGCCGCCATCTTCTGCAGAAACTCCTTGGAAGTGACGTCAACGCCCTCCTGATAGGTCACGCCGTCGAGATGAACGTCCTGCGGGACAATGACAATATCCAACCGATCCGCAACGCCTGGTCGAAAGTGGGCACTGCTATCGGTAACGACCTTGATCCGGCTCAAAGCTGCCTCCCACTACTCCACAGAGAAGATGTAGTGATAATGCGGCTGACCGCCGTCAACCAACTCGATCTCCTGCTCTGGATAGCGATCCCGCAATGCGGCCTCCAGAGCTTCCGCCTCCGCCGCTGATACCGGCTCGCCGCTGTAAAACGTGATAATCTCCGAATCCTCCGCCGCCATCCGTTCCAGGAGGGCGAAGACCACGGCCTCAGAGCTGTCGCCACGGACGGTCAGATCGTCATCCAGCAAACCGATGAAGTCGCCTGCCGTCACCTGAATATCCCCCAGGTTGACATCGCGCACGGCGACGGTCACCTCGCCCGTCTGCACGCTGGTCAGCGCCGCCGCCATCATCTGCGCATTGGTGTCCAGGTCGGCCTGCTGGTTCAGCACCAGCAGCGCACTGATGCCCTGGGGCATGCTCTTGCTGAGCACCACACGGACGGTCTTGTCCGACAGTTGTTGGGCCTGCTGGGCGGCGAGAATGATGTTCTTGTTGTTGGGCAAAACGATGACCTCGTCTGTCCCCAACTCCTCGATGGCCCTGAGCAGGTCTTCCGTGCTGGGGTTCATCGTCTGGCCGCCAGGGACGACAGCATGCACGCCCAGGCTGCGGAAGACGCTCTCCAGCCCCTCTCCCACAGTCACCGCCACCGTGCCGATAGGCCCCAAGGGAACACTCGAAAGCAAGGCCGCTGGCGGCACCGGGGCAGCCGCCGGAACACCTTCCTCAATCCGTGGCCCTCCCTCGCCCACGAAGCGCTCGTACTGCACCTGCATGTTTTCGACGATGATGCGATCTATCTGACCGAGAGTGGCGCAATAGTTGAGCGGAGTGCCCGGCTGGTCTGTGTGTACGTGCACTTTCACCGTGCGGCTATCGCCAACGACGAGCACGGAATCGCCCATCTGGGTGATGTTGTGGCGAATCTGCTCCACGTTCAGTCCAGTCCCCAGCACGATGCACTGCACGTCGTAGCCGTATTCGCCCTCCAGCACTTCGCCATGTTCGATCAGATCCACGGCAGCGGCAGGCGCAACGAAGACCTCCAAGCCCTGCAAACAGCGGTGCATCCCCTCCAGGATCAGAAAGAGCCCTTGGCCCCCGGCATCCACCACCCCCGCCTCCGCCAGCACGGGCAGCAAGGTGGGGGTTTTCTCCACCGACGCGGCCGCCGTGCGCACGATGTGGCCAAAAACGACGCGCAGATCGTTGTTCGAGGCCTTGGAGTGCAGCGCCTCAGCCACCTCGCGGATGACCGTGAGGATCGTCCCCTCCACGGGACGAACCACGCCCCTGTAGGCGGTATCGGATCCCATCTGAAAAGCGGCCACCAACTCGGCCGCATCCACAAGGGTCTCGTCCTCCAGGCGGCGGCCTATGCCGCGGAAGATCTGCGAGAGGATGACCCCCGAGTTGCCCCGCGCCCCCATCAAGGCCCCGTGCGCTGCCGCCTTCACCACTTCGCCGGCATCGTTGGTCTGCATGCTCTTGATTTCCTCAAGAACAGACTGCATGGTCAGCAACATGTTCGTGCCCGTGTCGCCGTCGGGAACCGGAAAGACGTTGAGGGCATTCACGGCCTGGTGATCCTGCTCCAGCCAGGCGCGGGCAGCGCGGAATAGCGCCCGGAAGTCCTCACCATCCAGGCTGAGCACAGGGCTCCCCAGCGGGTACTTGTCCGTCAGTCGCTCGAGACCGCCCGTCGTCAGCGGGTTGTGAAAGGTTGACGCTGCCAATGCTTTCCCTCGCCATTCCGATGATTCAACCGCAGGCTCCGCAGGCCGCCCTAATCGCTGATGCGCAAACCCTGCACGTGCACGTTCACCTCAAGCACGGGCACACCTAAAGTCTTCTCCAGTCCGTATTTGACGCGGTTCATGATGCCTTGCGCGACTTCAGAGATACGGGTGCCGTACTCCACGATCACGTAGAGATCCACGACGATGCGCTCACCATCCACACGCACCTCCACACCCCGCCGGGCTCGCTCGGGGCGTAGGAGCTGCGCCAGGCCACCGATCAGGCTCTTGCTGGCCATGCCCACTACGCCATAGCATTCCAGCACCGACTCGCTGGCGATCGTGGCGATGGCCGCGGGTGAGATTTCGATTCTACCCAAAGTCGTCTGTTCGGTCATGATGATCTTTGCTCCCCGGCAAACAGACCAAGGTCTC
>JACKQG010007330.1_pt1 | contig 11165 bp, 3 predicted proteins | sample 8237621 | NCBI WGS metagenome assembly JACKQG01 (sample SAMN15677084, study PRJNA649215) | marine metagenome | biome: marine; feature: Black Sea; material: saline water; isolation source: suspended particulate matter (SPM) from the Black Sea western gyre | collected 2013-06-09/2013-06-10 | depth... | reverse complement strand
TAGCTCCAATAGTATGCGAACCTTGGAAAGGATCAGTATGACGGTAAGAATAATCCAAACCGAAGGTATTAGCGCCCATTGGTAATTCAAGTGTAAAACCACCTGAAGGCCCTCTTAATGCAGTAGTTCTTGTGGATGGGTCTCTGATGCCTTCTTCATAAGTATATCCTAAACGCACCATAAACATTTCTCTATAAGAATATTCTCCTCCAAGTCTATATTGATCTTTTTGAAAAGAGTTAGAAGTAAATGTACCCGCTCCTGTCAATCTATGTCTTGACACATTAATATCGTATGACATACCTATATTTAATAAAGCAGGCAACTCTAGTTCAGAGGATCTTACTTCAATAGTCTGGTTATAATCATTATTAGGATCGGTTTGTGCTCTAAAAGAAAGTCCATCTCCTGTAAATGATAATCTTGGACCTACATTTTTCAATGAAATACCAAACTTAAAATTATCTTTTACTCCTGTTACATATTGAATACCTGCATCAAGAGCAATACCATTGGCACCCAAATTTGATATCTGCTCCGAGATCATTTTCACTGTCATTCCTCCATAAATATTATTAGAAAATATTTTTGAATATGAAAGTGCAATATTCATAAAGCTAGGAGAATAAACACCAATTCCTCCATCAGGGTTCTCAACAGTTGTAATTTCAATATCACCAAAACTCATATTCATTATTGAAAGACCGAACACTCCAGATTCTCCTACCTTTTGAGCAAAACCAAATGAACTTATATTACTTACAGCATCATTAAAACCATTTATTTGCAACCAAGAAGTACTTGAAAAAATTAACTCTGTTTTTTCAGTAAATGCCAAACCTGCAACATTAGAAAACATACTTTCAACTCCTCTAATTCCTGCAATATTTGCCCCTGCCCATCCTGAAGATCTTGCCCAAGGATTAATCAATAATTCAGAAGCTCCGGCTTGCCCTGCTCTTTGCTCATTTCCTGCAAAATTCTCTTGGAATGGAAGTATCATTATTGCAATAAAAACTATTGCTTTTATCCAGTTATTAATTTGTTTCATATCTATATATTTTATCGTCAAATTTTATTTTTTAGAATGTATCTAAATCAATTGGCCTTAATGAACCAAACCATTTAATAATTTTTTCACCTATACCAGGAGAATTTATATGAATAACGTAAAGTCCACTAGCAATTGGAACTCCATAATCATTTTTCAAATCCCAATCAATAGATGTCATGCTATCATCTTTTTTGAGTTTTCTTATCAGTGTACCACTAACAGAGAAAATTGAAATAGTAGCTTGTTGAGGAAGATTTGTAATCTTAACCCTATTATCTAACTGATTTGTTTCATAAGTTGACATTCCGTAATAAGGATTTGGCACTGCTCTAATAGCATCCATTGCATTTTGTGCAACATTTACATCTCCAGTAGTAGCAACAATATCATCAGTACTAAAACGATAAATAGGATTAAAGCTATTTACTGCATCTGCCTCAATTACCCTTGCTTTGTTACTTGAACTTGAAAATATAAGACTAATATTTCCGTCTACAACAAATTGTTGTCCAGGCAAATAAGTAGAATCATTATAAACAACTTTTTTACCTCCCCATGTTTGGGCTGTATTTATATAAGCTACAGAATATGTTTTACCATCCTGCAAAGTATCATTTGCTAAAGCAGGGTTAGAAGAATTTGATCGTTCATAAAAAGTAGTTGAAAGAGTAGTTTCGTACTGTTTGAATGGCTTAGCAACTCTTAATTTCACTTTAACATCACTTGTTAAGAGTGTTTTCCCTGGAGCTAATAAAGGCACTCCTACCCAACTAATATTTTTAAATACATTCCATCTACCTGAAGAATTAGACGGATCGCTTAGCTGATTATAAATCCATCTTCCTTCATCATAATTAGGACTGAATTTATCATTAGATAGAGGATTAGCTAAGTATTCTTTTGAACCTTTAACCCATGCCTCACCCTTTACAACATAAATAAAATGTTTACCTCCTAACAGATAATCTCCACCAGTCCATTCAACTGTACCTGTTGTGGAATTAAACTCTACGTTAAAATTATCAGTAGTAATTTTTGAAGTAGGGTTCCATATCATATCATTACCCTTTAATTCAGGGTCTTTTTGCCATGAATCTTCTGCGAAAATGATATTCAACCGTTCTCCTGTTTCAATATCAATAGCATATCCAGGAAACCAACCCATACCATAAGTAGTATCATTAACATCATCATTTCCATCCTTATCAACTGATGGAGAATGTCTTAATTCCATCTTAAGTTTATTTCCTTCTGCTAGTGTTTCATCATCTTGCGCTTCAACCACACAAGCTCTTGTCCATTTTGATTTATCTGAAGTAAATACTATATCAACTGAATGTAAATCTTTTATATCTGACATAGTATAAGAATGCATTCCGCCCAGCTTAAAACCAGGACCATCAGTATAGTCAGATGCAAAACAATAAGGAGCCCAGGTACCTCCAGTAACTTCAGCACCAAAAATATTATTAGTTTGGATAATAGCTCCTTCAAAAATTCCATTAGGATCATCTAAAACATTATAATCGCTCATAAGACCATCATTTTCATCAACAAAAGAACCTGCTCTAATCCAATTTAAGCCGTAAGCATTAGGAAATGCGGGGTCTCTATCAGCAAGACCTGTAAGCCATCTGTCATTTTTATTAGAATATTCTATTTCGCTTGAAATAAATCCATTTTTTTCATAAAGAAGAGGATCAGTACCAGGGTTTTCAAATTGTTGTATCTTAATATTGAAGCCTAATTCTGTTATGTATTTTTCTGTTCCTAAAGTAATATCTTTATTTACATTAGCAACCACTTTCCCTGTAGTTTCATTTGTTAAAATCCAAGAGCCATATGAAGTTATAAGTCCTGTTTGATCACCACCAGAATTGGAAGCATATACAGCATTTTCCAATTTAAGCATGAAATTCCCGACAGGTATTTTCATTGGATCAACTACTTCAAAATTCACAGGACCTAAGCCTTGTTTATAAACGGGTTGTAAAACTCTATGTTCTTCAGAATTTAATACCTCAGTAATTGATTCCTCAGTAAGATCTAAAACACTACCGCCATTTCCTGTTCCTTCTATTCGTGTAATTTCAACCCCATCACCATAAGCCGCATTTAAAGTTGTTCCACCATTTTCAGGTTCAGTATAATGAGGTATACCAGAGTACACTTGAATATTTCTTCTTCCAGAAATAAAAGGTTGATTTCTACCATCATAATCAGGATCACTTACTGCATAAGGAGATGCATTTTCCTCAGCTCTATTATAGCCATATGATAAGGACATGAAGTAATACGTTTTATGATTCACTAACTTAGGACTTCCTAAGGCAAACTTATCATCAATAAGACGAAATGAAAACTCTACACCCTCATCAATATTACCAACTACTCCGGAACTTAATACTGAAGAAACTTCTTCAATTGGAGTATAAACTCCTAAAATAGGATCTAAATATTGGTTTACTATTCCCTTTACGTCATCTTTAATATCACTTCTAAAGACTAATCTTGCTTTATCATTATTATCCAAATCAGTAACTGAAACAGTTGAGTTTTTTAATTGATAAACTAAATAACCTTGAAATTCATAATTTGGGTCATTAAGTAAGTTATCTGGTTTTGTAATATAAGGATCTTTCTCAGAATAAGATTCATCAATATTATTTGAATTATCTTTATTAGAAAGTGTTATAATTAATTCTTGATCTAACTCTCTAACCGTTAAATCTGGGGCATCAGGCCCATTAAGTATATTAAAGTTATTATCAAATAAAGCTTGAGCCTCTCTATCATAAATTTTTAACAATTGAATAGAAGCCGTTTGCCCTCCTGATTTTGCTCTTGCCCAAACAACTCCAGTAGTTATTTCATTAACTGCTCCTGGCTGCAAAGTAAAAGGTCCTGCTGATTGAACAAACCTTCTATCTGCAGGTAAGTTATTTGCTGTTTGTTCTGTCCATTCTTTTCCTGGAAATGCAGGATCAGAAGTCCCAGGAAACATGAAGTCACATAAATCAGTAGTTGTACCAACCCCTTCTCCATGTCCATCTCCCCCAAAAGTCATAGGTACATTATCTCTCCAAATCCCTCTTAAGTAATTATAGAAATCTTGACCATTACCAGGATTCCCTATAACACTTCCATCATTATTAAAATACATAAATTTTGACATGATGATTTGTTCAGTAAGTAACATCTCTTGACCTGAAGCGTCAATTATTGTATCAATTTCATCAACTACACCATCTCTATCATTGTCAAGTCCATCATTCTCATCAGAATAAGGTCCTTGAAAAAAATCTACTCCAATTGCAGGAGGATTAAAACCATAACCAGCAGCTCCTTCATCTTCAGCATCACCATTATAGCAAAATCCTAAACCTAAACCAACATCACAACCCACATAGTCATCTAAATAATTCCCTAAATCAGGGTCAACCCATTGTCCAAAATAAGTATCGTTTAGTGGAGTAGTTGATCTATTGAAAATTTTATAATTATAAAAAGTCATATCATTCACCTCATTATCGGCAGTAAAGCCAAATGCTTGAGCATGTATCTCTAATCCTAAGGCATCAGCCTCTGATTCACCATGAATATTTCCTTTGTCATTAAACACCCACCATAAAGTTTGATCACCAAATAGTCTAGCATCATCATCAGTACCCGATATATTATAGTCAGGATAATCTCCAACTGTCCAATCATACTCACCATCACCATCTACATCATGAAAAGGAGCTAAATAATGATCTTCACCTGCAAATTTTTCATGTGCTGGCCATTTTTTAATAGATTCTGGCACTTCATAAGTAGGGTCACCAGCTCTTGCGACAAACTCCTCAACATCAGCTCTATCTAATTTAAAGTGTTTATCCCATTCATTACAGTTTTCAGCAGCAGTTGATGCAGTTGAAGTATTTAAAGGGCCTGACCAAAAATCATTTCCCCCTTGACGATAAGTCATAGCTGCAACTTTTAACTGACCTCCGGCATCAACACCACCTATCCAAAGTGCTCCTGCAAACAATGAATGTCTATTCCCATCTTTAGGAATTTCATATCTAGCATCATCTAAGTTCCACCACATGTCTCCACCTCCCATGATAGTAGTTCTTACATTGTTAACATCTAAGTCTGTTTGAGAAGAGGATGGGCTACATCCAGCTGCTATTCTTATATTCACTACAGAAGTAACTCCTGAACCATTTACATTTTCTTTAGCTACTACACTAAATGAAAAAAGTGTAAAAGAAAGAATTACTATTTGTTTGATCGTATTATTCATAAATGTTCTGTTTTTCAGTATCATTTGTTAAATTATTAAAAGGTAACGCTTAATCCTGCTCTCCACATTCTTGGTAAACTATAATGTGACGGATTATTTACCGCTAAAGAATATAAGTGCCTGTAAGCTTCTTCATCATTTTTAGCTGCAATAGTATTCTGAGCTGCTTCTGATGTTAAGTAACCGTCATCATTAGGATTACCAGTTGCTCTGTAAACACTAATAATATTTTGTGCATTAAGTAAATTTTGAACCTGTACATAAACATTAACATTAGAGCTCTTTTTATCACTCCACTTAATTTCAAATTCTTTATTAAGCTTAGCATTCATTCGGAATTGCCATGGTAAACGAGAGCCATATAAACTACCCTCAAGGGTTGATCGTTCATTAATACCATAAGTAGCTTCTTGTGTAATATTTGATTGCTTAGAATAAGGTGTTCCTGAACCTGCTGAGAACATAATATTTGCGCCAGCATTTGCAAAAACATTTTTTCCAAACCAAACAGGGCCATCATAATCCTTACCATCAGCATAATGATAATCAACAGATGCTGATATAGCATGCCTTTGATCAAAAGATAAAGGATTGGTAGTTCTTAAATTAGGTTGTCCTGTACTAGCTAAATTCTGACCAGAACTTGAAGAAGAACCTGTACCATCAGCAAATTGCAAAGTATAATTAGCCGTTAATTGAACGTTATTTGTTCTTCTTAAATCATAATTTATTGACATTCCTTTTACCGTACCAAAATCAACATTCCCGTAAGTAAGGTACTGTGCAGGGTATGCAGATAGAACATTTATAACCTGAATCATATCCCTCATTTCTTTATAGAAAGCAGATATTTTTAAGGCTGACCTTAAAGATAGTGTTTTTGCAAATCCTAATTCATAGTCAATCGTTTTTTCCGGCTTTAAATTAGGGTTATTCAATAATGCCCCAACTCTATCAGCCATAAATAAATAATCAACTGGTTCAATTCTATTAGCACTTGGTGGTCTTTGCGTTAGCACATCATAATGCGCAAAAAATTGTGCCTCATCAGAAATTGGAAATGAAAATGCCAATCTAGGCATAAAGACAACTTCTGGCTCATAATCTACAAAAACAGCATCAGTATTAATAATACCTTTCAAAGCGTCAGCAGGATCAGTTAAATAAGGTTGTATTTTTCCTCCTGCAGCTTCCGCTAAATCTTTAGGGTCTGAAATAACAAGTCCATCAGCATTATACCAAACATCTCCATTTCTATACCCAACTGTATTAGGGCTAGAGGAAGAAAAATCATCCACATAAACTATAAAATCATCACCAATTGTTGAAGGTCTACTACCTCCAGAAGCAGTCATTCCCCTTAAACTATTTGCTGAATAAGCATCATGTAATAAATATTTATCCTTTAATACTTTTTGGTTTGCATCAAAACGATCTATCCTTAGTCCAATATTAAAAATCAAATCCTCAACCGCAAACTTATCCTGAATATAACCTGCTGTATATATAGGGTTATATGGTGCTATTAGTCTTTCGCTATCTTCTTCAAAGAAATTCTTTAATGTAGCACTTTTTGTGTTTTTATTTCCATAAATATCATACCCATAATAATACACTAAAGACGATCCACTATTTAATAATTCATCTTGCCCAAACATTTTAATATCAAATGTTTTTGGATCGTAAGAATCAATATCTATAAAATCCGTTCCATTAGGATCCAAGCCTAAAGAACCTCTTAAATTTCTATCAAAATCAGACTGGATATCTTCTAAAAATAGTTGATCATAATGCACAGTATCCTGATAAATTCCATTTGCATTAAATAAAGGCATTGGGTTAGACAAATCTCTTTCTAATAAATGCAGGTTGGTTAATGCCCGCATTTTCGACCACATACCCATTGGTCCTATTGACCAATAAGATTCTTCTCTTTCTTCATATTCAAATCCAAATGACAACTCATGTGATTTAATATCAGCAGAACCTGAAGCTTTGAAACTAAATTGAGATTCATCATTTTTTGTAGCACCATTGTACATGTAACCATGGTTTCTAAATAAAGAATAAGGACTAGCAGGTTGCTGTCCATTCAACAAACCCTTCCCTTGTAAATCATTAGCAGTCCTAATTACACCGTCAGCACCATAACCATTCGCAAAAGAAGAATATGATTCTTGGTCAAACAAAGCATAATAAGCATTAGTATAATTTTCTAAACTTGTATTTATTCCACCTGGAGTATAACTCAATAAGGTATCTTTGTATCCATTTTGGATAAATCCAGTATATATAATTCCTGTTAAAGAATCAACAGCTATTTCTTGAGTTGTATACGTTCTTTCTCTAAAAGTTTTAAATTTACCAACATACCCATAATTAAATAAATTAAATTGATGGTTAGGATCAATAATATCGTACTGATCTCTAGTGTAATCTGCCTGCATAGTAAAGAACGCATTCTTAACTACTGAAGCGCTTTCTTCATCATTTGAATCATCATTACCAAATTTCTGAGTCAACTTAGCATACAGCCTATACGTATTTCGGTTAACCTGCCTATTATTATCCCAGTTAAACACTCTTGATGGTATATCGTTTGGCTGTCTATCTTGCATTCTAGATGAGTAGGCATAAGTTCCACCTAAAGATACAAAAGTATTTTTTGACGGCTTAATATCAATTTTTCCTGAAATATTCATAAGTTTTTCATTCGAATTAACTTTTGCTTGTACATTTTCAAAGTCATCCTTAGTTAAAAACTCTGAAGTACTCAAAAGTCCTGCATCAGAATTTTCAGAAGGCCTAAAAGGATTTGCTTGCAAGTCAGCTAAAACATCATCTTTTACTTTCCACACACCAATTGCTGAAGGATCAGCATCATCAACACTTTTTAATTCTCCTGAAAGAAAATACCCAAGAACAGAGTTTCCTTTCGAACCATCCGTTTTTCTTTTTTTATACAATGGCCCAGATAATGTAAATCCTAATAAATTATAGTTATAACTATCAAACAATGAAGAAGATTCAAACTCAATACCTCCAAACATTTTACTAGAAGGACCTTTAGTTGTTATCGAAATGATACCTCCTGTTGCATCACCATATTTTGCAGGCAAACCTCCAGTAACTACCGTAATCTGCTCAATTGCTGATGTAGGCAATCCTTGACTACCCACAACCTTAATTCCATCAATATAATAAGTTGTCGCATTATCTCTTGATCCTCTCATATTCACAGCATCTCCTTCATCTCTTTGATAAATACCAGCTGCAGTAGCGGCAACAGAAGCTACACTCCTTGTTGGTAAAGCCACAATTTCTTCAGCAGTTTTTGTTTCACCCGAAAGGTTATCTTGATCCAAAAGCGGTTTTTTATATGCAATAATTTTTACCTCACCAATTGCAATTCCTTGCTGTAATTTCACATCTTGAAAAGTGATTTTATTTGACGAAACAATAACACCCGTTACCTCAACCGTACCATAGCCAACAAATGTTGCTTTAATGGTGTATGTCCCTGGTTCAAGAGGCTTAATGGTATAGTTACCATCAAAATCAGTAGTTGTTCCACCAATTTGGTTCCCATTTTTTTCAGCAACAATGTTAGCAAAAGGGATAGATTCCCCGCTCATTGCGTCCGTAATAACCCCTTTCAAAGCTCCTGCTTGCGCCATAGCAAGTGATGAAGTAAGTACTAAGGCTGCTATTAAATAAATTTTTCTCAACATGGTATAATGTTTCGTTTAAATATAAGTTCTGTTTTTTAAAGGCCGTAAAGATAACAAATAAATTAATACATCAATGAAGGAAAAATCCATTTCTTTTTCATAAAATTGCAGTTATGAAATTAGCATTCTACATTCTTAGCATACTCTTCATTTTCTCTACTTGTAATACAAAAGACGATTACATACAAGAAGTTTATGTAGATATTATCGTAGATTTAAATTTACCAGAATATAGCGATTTGCAAGCTTCAGGTAACTCCATTTTTATTGAAGGAGGAGTTGAAGGCATCATCATTTACCATGGTGTTGGTAGTGATTATAAAGTGTATGACAGAAACTGTAGTTACGAACCCTCACTCTCCTGCTCTCAAATTGATTCTGTAGATGCCGGAATTGCTTATTGCGGTTGTTGCCCGTCAGCTTTTTTGTTAAGTAATAATGCTAACGTACTGAACTCACCAGCATTACTCCCATTAAAAGCTTATAATTGGAGTTTAGAAAATAATAATCTGCTAAGAATATTTAATTAGTTCCTGTCTTAATAATCTTTTTTCTGATTTTATTTTCATCAAATGAAATATCTAAAAAATATAATCCATTTGATAGTTCACTAATCTCTTGTGAAGTAAATCGATAAGGGAAAAAACTTGGATTAACAACTCTGCGAATAATTTCTCTCCCATAAAGATCCATCAAGACAATTGTAACGTTCGAAAATTCTGCATTTTGTATATATATTGTTAATGGAGACCCACTTGAAACAGGATTTGGGCCAACTTTTACAATTCCAGAGAAAGGTATTGATTCTGAATTCATGCTAGTACTTAATAATACTGATTCAGATGAATAGTTACAGCCAAATTCATCAGTTGCTACAATATAATACAACCCACTTACAGTAGCTGGAAAAAAGGATTGATTTGCTCCATTAATTATTCCATTACTTCCATACCATTGTAAATTAGAATATATAGCGGAATCTAGCATCCATGCTGTTGAACCATTATCATCTAACATTGGCTGATAAGTGGTATCGCATATCACAACTAAAACCTCTAAAGAAGAAGATGCACAACCATACTCATTTACAACAACTAAAGAATACACGCCAGAAGATGTTGGTTGAATAAAAGTGTCAGTGGCACCAGGAATTGGGCTATTATAATAATACCACTGCATTGCGATAGAATCGGCAGATGTATAAATTAAATTATTTAAGGTATCATAAACTACATTTGGAATGAAAGGGTAGTCATAGACATAAATCGTATCTGTTGATGTTACCGTATTGGCTGGAACTTCCATTACCGTATAATTTATAGATAATCCTCCTCCATTTGAAGAAAATGTACCTGCCTGTAGCACTGGATTAAAAGTAAGTGAGCCACAATCTTCTGTACTAGTACTAATCCAAGTGTCATCATTATCATATAAATCAATTGTAACGGATTGCCCGATTAATTCTAAAGGATTAAAACTATTAATAGTTAATGGAAATGATTGGGTAATATAATTACCACTAGTTACTTCTTCTAATATCCCAGATGGAGTGCTAACTGTATAAAAGAAATCAGGATCTCCAGTTAACGCGTTATCACTACAATTACCTGAAACAACTTCAATACTCTCTAAAAAATATGCAGCATTTGTTTGTATTGCCGAATACTGCACAATATATTCTCCTGGCAGAGTATAAATCTGATCAACTGGCTGATATAAATTACTAGTATTTCCATTTCCAAAATCCCAAAAATAAGAGAGCATTCCCGTATTATTATTCGTAAAACTTACGGGAACTGGAGTGCACCCTGAAGGATTCGACATTGCAAAACCAGCATTAGAAGAGGTTGAGGTATCAGGTAATATCTTAAGGGGTAGTATAAAAGAAATATTCTCTGTACCAGCAATTGATGAGAGACTATGAGTAGCCACTAAATTAACCTCAGCATCATAAATCCCTGGTATTAAAGCAAATCCTGAAACTTTAACACATCCATATTGGGTTACAGCCGGGTCATAGTGACAACTATTTGCTGAATTATTACATTCCCAAGTCAAGCCAAGGGGCAAAGAAATTGAAGTGATATGG